>OGJK01000078.1_pt1 | contig 103139 bp, 106 predicted proteins | sample 1571961 | NCBI WGS metagenome assembly OGJK01 (sample SAMEA2582120, study PRJEB24529) | metagenome | biome: Human gut stool | place: China | collected 2011 | reverse complement strand
GTCAACATCTTTTTTTAAGAAATTTTCAAGCTCTTTTCAAATTTGTTACCGCTGCTCTCTCAAACAACAGCTATATTAGTTTATCATTGCCGTTTACTTTTGTCAATAACTTTTTTAAGTTTTTTGTTATTAACTTAAGTCTCTTGAAAGGCTCGCTCTCAAGCAGCAACTATAATAATTTATCATCTATCGTTTCCTATGTCAATAGGTAAATTGAAAAATCCGCTAATTTTTTTAGCGGATTTTTCTACGGGTTATTTGGCTTCGATTAAACCAAGTTCACCATCTTCACGACGATAAAGAATGTTTGTTACACCATCTTCAGCATCTGTGTAGATAAAGAAATCATGTCCCAAAAGGTCCATTTGAAGAAGCGCTTCGTCAAGATCCATCGGTTTCAAGCTAACGTGTTTTGTACGAACGACGTTTACTGCTGGTCCTTCTTCTACAGGTTCAGCTTCAAACTCACTTGTGAAAATTTGGCTAGCTGGAACTTTTTCACGATGTTTTTTAGCAATTTTAGTCTTATTTTTACGAATTTGACGTTCAATCTTGTCAGTTACCAAATCGATTGATCCATACATATCTTGTGAAACGTCTTCAGCTCTAAGAGTGATTGAATTAACCAAAATTGTTACTTCAACTTTTGCAGTTTTTTCACGGTAGACTTTTAGATTAACACGAGCATCTAATTCTTGTTCAGCATTGAAGTATTTTTCAATTTTTCCGAGTTTAGATTCGACATAGTTACGGATAGCATCTGTTACTTCGATATTTTCTCCACGAACACTATATTTAATCATAAAAACACCTCTTTCTCGCTATAAAGCGCTTTCTTTACTCTTTTATTATACTGCTTTCATGAAAATTTGCAAGCATTTACCGTGCAATTGTTAAACTTTTTACAATCTTTGCTCCTTTTTCAAAAAATAAGTGACAAATTCCTTTTAAAGTTGCTCCCGTTGTGTAAATATCATCAAGAATTAATACTTTATCTGGTATCTGAATATCTGATTTAATCCTAAAAGGACAATCACTTGTCAGTCTTTCTTTTCTACTTTTTTCAGATTGCTTTTTAATATCTTTCTTCTCTAAAATATCATGATAGGGAATTTTGGCAGCATTTAGAATGGCTGTAACTTGATTGAATTGTCTTTCTTTCATCCTTTCTTTGCTTAAGGGTACTGGAATAATAGTATAGCCTTTATAATTCTTCAAAACTTGTTTGACTTCTTTTGCAAAAACATGGCTTAGCATAGCATCTCCTTGAAATTTGTACTTTGAAAAATACTCTTTCATGGCTTCATTGTAAGTATACAGTGCTTGGTGCGAAACTTTATGATTTTCTTTTGCCCACTTCTTGCAATCATCGCACTGCTCTTTACTGCCTTTTCGGTAGCACGTTGGACAGTGGTCATCACCAATTTTTTCAAAGTTTTCCTGACACTCTTTGCAAATCAAGTAACGGCTTTTGCGCATTGTAATAATTCCTAAAAAAGTTTCCTTCTCAGAAAATTCTTGTCCGCAAAGCAAACATATCATTAAAATCCTCCTTTATGATTCATTTCTTTTATTTCAGAAATAGCTTTTTTCATAGCTTTTGTTACGCCATCATGCAAGAACAATAGCTCTCCTGTCGGTCTCTCGGCTGCTCGTCCAACTCGACCAGAAATCTGAACAAGTGCACTTTTGCTGTACAATTTATGATTTGCAAGTAGAACAAAAACATCGACATAAGGAAAGGTTACCCCACGTTCTAGAATGGTTGTCGTCACTAGTATGGTTAATTTTCCTTGTCTAAATTCTTCTACCAATTCCAAACGATTTTCAGTTTTACTTGATACAAATCCTATCCTTTCATCTGGAAAAGTGGTTTGTAAGATACTTGTAAATTCTCTACCTTGTTCAATATTTGGAAAAAATATGAGAAGTGGAAACTGGCTTTGCCTTTGTTTTTTTAAAAGAGAGATTAGTTTAGGAGGAAATTTTTTCTTTTTCATTGAAATTAGCACTTTGCTTAACCAAACCATTTTGGGGACTACCAAAGGATTGGCATGAAAACGTCTTGCCAAATGCAGCTTTGTCAACTCTCCTTTTTTCACCTTTTTATCAAGTTCATCGGTCGAAGTCGCTGTTAAAAAGAGTTTAACGCCATCATCTTTTAGCGATTGATGGACAGCGTAATAAAGCATTTTATTATCAACAAAGGGAAAGGCATCAACTTCGTCGATGATTAATAAATCAAAAGCTCGGTAAAATTTTAAAAGCTGATGGGTCGTTGCAATTACCAACTGAGAGCGTTTATACGGCTCAGAACTACCATGTAAAAGTGTAATTGGACAAGAAAAATCTCTTGATAATCGTTTATAAAGTTCTAAACAAACATCAATCCGTGGACTCGCTAAGCAGACACTTCCACCATTATCAATAACTTTAGCCAGAGATTGATAAATCATTTCAGTTTTACCAGCACCAGTCACAGCGTGAATCAATAAATCGCGTTTTTCAGAAATACCTGCAAGCATGCCTTTAGAAACTTCATCTTGATAAGAAGTTAGTTTTCCTTGCCAATTTAACGACTGAGTCTTTGTAAAAGGCTTCTGAGGGAAATAATAAAGATTAGAATCACTAGTATTTCGCCTAAAAACTAAACACTCTCTACAATAAATGCGACCAGTTTGCAACATTTGATTTGCTGCCGTTACACTTCCACAGCGATTGCAAATCATTTGACCTTTTTCCTTTTTAACCGAAGGAAGGACTTTTGCTTCCTTTTTCAAGTCATCTGTTAATTGACTTTCTGTAAAAATTCTTCCATAGTAATCATTCAACTCTGTCATACCTATTTATTCGAAAATTTTGCTTAATCCCAAAAAATCTTGTAAAATTTTGATATGAACTATAAAACAATTAAAAACGATGGTATTTGCGAGGAAGAGATTAAAAAATCACGCTTTATTTGCCAATTAAAACGCGTTGAAACTGAAGAAGAAGGACGAGAATTTATTGCTCAAATTAAAAAAGAACACTACAAAGCAACTCATTCTTGTTCAGCGATGATTATTGGAGAAAATGCTGAAATTAAGCGTTCTAGTGATGATGGTGAACCAAGCGGGACAGCTGGCGTTCCCATGCTAACTGTTTTAGAAAAACAAGGCTTAACAAACGTTGTTGCTGTTGTCACACGTTATTTCGGTGGTATTAAACTTGGCGCTGGTGGCTTAATTCGTGCTTACGCTGGCAGCGTTGCTAATGCTCTTAAAGAGATTGGTATCGTAGAAGTTAAGGAACAAGACGGGCTAAAACTCACCCTTTCTTACCCACAATACCAAATATTCTCCAACTTCTTACAAGCTGAAAATCTTCAAGAATTTGACACCGAATTTCTAGAAAATGTAACGACTCACATCTACCTTGATCCTGAAAATGTCCAAGAGGTCAGTGACCGTCTTGTTGAATTTTATCAAGGTAAGGTTTCTTTTGAAAAATCTGGTTCAAAAATTGTCGAAGTTACCTTGTGATAAGATTTCCCTATCACCATGATAAGAATTATATATTTTACAAACAGTCAATTTGAGCATATACTTGACCTATAAATTTTAATTCAAGGAGAATCATTTATGGCAAAAATTTATAACTCAATTACTGAATTAATTGGAAACACTCCTATCATCAAACTTAACAACATTGTTCCTGAAGATGCTGCTGATGTTTACGTCAAAATTGAATCATTTAACCCAGGCTCATCTGTTAAAGACCGCATTGCTCTTCGTATGATTGAAGATGCTGAAAAAGCAGGTACAATCAAACCTGGTGATACAATTGTTGAACCTACATCAGGTAATACTGGTATTGGTCTTGCTTGGGTCGGTGCAGCTAAAGGATACAAAGTCATTATTGTAATGCCTGAAACAATGAGCCTTGAACGTCGTAAAATTATCCAAGCTTATGGTGCTGAACTTGTTTTGACACCAGGAAGCGAAGGAATGAAAGGTGCTATCGCTAAAGCCAAAGAAGTCGCTGCAGAGAAAAATGGATGGGTACCACTTCAATTTGCTAATCCATCTAACCCAGCTGTTCATGAAGCAACAACAGGAGCTGAAATCATTGAAGCTTTCGGTCCAAAAGGCCTTGACGCTTTCGTAGCTGGTGTTGGTACTGGAGGAACTGTTTCTGGTGTTTCTCACGCTCTTAAAAAAGCAAACCCAGACATCAAAGTCTATGCAGTTGAAGCTGATGAATCTGCTGTTCTTTCTGGTGAAAAACCTGGTCCACACAAAATTCAAGGAATTTCAGCTGGCTTTATCCCAGATACCCTTGATACTAAATCTTATGATGATGTCATTCGCGTCACATCAGACGATGCTATTGTAACAAGCCGTAACCTTGGTGGAAAAGAAGGATTCCTTGCTGGTATCTCTTCTGGCGCAGCCATTTTTGCAGCTATTGAAAAAGCCAAAGAACTTGGTAAAGGTAAAAAAGTCTTAGCCCTTCTTCCTGACAACGGCGAACGTTACCTTTCAACTTCTCTTTACGACTTTGGTGAATAAATCTATCTAAAATCAAACAAGGCTAGAGTTCTGCTCTAACCTTGTTTTCTTATAATTATGATATAAAAAATGCTGAGCACTTCGTCTCAACATTTTTTATTTAATCTTTTGTTAGCAATTCTAGGCTTTCTTTTGTCCATTTTGGCAGATTGTCTGCTAATGGTTGAAAACCAATATTTAAATGACTATTTGAAAAACGATGGCGTCTGTGAAGATGATGTTTTTCCTCTTCAAGAGTACGCAAAGAAAGGCTAGCTTTTTGCGTAAATTCATCAAAATCAATCACTTGTACCAAGACTTTCTCACCAACTTTAAGCAGTTGGTAAATATTTTCAATATAGCCTGTTTTAATTTCTGAGATATGAATAAGGCCTGTAGTCCCATTATCCAATGCGACAAAGGCACCATAAGGTTTTATACCTGTTATTGTTCCAGTAATTTTGTCGCCAATTCTCATTAATCTACTACCTCAATTGTTTCAATAACTACATCTTCAACTGGTCGGTCCTGTGCGCCAGTTTCAACGTTTGCAATTTCATCAAGAACTTTGTATGATTCTTCGTCCATGATTTGTCCAAAGACTGTGTGACGACGGTCAAGGTGAGGTGTTCCACCTTTAGCAGCATAAAGTTCTGCGATTGGTTTTGGCCAACCTCCACGTTCTAGTTCTTTTTGAGCGTATGGAATTTTGCTATTTTGAACGATAAAGAACTGGCTTCCGTTTGTATTTGGACCAGCATTTGCCATTGAAAGAGCTCCACGAACATTGTAAAGTTCTTCTGAGAATTCATCTTCAAAGCTATCGCCATAGATAGATTGTCCCCCCATACCAGTACCAGTTGGGTCACCACCTTGAATCATGAATTCAGGAATGATACGGTGGAAGATGATACCGTCATAGTAGCCATCTTTTGACAAAGCAACAAAGTTTGCTACTGTTTTCGGTGCATGATCAGGGAAAAGTTTGATTTTCATGTCACCATGATTTGTTTTAATTGTCGCAACTGGACCTTCAACTGTTGATAAATCAACTTGTGGGAAATTTAATTGTTTTTCTACCAAACCGAGTTCCTCCAAAGCATATAAAATGCCATCTTCTTCTACTGTTTTTGTTACAAAGTCTGCTTTTTCTTTGAGTTCAGGTACTGCATTCCCCATGGCAATTTTCAAGCCAACATAATCAAAGATTTCCATATCATTTGGTCCATCGCCAAACATCATGGCATTGAGTGGTTTTAAGTTTTGACTTTCTAAAACGTGGGCAACCCCTGAAGCTTTAGAAACGCCAACCTTAATAACATCAGATGAGTGTTCGTGCCAAGGTACCAAACGAATCTCACTAGCTAAGTCTTCTGGCAATTGCAAGTCAGCATTATTTTCAGCAAATGTCCACATTTGATAAACGTCATTTGTTAAATAAAAATCTGACTCAACATCACAAATACCATAAATAGGTTTCATAGCATCATCAATTAAGTCACAGCGTTTTGACACGACTGGTTTATCCTTACCAGTAAAGCCGTACTCAATGCCTTCTGACTTAGCCCAGTTGACGTATTTTTCAACTAAATCACGTGGAAGAGGATCACTAACAATCTCTGCTTCTTTTTTGTCAACAACATATGTTCCATTGATTGTGACAAAATAATCAGGGTTTAAATCACGGATTTCAGGAACAATACCATAGAGAGCGCGTCCCGTAGCAATCCCTGTCATAATTCCTTTTTCTTTCAAGCTTTTAAAAACATACTTGATTGATTCTGGCATATAACCTGTGACTTTGACACGTAAGGTATCATCAATATCAAAGAAAACAATCTTCGTTTTTTTAGCCTTGTATTTTGTTTTTACATCCATCTGTATCATTATGGGAAAGGAAATGGTCACTAAAATCTCATTTTCTATAAAAGTCCTTAGACTTTTGTCCCATTTTCCTTTCTAACTTTGAAATCAAAGAAAAGCTATGTTTTTATTATAACATTAATCCTCATCTTGCGGTACTAAATGATGCTTAAAGGCATAGACAACTGCTTGTGTGCGGTCATCTACTTCTAGCTTAGCTAAGATGTTTGACACGTGGGTTTTAACTGTTTTTAGTGAAATAAACAATTCATCAGCAATGGTCTGATTGTCATAACCTTTAGCAAGAAGTCTTAAAATATCTCGTTCACGCGCTGTCAAATCTTCATGCAATTCTGGTTTCTGATCGTGGGCTTTGATTTTCTTATCAACTTCTGTTTCGATTGCTAGTTCACCACGCGCTACTTTCTGAATGGCATTAAGAATTTCAGCGGCACTAGATGTTTTTAACATATAACCTTTAGCACCTGCTTCAATAACTGGGTAGATTTTTTCATTATCAAGATAAGATGTCAGAACAAGGATTTTAGATTCTTTCCACTCTTTTAAGAGTTTTAAGGTCGCTTCAACGCCACTCATTTCAGGCATTACCAAATCCATTACTACCACATCTGGTTTTAACTCTAAAGCAAGTTTTATCCCTTCAATGCCATTGCCTGCTTCGCCAACAACTTCAACGTCAGGTTGCAAGTTAAAAAAACTTTTCAAACCAAGACGTACCATTTCGTGGTCATCAACTAGGATAACTCTAATTTTCTGGGTCATCTTCTTTCTCCTTGCTTTCTCCCTTAACCAACGGCAAACGAATATCCATTGATACTCCTTTTCCTTTTTGGCTCAATAATGTCATTGTCCCAGCCATGTCATCAACACGTTCTTCAATATTATTCAAGCCATAACTTAAATCATGACGTTCATCCATATCAAAACCGACACCATTATCAACCATTTTTAATTGCAATTCTGTCTCTGTCTGATTAAGGTAAACTTCCAAACGTGTCGCTTTAGCATGTTTGAGTGTGTTACTAATAAACTCTTGAGCAATACGAAAAACATTATCCTCAATCTTTTTAGGTAGTTTTCCAATATTTTTCTTATAAACAACTTCTATACTACTCTTATCTGTTAATTCTTTCAAGAGGATATCAAAACCTTCTGAAAGGGTTTTATTTTCTAATTCAGTAGGTCGTAAATGTAGGAGTAAAATACGCAAGTCTTTTTGAGCATTTTGCAGCATGCTTTCAACAGCAGTCAACTGGAATTCTAGTTGCTCTCTTTCAATCTGATCAAGATTAGCAGATACCCCTGAAAGAATCATTGAAGAAGCAAAAAGTTCTTGGCTAACCGTATCATGTAAATCACGTGCGATGCGTTTACGCTCTTGTTCTACGATTTCTTGTCCATTTTGAATACGACTATTCTCAGTATTTTGAAGACTATTTGTTAAGTGTGTCATCTTTTTAGACAAACGTGACAAATTCGTGTTGATTTCTGTATCTTCATCAAGAGATACCTCTTGATTATTCAAAATACGACGGAGATTTTGGTTAATACTTCGTTTGCTATTATCATCCAAAATAACCCAAAGTAGTAATAACAAAATAGTAACAGCTAAGATAAGAAAGACAATTGAAAAAACAAAACGTTCTCCCATCCAAAAATCTGTTATCAAACTTTTCAAATGTAACTCTAAACTATCTAGGACAACAACAACAATTGAAATGATGATAATACTTGCATAAAGAATCAAAAGTAAAAAATGATGTTTTTTCATTTACGCACCACCTCAACATCTCCTGCTAAAACATTAACAATCACCTTAACAGCTTTCAAACATTCTTCATCTTTAGGATGCCATAATTTTAAAGATTCATTTCGCAGGTCATATTCTTCAAAATCAAAATAACGAACACTGCCATAAATCGCACTAACATCCAATTTAACCGCAACGTCAATAGGAACTAAAATCTTTGTTGGACCAAAAACTTTGCGAATGATTACCACATTATCCTTACCTGTTACGATGACACTGCTTAAATCAATAGTATCACTTCCTGTTAAACGAATTATGTTGATGTCATCAAAGGCATAAAAATCACTGTCATGCATATCCGCCCCAATCCATTGATTACGAATTGGTTTTACTTTCAAGTCTTCCTCACGAAAACGAACCAAAGCAAAGCGATTTTTCTTCTTAACTTGCGAAAAGTGATTAATGACCACATAAACAACCCCAAGCACAACCGCCATGATAATGTATGGATTAAGCATAAAAATTAAAAATAAAAGAACCAACCCTACTGTTAACAATAAATTATTGCGCTTGTCTTGATTATAAAAACGTAATGCCAAAAGAATTAAAACTAAAATTAAGATAAAACTCGATAAATTGTTGGCCATAATTGTCATTAAGCCCATGACTAATAAAATAGTTTCGACAATGACAAAAAATTGAACTTTCCTCATATCATACCCTTTCTTTTTCTGTATTTTACCAAAAAGAAGCGGAAATTGCTCGATTTTGACTAAAAAAGAACACCTATTTAGGTGTTCTTATAATATCTTATTGTTCAACTGATGATGAGTCGGTTTGTGAACTTTCTTCAGTGCTGCTACTGCTGCTACTTGAAGAACTTGACTCACTAGTTTCACTTGTCTCAGATGACTCAGGAACAGATTGAGATGGTGCGACTTCTGAAGACTGAGATTCACTTCCAGCTGAGAAGAAAAGTTTCACATTTCCTTCAATAGCTGCACCGAAATAAGGATATTGTTCCACAACAACTGCAGAAGCAGATGGTGTTTTGACTTGAGAGTATCCAGTTGATGAAGTAGCATCTGCTTGGAATACTGTAATATGTGAGCTTGATAAGCCAAGTGCAGTCAATTCAGCAATTGCATCTTGATAAGTATAACCAATTAAGTTCGGCATCACATAAGCTGCAACCTTGAAAGTAATCTTATCTTCACTAACTACTTTTGTACCTTTTTCAGGTGTTTGACTAATGATAGTACCACCGTCATAGTTAGTACCTGTTATCCATTCAACATCAATCTTATCACTTGAAATACCGTGCTTATCTTTGAGTTCTTTGATAACTTCCTGATAGTTTTGACCAGTATAATCATTCATCTTGAAGCCTGAAGTTCCTTTTGATACATAAATATCAACTTTGGCACCTTCTTTCTTAGATGTGCCAGCTTTCGGATTAGTCTCAATAACCTGACCACTTGGAACAGTATCACTATAAATTTTCCTGGTCTTTCCAACTTTAAGCCCTGCTGATGTAAGACTTGTCTTAGCAGCTTGTAAACTTGTTCCAGCTACATCTGGAACGTTGACTGAAGCTGGTGTGCTTAGCGTCAAGTAAGTAAAGATAGCAATTGCAACTACTACGACCGCAAAGAAAATTTTCACTAAAGTACCAAACATACGATGTGATTTTTTCTTCTTCGTTTTCGCTTTTACAATTTTATTATCCGCAGCTTCACGATTAACTTTAGCCGCTTTTTGTTTTTTCAACAATTGTTCTTTAGTTGAGGGAACAGGTGTTGAAGTTGTTACTTTTGGAAGTGGCTTAGTATTTTCTGTATCTTCAAAGACAAGTTTGCGTTCACGACTGCGGTTATATGAAAGGGCAGTCATTAAATCACGGCTCATCTCAAAAGTTGAGGCGTAGCGATCACTCAAACGTTTTGCAGTTGCTTTAATGACAACATTTTCCAAAGCTTGTGGAACATTTTTATTTTCATCAATGATTGATGGAAGTGGTTTTTGGAAATGTTGAAGAGCAATTGTAACAGCTGAATCACCATCATATGGGATGTGACCAGTCAACATTTCAAACAACATAATCCCCATAGCGTAGATATCACTTTGAACAGTGGCTTTTGATCCACGCGCTTGTTCAGGTGATAAATAGTGTACACTACCAAGCATTGAGTTTGTCTGTGTTAAACTTGTTTCTGCAAAAGCTACAGCGATACCAAAGTCGGTAACTTTAACCGTTCCGTCTTTGGTTAACAAGATATTTTGTGGTTTCAAATCACGGTGAACAATTCCTTGTTGATGAGCCAAAGTCATCGCAGACAAGACTTCTTCCATGATTCTAACAACTTCATTATTAGAAAGAGGGGCATGGTCTTGAATGTATTTCTTCAAGTCCGAGCCATCAACATATTCCATTACTAAGAATTGCTGTCCGTCTTCTTCTCCAATATCACGAATCGAAACAATATTTGGATGGTTCAGCTCTGCCATGGCACGCGCTTCACGTTGGAAACGAGCAACGGCAATTTGATCTGTTTGATAATTCGTCCGAAGGACCTTGATTGCCACTTCTTCATTATCAAGAATCAAATCTTTAGCAAGATAAACATCTGCCATTCCACCCCGTCCGATAGATTTGAGGATCCGATAACGACCAGCAAATAATTTGCCAATCTGAATCATTAAGCTTCCTCACTTTCGGCGTGGATAAGAGCAATGGTGATATTATCAAGACCTCCACGTTCGTTAGCAAGAGTGACTAACTCATTATTTTTATCGTCAAGATTTTTATCTTGGCTCAAAATGCTAACAATTTCGTCATTGGTAATCATGTTTGTTAAACCATCACTGTTAATGATAAGATAATCGTCTTCTTCAAGAACTTGAACCCCTAAATCAGGTTCAACTGGATTAGCTTGTCCAATAGATTGTGTAATGATATTTTTTTGTGGGTGATTTGCAGCTTCTTCTTCTGTCAATTGACCAGCTTTCACCAATTCGTTAACGAGAGAGTGGTCGCTAGTTAGCAATTTATATTCACCATTATGGAGCAATCCAATGCGTGAATCACCAACGTGAGCAAAGATAACATTGTTATCAACAATCGCTAAAGCCTCAACGGTTGTTCCCATACCTTTGTACTCATCAGTTTGACCCAGTTCATAAATTCTTTGATTTTCTGCTTCTAGCGCAGTAATCAGCCAATCACGAATTTGGCTTAATTCAGTAAAATCGGTACTAATCCATTCACGTCCAAGATCAGTGACGGTCATTTCACTAGCAATATTACCAGCACGATGACCTCCCATACCATCTGCTAGGATGACTAAAGTGATACCTTTTTTGTTATCAAATTTATTAATAAAATCCTGATTATTTGAACGTCTTTGTCCGATATCAGTTACAAGTGAAATTTTCATAGTTTTCCTTCTGACTGTGTCAGTTTCCTCCTTGAGATTACAAGATACGTTTAACTTGTCCAATAAAGAACCCGTCTGTCTGATATTGTTCAGGTGTAATAGCAATACAGCCATCTCTTACAATATCTTCTTGCGTATGACTCAGTTTTACCTGTTCGAAATTTGGATGAGTTTCTAAAAATTTATTAATAACTTGGAAGTTTTCCTTATCAAAAATCGTACAAGTGCTATAAGTTATTATACCACCTTTGCGCAATGTTTGACAAACGCTATCAAGAATTTGCAATTGAATTTCCTGTAAAGCCGTGAAATCTTGATTTTCTTTATTGTACTTAATGTCAGGCTTACGGCGGATAAGACCAATTCCTGAACATGGTACATCAACTAAGATTTTATCAAAAGTATCTGGTGCAAAATGTTCGTGAACTGTTGTGGCATCCATTTTTTGTGTAGAAATTTTATCAGCCACATGTAGTCGTTTGGCATTATCCATTACCAAATCAAGCTTGTGATCGTATAAATCTAATGCTGTGATATGACCACTTGTCAGATAAGAAGCCATATGAGTGGTCTTTCCACCTGGAGCTGCGCAAGCATCTAAGATATTTTCATCACCCTGAATATTAAGCGTTGGGGCCACCAATTGACTAGATTCATCTTGAATCGTGATATCACCTTGGGCAAAATAGTCTGTTCCAGCAAAGTGACCTGATGTTTTAACCAAACCAACTGGAGATAAAGTAGATTGTTCTGCGCCTGTTGCAGCTTTAATCTCAGCCAATTTTTCAGGATTTGTCACTCGAATGCTTGCTTTATTTCGAACAAATAAGCTTTGCATAATGGCTTCTGCACGGTCTTCACCAAATTGGTCAATCAGTTTTTTAACCAACCAGACTGGTAAAGAATAAAGAACTGAGTAACGTTTATTTTTACGTTTAATGCTTTCAGGATTTGGGAGGTCATCTTTAGTCAAACGTCGCAAAACCGCATTGACAAATTTTTCAGCACCTTTTTTATTGCCACGATTTTTAGCAATATTAACCGCGTCATTTACTACAGCATGAGCTGGCATCTTGTCAAGATACAATAATTGATAAAGGCTCAGCATCAAAAGATAATAAACCCAAGGATCCAATTTGTCACGGTCTTCAATATAATGAGCTAAATACCATTCTAGGGTAATCTTTCGTGCCACTGTACCATAGACGATTTCTGTCACTAAAGACTTATCTTTTTGTGACAACTGAGTCTGTTTAAGTTCCTGATTGAGAGCAATATTTGAATACGCTCCTTCTTCAAAGACATTTTCAAGAACGACTAGCGCTAAGCCACGTGCTTGTTTCTTCCAATCATTCGCCAATAAGGTCACCTACTTCAAGTTTACGTCCAACACCATTTAAGAAATCCACAACGCTCATGCGTGGTTTCCCTGCTGGTTGAACTGTTTTAAGAGAAATCGCACCATCTCCAGTTGCCACAACCAAAGTTTTCTTGCCTTTTTCAATGATTTGACCTGGTTGTCCTTGACCTTCTGCCAAGCTTGCTTCATAGATTTTGAATCGTTTGCCATCAAGAAGTGTGTGAGCAACAGGCCATGGATACAAACCACGGATGTGGTTAAAGACCTCACGCGCTGATTTATTCCAGTCAATGCGTTCTTCTTCTGATGTGATATTTGGTGAGAAAGTTGCTTTGCTTTCATCTTGTAGTTCTGGTTTGATATTGCCAGCAATGTAATCTGGTAATGTTTTCAAAAGTAAATCACGTCCAATAACGGCTAATTTTTCAAACATTGTCCCAACGTTATCTTCGTCAGTAATTGGTGTTGATGCTTTAGCAATCATGTCTCCAGCATCCATTTTCTTAACCATTTCCATGATTGTCACACCTGCTTCTTTGTCACCGTTGATGATAGCGTAGTGAATTGGTGCACCACCACGGTATTTAGGAAGCAGTGAGGCATGCACATTAACTGCAAAATCAACAGAATCAAGCAATTTTGTTGGTAAGAATTGACCAAAAGCAGCTGTTACAATACCATCTGCCCCTAAAGTCATAAGCTCAGCCATTTCATCTGAACCAGACATTTTTTCAGGTTGATAAACTGGCAAATTGTGTGCCAAAGCAACTTCTTTAACAGGTGTCATTTTGATTTCTTTTTTACGACCAACCGCGCGGTCTGGTTGCGTCACAACAGCTAAAACATCGTAGTTGGCATCATCTAGTAAACCTTCTAGAACAGTCGCTGCAAAATCAGGTGTTCCCATAAAAATTAATTTTGTCATTTTTCTTCCTCTCAAAGGATTTTATTACTTAAATTTTTCTTTATTATAGCATAGTGAGAGCCTACATAAAATTTTGTGGCTCATGGTCTATTACCAGTCGCAAATCCTTATTTTCAGGTAATTGAGTCATGTCTAAAATCTGATTCAAGACACTTTCTAAGTGGTCCTCAAAGCGATATTTGACAATGATTTGATAATGATAAAGATTGTGCGTTCTGGCAATCGGCTTAGGCGTTGGACCGAGAATTTTAATTTTGTCAGATAAATGTTGACGCAAAATTTGAAGCAATTCAAAAGACTTACGCACAACAGTCTGCTCATCCTTGTGTGACAAGGTTAAGCCAACCGTAAAATAATATGGTGGGTAAGATAATTGCTTACGAATGCCCATCTCATAAGCGTAAAAAGCTTCATAATCTTGCTTTTGGGCTAACTTGATGGCGTAGTGCTGTGGATTGTAGGTCTGAATCAAGACCTCTCCTTCTTTTTCAGCACGTCCAGCACGCCCTGCAACCTGAGTCAACAGTTGAAAAGTTCGCTCAGAAGATCTAAAATCAGGCAAATTTAGTGATGTATCCGCATTTAAGACACCAACCAAGGTAACATTTGGAAAATCAAGACCCTTAGCAATCATCTGAGTCCCAAGTAGAATATCAACTTCATGATTCCCAAATTTATCAAGAATTCGCTGATGCGCTCCTTTTTGTCGTGTGGTATCGACATCCATTCGCGAGATGCGAGCTTGCGGGAAAACCTCTGCTAATTCATCATAAGCTTTTTGAGTTCCAGTTCCGTAATATCGGATACTTCGACTATGACAATTTGGACAAGTGTGCGGAATGGCTTTTTCAAAACCACAGTAATGACAATTCATGGTCTTGGTATCCATATGAAGGGTCAAGGAAATATCACAATTTGGGCACTCATCCACATAGCCACAATCACGACACATGACAAAACTTGAATAGCCGCGACGATTTAGCATAAGCACTACTTGTTCTTTTTTTACTAATCGATCTGCAATTTTTTCCAGCAGATAAGGCGTGTAATTGCTGACTTCCTGTTGCCCAACGTAATCACGAAAATCAACAATGTCAACTTTTGGAATCTTAGCCAAAGGATTGGCACGGTGAGTCAATTGTAAGAACTGATAAACATTACGGCTAGCACGCGCACGGCTCTCAATGCTTGGCGTTGCAGACCCCATTAACAAAACAGCCTTATGATATTTCGCACGAAGCAAAGCCACATCGCGCGCATGGTAACGCGGATTCGATTCTTGCTTGTAAGTTGCCTCATGCTCTTCATCGATGATAATTGCGCCAATATTTTCCATTGGAACAAAGATAGCAGATCTAGCACCTACGACAACGCGCGCTTGACCTGATTTTATCTTTCGCCATTCGTCAAATTTTTCACCATCAGACAAAGCCGAATGCATAATTGCCACTTGCTTACCAAAACGTGAAATAAAGCGATTAGTCATCTGAGGCGTCAAAGAAATTTCAGGCACCAAAACAATCGCTGTTTTACCAAGTTTCAAGACCTTATCAATAATGTGCAAATACACTTCGGTCTTACCTGAACCAGTCACGCCTTCTAACAAGAAAGGTTTAGACTCCTTGCCAATTTGACTAGTCACCTTTTCAACCACAGCAGCTTGTTCTGCATTTAACTCAAGAAAATCTGTCGTTGCAACATCAAAGTATGCGTCCGAACGTTTCTGCTCTTTTTCTAAAATGGTTAGCAGATGATTTTCCACAAAGAATTTGACAACATCACGTGAAAAGAGCTGGTACAGATCTGCCAATTTTCCTGTTTCAGGATGCTCAAGCAAGTAATCACGTAACAACAAACGCTTCTTAGCTCTTGCTGAAATTTCTGCTTGAGCTAACTGGTCAGAATTAACTTGATAGAATTTCTCAGTTTTGATATTTTTCTTATCTTTAGCAAGATAATCAACTGAAATTTTTCCTGCTTGAACCAGTCTAGCAACTTTTTTAGCTTCTTCTTCAGATAAGTTTGAGTGAAGCCTGCTGTCTTTATCGCCAAATAAAGCCAATCGCTCTTCATCAGACAACGTTTCTGTCGGCATCAAGCGTTTATCGTATGTTGAATTGAGTAAATTAGGAATCATTGATTTCAAAATTGAAATCTTATAAGAAAAAACAGTATGACGCATTTGATCTGCTAAAGCAAGCTGTTCTTCATTTAAAACTGGTTCAAAATCCAATACCTCGCAAATAGCCTTAAGCTCACTGCTATCACTGTCTAAGCTTTCAGAAAAGCCGACAACAAAGCCTTGCAAAAGACGATTGCCACGACCAAAAGGAACATACACCCGTGAACCTAACATGACTTGAATTTGCATGTCTTCTGGCACAAGATACGAGAAAGGCTTATCGGTCTGCATTAACGGCACATCAACAATGACCTGAGCGATTTTTGTCATAACTATCCTTTCTAAATAAACTCAAAAAATATCCTAACGAAAAAAAGAATAATCATCGCGATAAGTAAGCTTTTAAAATACTTGTTTACTTTATCACAATGATTTATTACAAGAAAAATCTAAGATAAAATACCTTAGATTTTTTCTCCTTCTTCTTTTTCTTTAGCGATTTGTTCTTTGATTTTACGTTCTTCTTCTTCTTTCGCCAAGCGTTCTGCTTCGATACGAGCATGTACAGCAGCACGTTTTGCTTCTGGATCTGGGTGGATAACAACGTTACCAGATTCAATTTCTTCAAGAGCTTGCAAAGTAGCTTTTACTGATTTGAATTCTTGAGTTGGTTTTGCACCAGCTGCAAGTTCGTGAGCGCGTTTAGCTTGAAGAATGCAAAGTGAGTATTTTGATGGCACTTTATCAAGCAAAGTGTCAATAGAAGGTTTTAACATCATAGCTTTTTTTCTCTCTTCTCTCTTTTAGTCAATGTCTTTAATCATGTCGTTGTAACGTCCAATAACACGATCAACACGAAAATGTTCTGCTTCAATGATACGTTTAACGCGTTCAGCTGCCAAAGGCACTTCGTCATTAACAACAGCATAATCGTATTCGCGCATCAAAGCAATCTCTTCTTTAGCACGTTCGATACGTTGGCGGATAACTTCTTCGCTATCAGTACCACGACCGACCAAACGATCTTTTAATTCGTCCAAATCTGGTGGAGTCAAGAAAATGAAGACACCATCTGGAACTTTTTTCTTAACTTGAAGAGCCCCTTGAACTTCGATTTCAAGGAATACATCGATTCCTTTATCGAGCGTTTCATTAACGTAAGTCAGTGGTGTGCCGTAGTAGTTGCCTACATATTCAGCATATTCCAACATTTGACCATTTTTAATAAGCTCTTCAAATTCTTCACGAGTTCGGAAGAAATAATCAACGCTATCAACTTCTCCTGGACGCTTTTGGCGCGTTGTCATAGAAACAGAATACTCAAATTTATGATCAGGTGTTGAAAAAATTTCTTGGCGAACTGTTCCCTTACCAACCCCAGAAGGTCCTGAGAAAACAATTAACAAACCACGTTCGGTCATGCCACTCTCCTTATTATAGACTACAAGTTAAGACTTGCTTTTTATCAATTAGACTACAGTCTAGTATATCAAAGATAAGGCTATATTTCAAGGGAATTTACAGGCTCCTTCACATTAAAAAGAAGCACATCTAAAACGTACTTCTTCTTGTCTATTTCATTATTTTGCGTAATCGACTGCACGTAGTTCACGAATAACTGTAACTTTAATATTACCAGGGTAATCAAGGTTGTTTTCAATTTTTTTACGAACTTTGTGTGCGATGATTGTTACCTCATCATCGGAAATTTTATTTGGTTGCACCATGATACGAATTTCACGTCCAGCTTGCAAGGCATAGCTGTTTTGAACGCCATCGAAGCTCTTGGCAATTTCTTCCAAATCACGTAGACGTTTGATGTAGTTTTCCATAGACTCATTACGAGCACCTGGACGAGCTGAGCTAAGAGCATCGGCTGCTGCCACGATAACAGCAATGACACTTTCAGGTTCTACATCGCCGTGGTGACTTGCAATTGCGTTAACCACGATTGGGTTTTCTTTGTACTTACGAGCAAATTCTGCACCAATCTCAACGTGGCTACCTTCGACTTCACGGTCAATGGCTTTACCCATATCATGCAAGAAACCTGCACGACGAGCAAGCATTACGTTTTCGCCAAGTTCACTAGCAAGAATACCAGCCATCTTACCAACTTCAACTGAGTGACGAAGAACATTTTGACCATATGACGTTCTAAATTGCAAACGTCCCATAATTTTAATTAAATCAGGATGCAAGTTTACTGCACCAATTTCAAAAGCAGCAGCTTCACCATATTCACGAATGCGGTTATCCATTTCCAAGCGGTTCTTTTCAACCAATTCTTCAATGCGTGCTGGGTGAATTCGACCATCTTGAATCAAAGCTTCCAAGGTCATGCGAGCAATCTCACGACGGATTGGATCAAATCCTGAAAGAACGACCACTTCAGGAGTGTCATCAATGATGACATCAATCCCTGTTAAGCTTTCAAGAGTACGGATATTACGTCCTTCACGACCAATAATACGACCTTTCATGCTATCATCAGGAAGATGAACGGTTGTAATGGTTTGCTCAGTAACGTATTCACCAGCCATTCGTTGCATGGCTTGAGCGAGAATGTTTTTAGCGAGCTTGTTAGACTTATCGCGAACCTCACGTTCAGCATCTTTAATACGAGTGGCAATTTCATGCGTCAAATTAGTTTCAGTTTCCGTCAAAATAATTTCACGCGCTTCTGCAATCGTCATCAAAGCTACACGTTCAAGTTCCGCTTTTTTCTGTTCTTCGAGTTCTCCGATTTGTTTTTCACGCTCATTAATGTGTCTAGATTTATCGGTTAGACTTTGTTCTTTACTATCCAACACTTTTTCTTTGCTGGTTAGATTTTCATCCTTGCGATCAAGAGAAGACGCTCGTTCTGTCAAACGAGCCTCCATTTGTTTTAACTCTTGTCTTTCAGATTTAAATTCTTTTTCAATCTCTTCTCGATATTTTCTAGCCTCTTCTTTTGCTTCGATCAGTAATTCTTTGCGATGAGCTTTCATTTCTCGCTCAGCTGATTTTCTAATGTGCTCAGCTTCTAATTCAGCCTTGCCACGTAGATTCACAGCATCCTGTTCTGCATTTAAAAGAGTGAGTTCTGCAGCTTCTTTCGCAGACTTAAGTCTGATGGAAATCAGTGCATAACCAACTATCAAACCAATGAGGGCAAAAACAACCAAGATAATAATATTTGCCATGTTTTTACCTCAATAAAAATTTTAGATTTCATCTATAGAAAGCTACTTTCAAGTTTACCATAAATCGAGTTTTTTCACAATTTAAAATTGTAAAGCGTTTTACTAAAATTTATGATATGATTATTAGAGGAATAAAAAAGGAGTCTATTATGTCTAAAAAAGAAGTAACTGTAGAAAGTTTCGAACTTGACCATACAATTGTTAAAGCACCTTATGTCCGTCTTATTTCTGAGGAAGTTGGTCCTAAAGGTGATGTGATTACAAACTTTGATATTCGTCTCGTTCAACCAAATGAAAATGCTATTCCAACTGCTGGATTGCACACAATCGAACACTTGCTCGCAAAACTTATCCGTGAACGTATCGACGGAATGATTGACTGTTCACCATTTGGCTGCCGTACTGGTTTCCATTTGATTATGTGGGGTAAACACAACACCACTGACATTGCCAAAGTCATCAAATCAAGTTTAGAAGAAATCGCTACTGGAACATCATGGGATGACGTTCCAGGTACTACTATCGAGTCTTGTGGTAACTACAAAGACCACAGTCTATTTACAGCAAAAGAATGGGCAAAACTTATTCTTAAAGATGGTATCTCAGACGATCCATTTGAACGTCACGTCATCTAATTCTTTTAAGTTAGTTAGCTGCTGGCTTTTTTTACACCAAAAAGACAGAGAAATGATTTTCCCTGTCTTTTTTGATTTATAGATGGATTAATGAAATTGCATACCACCATCCACAATAATAGTTTGTCCAGTGATGTAATCAGAATCAGGTCCTGCTAGGAAGCTAACAGCCTTAGCCACATCTTCTGGTTCAGATAAACGTTTTAGGGTAATATCTTTAGCAAAAGTTTGCATGCCCCATTCATCATCTTTACCAGCATTTTTACCAACTTCATGAGCAATATTAAACATCATCGGTGTTTTAACAATACCTGGTGCATAGGCATTTACCGTAATACCATAATCTGCCAAATCACGTGCTAGGGTTTGTGTGATACCACGAATAGCAAATTTGCTACCACCATAAATCGTTAGATTTGGATTCCCAACGACACCAGCTTGTGAAGAAGCATTGATAATTTTACCGCCATGACCTATTTTTTTAAACTCAGCTAAAGCTGCTTGAGCACCCCAAATAGTACCACCGACATTAATGGCAAAAGTACGTTCGAAGACTTCTTCTGTGATAGTATCTAAAGGCGTTGTTGGTGCAACCCCTGCGTTATTAACAACTACCGACAAATCTCCGAAATGCTCAACAACTTGTGCGAATGCCTTAGCAACTTCTTCGCGTTTAGAAACATCTGCTACAACAGCATAAGCATCCTGTGGCGACAGTTCTTGAACAGCTTTCTCAGCTGTTTCTTGATTATAATCCAAGATTCCAATCTTAAATCCATCTGCGTGAAGACGTTTGGCAATAGCAAAGCCAATTCCTTGACCTGCACCAGTAACAATGGCTACTTTTACTATAAATATCACCCCTTAATCTTTAAGTTAGATTAATTATAGCGCTTACAAAAATCACTGTCAAACTTTTTTAATCTTTTCACACAATTTTTCATTACTTTGAAAATACAAACAAAAAAAGGCGCCCTATTTCTAGGAATCGCCTTTAAAAATTAATAATCCAAAGCGTCAGAATGACCTGAACCATTACCTACAAAATAACCTGTTTTACAGTTAATTGAGAAGAGGTAAGTTCCGTCTTTTCTAAACATGTTATAGTAACCATTACCATTGATAATATTAACTTTTTCAAGAATATAATCATTTCCAGAGAAATAACCACGAGTTTGTGATGTTGAAACGATTTTTTCAAGTACACCATCACCAAATGTCCAAGCTGGATTGCTTGAATCAGCGATAGCTGAATAGTTATAAGGGACACGACTCTTATCACGTTGAAGGTTTGAATTATCAGAATCTGGTGCTGCTGGTTTAGCTTCAGCTGCTTTATCACTGCTTTCTGTCTGGCTGGCAGCATTAGCAGCTGTTTGCGCCTGGCTACTTGATTGTGCTTTAGCCGCTAATTGATTTTTACCATCAGTGATTACTGATTGCAATAAATTATCCAAGTTAGCGTCACCTGTATTCAAAACATCACTAGATAAGCTGTCGAATTTGGCATCAGCTTTAACAGTTCCTGAAACTTTTTTACCATCAACAATAACATCTTTTTCAAACAAAGCATTGATTGCTTTAATAGCTGTAATGTGAGCTGCTACAGTATCATATTGTTTTTTAGCAGCATCATAAAAATCAGTACCTTTTAGGTCATCCAATTTTTCTTTTAGAACAGAAATCTTGTCAAATTCACTGTTTTTCAACTTCGTTTTAGTGTCATCAGTGAACAAAGCTGCATAAGCATCATCAAATGCTTTTTTGGCTTTTTTAGCAGCACTTGAACTTGATATCGTTTTTTTCTGGCTTGATGAAGTTGATGAGCTAGCTACTGTAGTTGTTGAATCTTTAGTGTAGTGTAGCGCATAGCCTGCACCAAAAATAGCGACAACAAGAACTGCTAAACCACCAATGATAACACGTTTCTTCTTAGATGTTGGCTTATTATCATCAGCTGAAAGAGCAATCGAAGTTGCTTCTTTTTCGGCTTCTTTAACCTCTTCAGCAGGAATTGCTACAGGGGCTTCTTTTGGTTCTTCAACAGCAGCTACAGCTTCTTCAACTTTCGGAGTAGTTGCTTTTACTTCTTTTGCAGCTTCTTTTTCTGCGTCAACAGTTTCTGCTTGTTCAGGCTCAGTCTCAACCTCTTTAACTTCAGCCACTTCAACAACTGGTTCCACTACATCTTCTGATTTAGGTTCAACAGTTTCCTCAAAAACATCCTTGCTAACAATACCGCTATTAACAAGCTCTTCACGTTGTTTTTTAATAAAGTTATCCAAAGCTTTTGTATCTAAATCTTCGAAATCAGATAATTTTGTTTCAAATTTTTGCGATGTTACTTCATCTCGGTGCTGTTTAATATACTTATCTAAAACGCCATCAGACTCAGTAATTCCAGCTTTCATTTCAGAACCTTTTCGAACAGCTTCTTCAATGGTTAGATTTTTAACATCTTCAAAGTTAAGCCCATCTTTTTCTTCAGAAGATGGCATGTCTTTTTTTTCTGACACGTTCTGGTCACCTCTCTAAATAAAATCTCAACTGCTTAACGATGTTGTTAAGCGCACTTTTCCTTACTTTTCTTTTGCTTGCGTGATAGCAGAGCGTTTAACACGTTCACCGTAAAATTGGTACAAATCAACTCTAAGAGTACCATTATACAATTTACGTTTTTTATCAGCTTGTGTCCCGTATTTTCGTTCAAACTGTTCATCGCTAGTCAGAATAAATTTACTCCATGTTTTAAGTGGTGCAAAGGTCTGTCCCATCTCATTATACAAGATATCTACTGCTTTGTCATCAAGCAATCGCTCACCGTAAGGTGGGTTAGAAATGATAACACCGTTGATTTTATCGGTTTTCAAGTCTTGAAGACGCATTTGTTTCAATTTGATGACATCGCCAAGCCCTGCTTCTTCTGCATTTTTCTTAGCGATTTCAATCATGCGACCATCAATATCAAATCCTGAAATGTCAAGCTCGATATCATAGTTAGCTTTTTCTTCAGCCTCATCACGAACTTTTTGAACCAAATCAGCATCTACCCAATTCCACTCTTCAAAGGCAAAATCACGGTTAAAACCTGGTGCGATGTTCATCCCAATCATAGCAGCTTCAATACAAAATGTTCCAGAACCGCATGTTGGATCGATAAATGGTTTATCTGGGTACCAGTTTGACAATTCAATAATAGCAGCTGCCATATTTTCTTTAATCGGAGCACCACCCTTTTCCACACGGTAACCACGTTTAAAGAGACTAGCACCAGTGGTATCAATCATAACGGTTGCTTTATCTTTCAAAATAGATACTTCAATTCTGAATTCCGCACCATTTTCTTGCAAAGGAACACCATCTGGACGGTGGTAAACTTTTTGAAGTTTTTTTACAATTGCTTTTTTACTGATAGCTTGAACACTTGGCTCATTGTGCAATTTTGATTTGACACATTTTGCTTTTGAAATTGGGAATTTAGCACCTAAAGGCAAGTAATTTTCCCAATCTAATTTGTAAACTCCTTGGAATAATTCTTCAAAGGTACGTGCTGGAAATTCTCCAACAACAATTTTGACACGGTCAGCCGCACGAAGCCAAAGGTTTGTTGTAATAATTGTTCGAACATTACCTTGGAAACGTACTTTACCATTTTCAACCTGGCAATCAATCCCTAAATCACGGATTTCGCGCCCAACAACAGCTTCAAGCCCTGCAGCTGCAGTCGCCACTAAATTAAATATTTTTTTCATTCACACATTCCTATTTCATCAAAATACTTATCTATAAGTTTAACACGTTTTACTGGCTTATAGCTAGTAAAAATCAATTAATTTTCAAATACCAAATCAAGCCTCGATTTAGTATTAAAATACAAAAATAAAAGCTAGCCTAAGCTAGCTAGATACCTATATGCAATTTTCTATAAGCCATGTTTTGTTCCAGAGATAACTAGGTCTTATCTCCTTCGATAATCATCTGTCTACTGTTTCCAGTCAGGATAGATCGTTCGGATTCCTACTATCCCGTGCCCCTACCAAAGTTTGGGTTGCTAGCTTGAGGGGTTTACCGCGTTCCACTTCTCGAGTTTCCTCAAGAACTACGTCACTGTGGCACTTTTCAGAGCTATTTAGGCATATCAAAGACTTAGCCTTTTCACTCGCCGTAACATCACAAGATGTCCCTAGGCTTATTAATTCACCTAGCACAAACACTACCGGCATCACAGCCAGTGCTAGCATGGACTTTCCTCATGGTATTAGAATACCACGCGATTATCCGAAAATTGCAATTTATCTTTCTTACCTTCGTAAAGGAAGATAAGTCACATACAAACTCATTTAATAACTTTGTCAAAACCGACTAAAAAGTTATTATTCAGTGATTTGTTTACCAAAAACTTCTTTTTCCAAACGACTAATACGTTTCAAAATATCGAAGTTTGTTGCAGTTTGAGCAACACGTGCGTGCTCAGCCTGTGGAGCAACATAAGAAGTTGCTGGTGCTGCTTTTGGTTTAGCAGCCAATTCTTGTTTTAATTTTTCATTTTCAGCACGTAGTTCTTGAAGTTGAGAAATATAAGATTCATAATCTTTAATAACATCATCAAGGAACTCGTCTACTTCTTTTTTATCGTAACCACGCATGCTGGTTTTGAATTCTTGTTCAAAAATGTCCTTAGGACTAAAAATAATACTTGCCATTCTATCTCTCTCCAAACAAAACTATTCTAGTTAACATTCGAATATAAAAACGTCATATCAAGATATATGTTACAGAAAATTTAGTGAAAAATCAAGCATTTACCTTTAAATCATTATTAAAAATTCATTACCAATTTTGAAGGAATTCATTAAGGCGATCAAAGGTTAAATACTGGATAGAATAGTTACCTTTTTCTCGCATGACTTCTACCAGATATTTCAGATTTGTTTCATTTTCTGGATCATAAAAAAGGTAAGCACCGTCTGTATTATCTACTAAAAATTGATTGTACGCTCTAAACTGACTTGGATTTTCATACTCTTTATAGGAATACTTCACAAAATCCACCTGTTTGAACTCACTCAATTTGACTTGATTGGCTTCGTTCCAATTATGACCATGATTTTCAAAAGTAAAAATAGTAGCAATACTAAAATCATACTCCTCTTGGAGCTCTTTTGCAACCTGTAATGCCCAATATTCAAATCCAAGGTTTCCCATAAAGATTAACCAATCAACTCCTTCGTCAAAATAACGAATCAAATCATGCCTAATCGCCTTCTTGATAATCTCGATTCGTTGGTCTTTTTCTTGAAAAATACCAAGTTCAAAACTCTTATAGCCCGTGACGAGAATTGCAGTCATAACCTGTTTCCTTTCTAAAAATATGTTATAATAGTAGTGCTTATATTGACTTAAGCATGAATGTTAGGAGTTTTATGGTTAATTACCCTCATCATCTTATTCGAAAACAAGCAGCCCCAGCTTCTAGGAAGAACACAAAATCAACGATTAACTTTGCTAATCGTGGGATGAGTTTTGAAGCAGCAATCAATGAAACTAATAATTACTATTTATCTCGTGATATTGCTGTCGTTCACAAAAAACCAACCCCAATTCAAATTGTAAAAGTTGATTATCCCAAAAGAAGCCGTGCCAAAATTGTAGAAGCTTACTTTCGCCAAGCATCCACGACCGATTATTATGGTGTCTACAAAGGACGCTACATTGACTTTGAAGCGAAAGAAACGCGACAAAAGACTTCCATGCCCTTAAAAAACTTCCACGCTCACCAGATTGAGCACATGGAACATGTCTTAAAGCAAGACGGCATCTGCTTTGTACTACTTCACTTTTCGACACTTAAGGAAACTTATTTCTTACCTGCTAGTGCTCTAGTAGACTTTTACCAAATCAACCTCGGCACCAAATCCATGCCACTTGATTATATCAGAAAAAATGGGTATATGGTGACAACAAGTTCACTCCCTCAAGTTCCTTATTTGGACATTATCGATCAAAAAATATTAGGCGGTGATCACAATTAAAAAGAAAACAACAAAATACAGACGAACAAGCAATCCTGCAGCTAAAGCAACTGCTCTTAAGGTGCTAAAATACGGTTTAATCACTATGATGTCTTTGGTTGTTGCTGGTTTTCTAATTGGTGGCTCAATCTTTGCATTCTATGTTAGCAGCACACCAAAACTAACAGCGGCTAAATTATCATCAACTAACTCAAGTCTGATTTATGATACCAACGGAACCTTAATTGCTGACTTGGGTTCTGAAAAACGTGAGAGCGTATCAGCTAACAGTATTCCATTGAACTTAGTTAATGCAGTGACTTCTATCGAAGATAAACGTTTCTTCAAACACCGTGGTATCGATGTTTACCGTATCCTCGGAGCAGCGCTAAATAACTTTACAAGTTCTAGCACACAAGGTGGTTCAACACTTGACCAACAGTTAATCAAATTAGCTTACTTCTCAACAAGTGAATCTGACCAAACCTTGAAACGTAAAGCTCAAGAAGCTTGGCTAGCTCTTCAAATGGAACGTAAGTATACCAAAGAAGAAATTCTTACCTTCTACATTAACAAAGTGTACATGGGTAACGGTAACTATGGTATGCTAACAGCAGCTAAATCTTACTACGGTAAAGATTTGAAAGATTTGTCTATTGCACAGTTGGCTTTACTTGCTGGTATTCCTCAAGCACCAAGTCAATATGATCCTTACACAAATCCAGAAGCTGCTCAAAACCGTCGTGATACTGTTCTTGCTGAAATGTATAAAGATGGTAACATTACAAAATCTGAATACGATACAGCTCGTGCTACTCCAATCACAGATGGTCTGCAAACACTAACTGAATCAACAAGTTATGAACCTTATCTTGATAACTACATCAAAGAAGTTATCCAAGAAGTAAGCGAAAAAACTGGTAAAGATATCTACTCAGCTGGTTTGAAAGTTTACACAAACGTTGATACAGAAGCTCAAAAATACCTCTGGGACATCTACAACACTGACTCTTACGTCTATTATCCAGATACAGACTTACAAGTTGCCTCAACTGTTGTTGACGTAAGCACTGGTAAAGTTATTGCTCAACTTGGTTCACGTAACCAAGATACAACCGTTTCACTCGGAACTAATCAAGCCGTTCTAACTGACCGTGACTGGGGTTCTACAATGAAACCAATCACAGACTACGCTCCAGCGATTGAAAATGGTGTCTACACAAGTACTGCTGCTGTCACAAGCGATAGCAAATACTACTGGCCAGGCACTTCAACTCAAATTTATAACTGGGACCGTCAATACTACGGTAACATGACCATTCAAACCGCTATCCAACAATCACGTAACGTGCCAGCGGTTAGAGCCCTTGAATCTGTCGGCTTAAATAAAGCTAAATCATTCTTGGAAGGTCTTGGTATTTACTACCCACAACTTTACTACTCAAATGCTATTTCAAGTTCAACAAGTGATTCTAGCCAAAAATACGGTGCAAGTAGTGAAAAAATGGCTGCTGCCTATGCCGCATTTGCTAACGGTGGAATCTACTACGAACCACAATATGTCAACAAAATCGAATTCAACGATGGTACAAGTAAGTCATTTAGCGCATCTGGTAGCCGTGCAATGAAAGAAACAACAGCTTACTTGATGACTTCAATGATGAAAACTGTTTTGACATACGGTACTGGTACGAGAGCTGCTCTCCCAGGTATCTACCAAGCTGGTAAAACAGGTACATCAAACTACTCAGATGATGAACTTGCTGAAATCGAAGAATCAACAGGCATTTACAACAGTGCTGTCGGAACAATGGCTCCTGATGAAATGTTTGTCGGATACACACCACAGTACTCAATGGCTGTTTGGACAGGTTACAAAAACCGTATGACACCAATTTACGGTAACGGTCTAAACGTTGCAGCTGATGTTTACAAAGCTATGCAAAGCTACCTCAACGAAAAATATGGTAGCGGAAGCGAAGACTTTGAAGTTCCTAAAGGTGTTTACACAAGCGGCGGCTATGCTTACTTAAGCGGCTCAAGCAATTACACTTATTCACCATCATCAAGCTTAGTCTACAGCAACATCTATGGTTCAAGCTCAAGCTCTTCTGAAGAAGCTTCATCTAGTCAATCATCTAGCGAAGATACTTCATCAACAGAAGCTAGCTCAGAAAGCAGCAAATCTACTGATACTAACAGCAGCACTGAAGGTAACGAATAATAAAAAATCACCTCTGCTTAGTCAGAGGTGATTTTATTGTGCCAAAAAAACGTTAGCTGATACCAGCTAACGTTTTTAGTTTTATATTATTTGCTTGCAAGAGCTCCCATTGGATCCCAAGGTGCAAGAACGATTGGTTCAGCTTCATAAGCAGCGCGTTCTTCTGCTGTCAAGAATTCTTTACGTACCACGATTTGGTAAGTGAATTCATCCATCCAAGCATCAGAAGCAACAAAGTAACCTTTGTTACCAACTTTATCTCCCCATGAATTTTCAACTTTCCATTTAAGAGATTTGCCATTTTCATCCAAATCAACACCTGTAAGAACCATAGCGTGTGTCATCAAGCTTTCGCTGTAATCAAGACGACCTGCTTTATCTTGTGTGAAGTTGATATCCATAGCTGTTTCAAAATCGTAAACATTTGTTGCCATGATACCTTTTTGGCGGTCTGAAATTTGGCCAACATCAGAACCAAACCAAACAGTTTCACCAGCTTGCATTTGAGCAATAGCCAATTCTTTGAAACGTTCCATATCAAGGTTGATGTAACGAACATCACGGCTACCAACCACGTTACCAAGCATTTCAACAGTGTATGATTTACCATAAGGTTTATCAGCTGTTGGGGCATTGATAACTGATACGTATTCAGAAAGATCTAAACCAACATATTTTTTGAAGAATTCTTGTGGTGTGATATTTTTATCTGAATGATAGTTATTGTCTTTATCACGGTAAGCAAAATCAAATGTACGTGGTGGCAAGCCAAGATTAATAGCTAAGAAATTGAAGACTTCTTGAAGAAGAGCTTCTTTTTTAGTTTGAACAGCTTTGTCATCAGCACCTGCTGCAATTGCTTCACGCAAAATTTGTGCATCTTGACGCAACAATTTGTTAAGGTATTGGTTCAATTCACGACTGTTGCTTGATGAAATTGATTCTGGGTAAGCATCTTTGGGCACAACACCGTATTTTTCAAAAAGAGCAACAACCATATCCCATTGACCACCATCTTGTTGTGGCACATCAAGTAAGAATTTTACTTTACGGCTACCAAGTTCTTGGTCAGCAGTTGCAATAACTTGTTCTAAGAACCAGTTTGATTTTTCGTATTTGTCCCAGAAGAATGTGTGCGCTTGAGAAAGTTCGAAGTTTTCCAAGTTAAGGTCTGAGATCATTTTATGACGGAAAGTATTAAGAGCTGCAAACATCCAGCAACGACCTGAAGCTTTTTGGTTAGCAACTTTATCTTTTGTTAAATCAATTGAAAAAGCGTGGTCGTTTTCCATTTCACTTTGACGTGTTTCAAGTGATTTTAACAATCCATTGTGAGTTACAGCATTTTCAACAGCACGCAATTTGCTATCAGCTTGAAAGTCAGCAAATAGCTTATCAGTAAATGTTGATGATAATTCTGACATAATTCCTCCTATAATGTGGCTAAGTTCTCATGTAATATTTTCTGACTTAACCTAACTTAACTAATAACCATTATAACGCTTATTAAGCATTTTTCAAGAAAAATTGTAGAACTTTTTAAAACTTTCAAAAAAATGCGTAAACTTTCATAACAGTATATGTCAGAATCTTCAAATAATAATACTAAAACCAAACAAAAAAGCCCAAATAGGGCTTTTTGATTTTGAAATTTATTTCCAGAAATCGTCAAATACTGTGATTGGCAAGTGACGTTTGTGTTCTGTTTTATTCCACCAGTTTTCGATTTTAGCTTGTGCTTCTGCTGAAACTGTTTTACCTTCAAGATAATCATCAATATCGTTGTAAGTAACGCCTAGTGCCACTTCATCAGCGATACCTGGACGGTTTTCTTCCAAATCAGCTGTTGGAATTTTTTCGTAGATAGCTGGGTCAGCACCAAGCTCTGCCAATAATTGTTTACCTTGACGTTTGTTAAGGCGATAAAGTGGAATCACGTCAGCACCACCATCACCAAATTTTGTAAAGAATCCAGTGATGTTTTCTGCAGCGTGGTCAGTACCGATAACAGCACCGCTATTTGCACCTGCTACAGCGTATTGAGTAATCATACGTTGACGAGCTTTGATGTTCCCTTTGTTAAAGTCAGAAACGTCAATTCCTGCTTTTTCAAGTTCATGAACTTGTCCATCAACCGCTTCTTTGATGTTTACAGCAATGCTAACATCTGGTTTGATGAATTTAAGCGCACGTTGTGCATCTTCTTCGTCAGCTTGAACACCGTATGGCAAACGAACTGCGATGAATTTGTAGCTGTCATCACCAGTTTCAGCACGCAATTCTTCCATAGCGATTTGTGCCAAACGTCCTGCCAAGCTAGAATCTTGACCACCAGAAATACCAAGCACATAAGATTTCAAGAAAGAGTGTTTTTTCATATAATCTTTCAAGAAATCAACAGACACACGGATTTCTTCTTTAGGGTCAATACTTGGTTTAACACCTAATTCAGCAATGATTTTTTCTTGTAATGTCATGACTTAACTTCTCCTTTTTGTTGAGCTTCTTTGCGAATACGGTCGATAAGATCCATTTTGTTTTGCCAAACTTCTTGTGACAAGTCAACTGGATAATCTTGTGGGTTAAGTAGACGTTTGTATTCGTCCCAAAGTTTGTCGTATTCTTTGCGAGCATAATCTTGGATTTCAGCAAGTGTTGGTAAATCATAAACCAATTCACCTTTATCAAAGATATCAACAAGGAGAGGAACAGCTTTGAAATCTTTTACTGTTTTATTGATGTAAGTGTATGTTGGGTGGAACATGTAAACTTCATCAAGTTGGTTAACGTCTGTATCAGTGAAAGTGATGTAATCACCTTCTGTTTTATTTCTTTCGCGACTTGTGATGCGCCAAACTTGTTTTTTACCTGGGGTAGACACTTTTTCAGCGTTGTTAGACAATTTGATAGTGTCTTGCATTACACCGTTTTCATCTTCGATTGAGACAATTTTGTAAACAGCACCAAGTGCTGGTTGGTCATAAGCTGTGATAAGTTTTGTACCAACACCCCAAACGTCAATTTTGGCTTTTTGCATTTTAAGGTTAAGAATGGTATTTTCATCCAAATCATTTGAAGCGTAAATTTTAGCATCTGGGTAACCTGCAGCATCCAATTGTTCGCGGATTTTTTTAGACAAGTAAGCCATATCACCAGAGTCAATACGAACTCCAAGGAAGTTAATCTTGTCACCAAGTTCATTGGCTACACGAATAGCTGCTGGAACACCCAAACGAAGTGTATCATAAGTATCAACCAAAAAGACGCAATCTTTGTGAGTGCCTGCGTAAGCCATGAAGGCTTCATAGTCATCTCCGTAAGCTTGAACAAGAGCATGTGCATGTGTTCCTGACACTGGAATATCAAACATTTTACCAGCACGAACATTTGATGTGGCATTAGCACCACCGATTACAGCAGCACGTGTTCCCCAAATTGCTGCATCCATTTCTTGGGCACGACGGCTACCGAATTCTAACAATGGTTCGTCATTAATAACTGAACGAATACGAGCAGCTTTTGTGGCAATCAACGTTTGGAAGTTTACGATGTTAAGCAAAGCTGTTTCAACCAATTGACATTGTGCCAAAGGTCCTTCCACTTGGACGATTGGTTCATTAGCGAAAACAAGGTCACCTTCTTGAGCTGAACGAATGGTTAATTCTAATTTAAAATCTTTCAAATAAGCGATGAAATCAGCTGGATAACCTAAATCTTCTAAGTAAGCAATATCTGTTTCTGTAAAACGAAGGTTTTTAAGGTATTCAACCATACGTTGCAAACCAGCAAAAACAGCATAGCCATTTGAAAATGGTTCTTTACGGAAAAAGACTTCAAAAACCGCTTTACGGTTGTGAATGCCTTTATCGAAATAAACTTGCATCATGTTAATTTGATACAAATCCGTGTGGAGAGTTAAACTATCATCTTGATACATGTGGTATCCCCTTTTTAAAAATAAAGACCCAATGCTAGTCTTATCATATCTGGTTTTAACAACCTCTGCTAGCATCTGTCAAAAGATTAATTATCCCCCATATTATAGCACAATTACGAGAGACTGGCTAAAACTTTGTGAGGTTTTGCGCAAAGATTTGAAAAAAATCTGACTTTCAGAAAAGTTTTTCACAATCTTTCTACCTTTTCAGCCACTAAAAAAACCGAGAAATAATCTCGGTTTTCTGTTATTTCATATTTTCAATATATTGATAAACACCTTGTCCAGCAATAGCACCATCACCAACTGCTGTTGTGATTTGACGGAGTTCTTTCTTACGTACATCACCGATGGCAAAGATACCTGGAATAGCTGTCTTCATGTGGTCATCTGTAATAACCCAACCAGCTTCATCTGTAATACCAAGTCCTTCAACCATTTTTGAAACTGGGTCAACACCAACGTAGATGAAAATACCACCAAACTCATGTTCACTGATTTCACCAGTTTTAACATTTTCTACAACAACACCTGAAACCTTGATATCATTTCCTTTGATTTCTTTAACAACGGAATCCCAGATGAAATTGATTTTCTCGTTAGCAAAGGCACGGTCTTGCAAAATCTTTTGTGCGCGTAATTCATCGCGACGATGAATAATGGTTACTGATTTTGCAAATTGTGTTAAATAACCAGCTTCTTCAACAGCTGAGTCACCACCACCGACAACTAATAAATCTTGGTTACGGAAGAATGCTCCATCACAAACTGCACAGTATGACACCCCACGGCTTGTGTACTCTTCTTCACCAGCTACGCCAAGGGCACGGTTTTTAGCACCAGTTGCCAAAATAATTGTCTTAGCTTCATAAGTAGCATCTTCAGTGATGACGCGCTTAACATCACCAGCATCTTCAATGCTTTTAACGATACCATAAATATTCTCCACACCAAATTTTTCAAGCGGTGCGTGCATTTTCATTGACAATTCTGGTCCAGAAATGTGATCGTAACCTGGGTAGTTTTCAATTTCTGATGTATTATTCATTTGCCCACCAGGAGCACCTTGTTCAATAATACCAATTTTCAAGTTAGCACGGGCGGCATAAAGCCCAGCAGTCATCCCTGCAGGGCCTGAACCAATAATTAATGTATCGTACATGTATTTTTTACCTCGTTTTATCGATTATTTTTCTATTCTATCAAGCTCATCTCTAAAACACAATTATTATGCTTTAAACATCAATAAAATGGCCATAAAGGCAAAAGAAAGAACTGGAATGACCATAATAGATATCATCAAAATATCATATAAAAAAGCTTGGCGTTCTTTGGCTGTTTTATCATATTTGCGTCTAGCTCGCCAAAAATTCCAAAAAATACCAACTAAAAAAACACTGATAATTGATAAAAGTAATCCCTGAATATAGAGACTAAAAATTTCTAAAAACATATTTTACCTTGCACTCGTATTCTATTTTGCTCTAAAAAAGCTGAAAAAAACTTTCAGCTCTTATTATATCAAATCTGTGTCTTTAAATATACGTTTTTGCATAATTTGCAAAGAATTCTTTGGTTCTTGCTTCTTTGGGATGTTTAAAAATCTCTTCTGGTCGACCAGCTTCAAGAATACGTCCCTTATCCAAAAAGAGAACTTTATCAGCCACTTGATAAACAAAATTCATATCATGGCTCACCAAAATCATGGTTTGTCCTGCCTTTGCAGCATCTGCAATTGATTTTTCCACTTCTCCGACCAACTCTGGATCAAGGGCAGAAGTAGGTTCATCTAAAAGAAGAACATCAGGTTTCATGGCAAGGGCTCTCGCTAAAGCCACGCGCTGCTTTTGCCCACCAGATAAATGCCTTGGGTAATGATTCTCACGATCAGATAACCCAACTTTAGCTAATTCTTCTTTAGCAATCTTAGTCGCCTCTACATCTGATAGTTTTTTGACAATCTTTAAGCCTTCTTTGACATTTTCAAGTGCGGTACGGCGTTCAAAAAGGTTAAATTGCTGAAAAACCATGGCCAGTTTTCGACGCAACTCAAGCACTTCTTCTTTGGTGATGTTTTGAAAATCAACTTTGAAATCATCGATAGCAATGCTACCATAATCCGCTTGTTCCAAATAATTTAAGCTACGTAAAAATGTTGATTTTCCCGCTCCAGATGCCCCGACAAGAGCTAAAACTTCACCCTTTTTAATAGCCACATCTAAACCATCTAAAACTTTCTGACCAGAGAATGCTTTTGTTAATTTTGTAATCTTAATCATTAGCGAATGTCTCCTGTTATCGTATCTTGGCTTATTTTTGGAGTATCAATAGTCATTTTTTTCTCAATTAAACGCCCAATTTGTTCGATAATAATACTGATAATCCAGTAAACCAGAGCGACCGAAATATATCGTTCAAAGTAACGATAATCTGACCCACCTAAAATTTGAGCTTGGGCAAATATTTCAACAATTCCAGCATTAAAGGCTAGTGATGTTCCTTTAGTTAAGCCAATTAAACTATTAATCAAAGTTGGTGTGGCAATCACCGCAGCATTTGGAATAATCACACGGCGATAAACTTGAAACGAAGTCATTCCAAGACTACGCGCAGCTTCGATTTCACCAACATTTACAGCTTGAATGGCCGCACGAATGGTCTCACTGGTGTAGGCAGCTTCATTAAAAGCAAAAGCTGTCACAGCAAAGACCGATGCAGGAATGGCATTGATATTCCAGTCAAATCCGTATTTTAGTTTAAGAAATTTTAAAAAGAGTGGAATGCCGTAATAAGTCAGCATCAACTGAACCAAAATCGGTGTTCCACGTAAAAAACTGACAAAAACAGCTTGAATAGGATACAAAACTTTAGGACGATTGATTTTCACAATAGCAAAGACTAAAGCTAAAATCAAACCAAAGAAAGCACCTGCTAAAGTCAAGCCAAGAGTTGTTGGCAAATGTCCCAGCAAATCAGGGATAGCATCAAAAACCGCTCGCCAGCTAAAGAGCTGACCTTCAGGAATTTTTTCAACTAACTTATCATACCAAGATAAGCCAGTTGTAAGTATTGTAAAAGACATGAACACTCCTTCTTTTAAGATTTAACAGATGAGACGAAATCTCCACCAAAGTAAGTTTGACTTAATTCAGTTAACGTTCCATCTTCTTTTAGAGTTTTAAGACGTTTATTAACGAATGCTTGCAGTTCTTTACCCTCACTAGTATCAGCGAACAAGAGATATTCTAGTCCGTCGTTTTCGCCACCAATTTCACCTTTAACATTAGTTACTGTTAAATTAAAGCCTTGGTCTTCAATCAAATAATTTGATGAAATGGCATCATAAAGAATAAAATCAATCGTTCCATTTTCAATGTGTTGAACACGTGTCGTTAATCCAGTTGAGCTTGCAGCATACTTGATTTTAATCGGTTCTTTATCTGGATTATCCTTGTTCCATTTTTCCAAAACTTGCGCGTAATTTGACCCTGAAATAACTTCCGTTTTTTTACCCGATAAATCATCTAAACTATCATAGCTTGTCCCTTTAGCACTCGTAATCGCATAATTGGAGTGTGAAATTGGATCTGAGAAAAGGTATTTTTGCGCACGTTCTTCATTGTAATTAAAATCATTTGCCGCAATTTGATAACGGTCTGCATCCACACCCGTCAAAATAGAATCAAAAGCTGTTGTCACAAACTCCACTTTGTATTCCTTTGAGTCCTTGAAAATAGCTTTTACCACATCGATATCATAACCTTTAAAGGCTTTATTTTCCTTATAAGTAAATGGTGCTGTGTCTGAATCAGTCGCTACTTTGATGACCTTTTTACCACCAGATTGCGTTTGAGTTGAGCAAGCTGAAAGCACCAAAGCAACTACCGCCAAAAAGGCTACTGTTAAAAGGTTTGTCTTTTTCATCTCTCTTCCTCTTTTCTAATCATCTTTGTTACAGTCTACCAAACTTAGAGGCGCCTGCCCAATATATATTTTCTATGACCCTGATAGAGAAAAACTATCATGAGATCGAGCTAAGTTCTTGACACGATAGTCTAATTTTTTATTTGAGCCTAAAAAATAGCCTGAAACTTTTGTTTCAGACTACTTTTGATATTAGAAAGTTTGTTTTCTTGCTTTACGTTCGGCACGCCCTTTAGCACGGTTAGCTGCACGGCGTTCGCGTTTGCGTTTTTCATCAACTTTCCATTGAATTTTTTTCTTGTAACCAGGTTTGATTTTTTTCTTTTTCTTCTTAACCAAACCAATCATTTCAGTATCAAGTTTTTGGTATGATTTTTCACGGTTGGCACGGCGATCACGATCATAAGTATCTTGGAATTCACCATTTTTAAGCATTTTTGGTACGAATTTAATGCCTAATTTTTCAAGTTCACGAATATCTGAATCGTCACTTGGTTGGTAAAGTGTGATGGCAATACCATTCAAACCGTTACGTCCTGTACGTCCAACACGGTGAACAAAGAATGACAAATCTTGCGGAATCGCATCGTTGATAACATGACTAACCCCTTCAATATCAATCCCACGCGCTGCCAAATCTGTTGCCACGATGTATTCGTAAGACAGTTTTTTGATTTGGTTCATCGTACGTTTACGTTCACGTGGTGGAATACCACCGTGGATTTTAGCAACTTTCAAACCATTTGATACAAGGTAGCTGTGCAATTCATCCGCACGTTCTTTGGTGTTCACGAAAATCATAGCAAGGTATGGGTTAAGAGCTTTTGTGATTTCCAAAATTTGAGCATTTTTATCACGACCTTTAGTGGATACCAACCAGTTATCGATGGTATCTGCGATAACTGTTGTTGTCTTTATTTTTTCCATGACAGGATTTGTCAAATATTTCTTCAAGAACGGTTGTAATTTTTGTGGAATAGTTGCTGAGAAGACCAAAATTTGAACATCTTTTGGCAATGTGCTAGCAATCTTATCAACCGTATCAAGAAATCCCATATCAAGCGTCATATCAGCTTCATCAACTACAAAAGTGTGTGCCTTGTAGATTTCAAGGTCGCCAGATTTAACCAAATCATAGATACGACCAGGTGTTCCGATGACGATATGTGGTTGAGATGATTTTAGTTTTTCAATTTGACGAAGTTTATCTGTCCCACCAACATAATTTGCTACACGAATTTCTGTTTCAGATTTATCTGCAATTTGTTTTGTAGCTTGATAGATTTGTGTTACTAATTCACGGCTTGGTGCTGTGATAACAACTTGGACGTTGTCGCTTGTTTCATCCAATTTTTCAAAGATTGGTAGCAAGAAAGTGTGTGTTTTCCCTGAACCAGTTTTTGATTCACCTACCAGATCACGACCTGAACGTACAACGGGAATTAATTTTTGTTGCACTTCTGTCGGATTTTTGAATTTAAGCTCTGCGAGTGCAACACGGATGTAGGGCTTAAAATTAAAATCGTTAAAAGACATGTTTTACCTCAATTTCTTATCTCATCAAGTTTCACTTGAAATTTCTCTATATCTGTTTATCGTTTCATCCCTAGCTAACATAGCTAGGCGAATTTTTCCATTCCTTTCTATTATATCATTAAAAGGGGGATAAAAGCAAAGCACTATGCGCTTTAAGAACTAAAAAAACGAGCTGAGAATTTCTCAACTCGCTTTCCTTATTATAAGACATAAAGGAAAATCAATGTGAGGATGCTTGCGATAGCTCCAACGCTCCACAAGAAAGCATCAACTTTCCATTCAGACCATTTTTCTGATTTTCCAGACAAACCACCAAGCTCCAAATGATGATGGAATGGTGTCATACGGAAGATACGACGACCTTCACCATATTTTTTCTTAGTGTATTTGAAGTAAGATACTTGAAGCATTACTGAAGCTGTTTCAAAAACGTAAACAAATCCAATGATTAGCAATGTCCATTCTTGGCGAAGGGTAATTGAAATTGCAGCAAGCATCGCACCCAATGCCAAGCTTCCCACATCACCCATGAAGACCTTAGCTGGTTTGTGATTGAAAACAAAGAAACCAAACAAAGCACCAATCATAGTGACAATAATCAAAAGTACATCAAATTGTTTTTGAACAACTGCGATAACGCCATAAGCTGCTAAACTAATAGCTACTGAGATTGAAGCTAAACCATCAATCCCATCAGTCAAGTTAACTGCATTTGAAAATCCAACAATCCAGAAAAGAACAAAGAGAACATAAAGAAAACCTAGATGTAAATCAAATCCACAGACATTCAAATCATCTGTTCCACTTGGACGCACGTAAACAAAATAGAAAATCAAGCCACCAATAATTTGCAAACTCATTTTTTGCCAAGGTGTCAAACCTTCATTGATCTGTTTAAAGATTTTCAAGAAATCATCAAGGAATCCAACAATTCCATAAATCAAAAGAACCATTAAAATCCCGATAGTTGCTCCCATTGAAGCACCAGCTTGTCTTTCGATAAAGAAACTAAAGACAAGACTAACAAGAATGGCAACTGTTAGAAAGACTGTCCCACCCATTGTTGGTGTTCCAGCTTTAGTCAAATGTTGTTTGACATCCTCGTGCATTTGTTGCCCACCGATTTTTTTCAATTGATAAATACGAATAAAATGCGGCATAGCAAATACTGTCAAGGCAAAGGCGACAATACCTGCAATTAAACTTAAAAACATTTTAGTTTAGTCTCCTAGAGTAATTTTAATTTTTTTGACTTTGTCAATATCTTTTCCGGTATCGACACTTTGCTTAGTGACTTTTGAACCAGAGCCTTTAATGGTTACTTTGATTCCAGTCCACTTCGCAAATTTTTCAACATTTTCTTTCGTCCAGCCATACATGTCTGGCATTGTTTTTAATTTTCCTGTCCAAAGTAGCACTTGTTCATTTTGTGAAAGGTTACTACCGACTTTTTTAGACATTTTCTTGATTTTGCTACCTGACCCAACAACAACTGGTTGAACAAGATTATTACGAAGTTCCTGAGCAGTATCACCAGGTGTTTTTCCGATGTAATCTTTCAATTGGTATTTAGTTTCTGTATCTGTACCAGTCACGGCTGTACTTGTCAAAGTATCCTTAATCATCATAGCACGTTCAAGAACAGGATTAACCACGTCTTTCCAGAAAGAACGTTTGAAAGTCGTTGTTGGTTGTTGAAGGGTAACATACATGATAAAGTCAGGATCATCTGATGGCACCATAGCAACAACTGAGTTGATATAGTCATTATCACCAGTCAAATATCCTCCGCCCTCATCCGCAGATGCGGCAATTTGGGCTGTACCAGATTTGACAGCAACTGAATAATCACCGACCTGAATAACCGGTGCCCCTTCTGTGCTATCATACAAGGTACCATACTGTGGATCTGTACCAACCGTTACCATGTAATCAAGTGTTTGGTTGGCAGCATTTTCTGAGACCGGTTTACCAGAGACTTCAGCTGATGCTTTACGGGCTGTATTATTATTTGGGTCGTAGATTTGACTAATAAATTGTGGTTCAAGCATAACCCCTTTATTAGAAATCGCAGAAAAGGCACGAAGCATTTGAACTTGTGTCACACCAATACCTTGACCGAAAGCACTCATGGCAATGGTTACTTCATTGTTTGATGGTAACAAGCCACTACCTTCATTGACCATACCAAAACGTGTTGGGTAACCAAACTTAAACTTAGACAAGTAGTTTAGCCATTTGTCATTACCCATTTTTTGTTCAAGACTTGTCATAGCAACGTTACTTGACCAAGCAAACCCTTGAGCATACGTCATATATTGAACAGAAGTATTACCTTCATTGACGTTCCAGTCATTGATTTTTGTATCAGCAACTGTAATACCGTTGATTGTTGAAATCACCTCATTTGGCGTAAAAACACCATCATCGATAGCTGAGGCAAGTGTCATTACTTTCATGGTTGACCCTGGTTCATAATAGCTTTGATATAGAAGGGTATTCCATGTTTTTAGATTATCTTCATTATAACCTTCCATTGTCTGTGCATTATAAGTTGGACGTTGTGTCGTTGCTAAGATTTCTCCTGTCTTAGCATTAACTACTGTCGCACTGGCATATTTACCTTGAGCATCATTTTGGAAAATATCCATTTGTGACTCAAGATAAGATTGCAATGGTTCAGAAAGTGTTGTATAGACATCTTTTCCATCAACAGCACGTTTAACAGTCGTTTCCGTACCAAGTAACAAGTTACCATTTTTATCTTTTTGATAGGTTACTTTTCCGTCTGACCCTGATAGCACATCGTTTAATGAGGCTTCTAAACCTGATGTTCCGACAAGGCTCGATGTTTTACCATCTTTGTTTTCTTTTAATTGGGCAAGTCCTAAGAATTGCGAAGCAAAGACACCATTTGGATACATACGTCCAGGTGTTGATTCAAATCCAATTCCCTTAATTCCAGCGTCCTTCATAGCTGTTTCAATTTCTGATTTCTTACTGTATGATAAACCAGACCCTGAACTTCCGAATGACACTTGGAAAAGCCCACTTTGATTCAATTGTTTTAAGACTTCGTCTTTATCAATACCGATTTGGGCATTCAAAATCTCAGCAACTTTATCGTATTGAGATTTTTTAACGTAGAGTTTTTCACCAGTTGTTGACACATAAGATTTCGAAATAATAGCATAAACACTATAAGTTGTCGAATCCTCAGCCAGTGCAACACCATTACGGTCATAAATCGTACCACGTTTAGCTTGAACCGTCACTGTTTGTTGGTAAACATCTGAGGCTTCTTTAGATAGATTATGACCAAACTTGGTATCTGTTCCCACAATAATCGCGAAATTGATAATAAACACAAAGAAAAGGAAGACTGCCAAAATCATCAGATTTTGACCAACACGCTCGCGATTCTTATCGGGTGTGCGTCTGTCCTTTACCACATAGTCTAAAAAACGATTCATTAATTTTTTCATAGACTACTCCACCTGTTTAATATTATCCTGTTGGCTTGTTAAACCAGCATTTTGGGCAATTTGCTCAACACGGTCACGACTTGACAGTTCGTTAACCTCTTGTTTAGCATTGTCGTAATTTGTCTGTACTTCAGTAATCTGACTATTTAAATCATTGATTTGCTGTTGTACTTGAAGATTACGACTTTGAAGGTAAATAATACTAATCGCCATGGTAATAGCCGTTAAAATAATTGAACCATAAAAAGCTTTTTCAATGCGTGAAAACTTTCGAATACGACGTTTAAGAGCCTTAGCAATGGCTTCGTTACGATGTTTATCAGTCATTACTTACGAACCTTTCTAGCCACGCGCAATTTTGCTGAGTGTGAACGATTGTTGGCTTCTAACTCTTCTTGACGCGGTAAAATTGGTTTACGATTGACAAGAGCTAGTTTTGGCTGCATATCATCTGGAATAAAAGGTAAACCTTTTGGAACTTCCACTGTAGACGCTTCCTTAAACAATTGTTTTGTCAAACGGTCTTCAAGCGAGTGAAAAGTAATTACGGAAATACGACCATCAACTGCTAATAAGTCGATCGCTTGTTGGATAGACTCATCTGCCGCTCCCAATTCATCGTTAACTTCGATACGAATGGCTTGGAAAATTTGCTTAGCAGGGTGCCCTTTTTTCTTAAGTTCTTTAGCCGGCTTAGCTGATTTGATGATTTCTGCCAACTCAGTCGTTGTTTCAATCGGCTTTTCTTGTCTAGCTTGTTCAATTTTGCGCGCAATTTGTTTTGAAAACTTATCTTCACCGTATTTGTAGAAAATACGAACCAAATCATAGTAATCGTAAGTATTCACCACATCATAAGCCGTTAAGTCTTGCTCACGGTTCATACGCATATCAAGCGGAGCATCTTTTTTATAAGAAAATCCACGCTCACGCTCATCTAGTTGCGGACTTGACACCCCAAGGTCATATAAAATACCATCAATCTCAGTTACTCCATGCATTGCTAAATTTGAAGCAAGATTGCGGAAGTTGTCCTTGATAAAAGTGACTTGTCCTTTTTCAATATAATCTTTTAATCGAATTTGTGCATTATCAATAGCCGTCTGGTCTTGGTCAAAAGCATAAAGATGACCATTCGGGCCAAGCTTAGAGAGGAGATATTCACTGTGTCCTGCTCCTCCTAGCGTTGCATCTACATAGATTCCATCTGGCTTGATATCAAGCATATCAACGGTTTCATGTAGAAGTACTGTAATATGATGAAAGTCTTTTGTCATACCTTTCATTATAACACAAATAGAAAATTTCTTCCTTAAAAGATAGAGATAAAAAGAAAAACCAAGCATCTCGTGTTTAAGACACTTGGTACCTACTCATCTGAAAAATATTATTCTCTGATTTGTCCTTTACCGTTAATATAAAATTTTGTGCTTGTTAATGCTTCTAAGCCCATTGGACCACGCGCATGCATTTTTTGGGTAGAAATTCCAATTTCAGCACCCAAACCAAAGACAAAACCATCTGTAAAGCGTGTTGACGCATTAACGTAAACTGCCGCTGCATCCACTTCATCTTGGAAACGTTCGGCGTGCTCAAGGTCTTTTGTCACAATCACTTCAGAATGATGCGTTGTGTAACGATTTACCCAATCAATAGCCTTATCTAGCGAATCAACAACCTTAACAGACATAATGTAATCTAAAAACTCAGTTGCATAATCATCAGCCGTTGCAGCTACTGCATTTTTAAAAATGGCTAACGCTCTCTCATCAGCTCGAAACTCAACCGCATGAACCTTGTTAATAGCCTCTTCCAATTGAGGCAAGAACTGCTCTGCAATTTTTTCATGAACCACAAGACTCTCAGCTGCATTACAAACGCTTGGGCGTTGTGTTTTGGCATTGATGACAATCTTAGTCGCCATGTCCAAATCAGCTGTTTCATCAACGAAAATGTGACAATTCCCAACTCCAGTTTCAATGACTGGAACTTTAGATTTTTCTTTAACCGTTTGAATAAAGCGTGCGCCACCACGTGGAATCAACACATCAACATAGTCGACAGCTTGCATTAATTCTTCAGCAACAGCGTGGCTAGTATCTTCGACTAATTGAACCACATTTTGGTCGATCCCTTCCTCAGCTAGAGCTTTTCTGATAACTGTTACAAGTGCTGTATTTGAATGAATAGCATCACGACCACCACGTAAAATAATGGCATTACTTGTTTTGAAAGCAAGGCTAAAAGCATCGACAGAGACATTTGGACGGCTTTCAAAAATCATGGCAATGACACCAAGCGCAACACGTTTTTGCACAATTTTTAAGCCATCAAGATTTGTATAGCCTCGAACAACTTGACCAATCGGATCTTGAAGATCAGCTACTTGACGAACACCTTCGACAATACCTTCAATGCGGCCAGCATCTAGGCGCAAGCGATCCACCATAACTGGTGAAATGCCATTTTCTTGCGCTTTTGCCACATCACGTGCATTTTCTTGCAAGATAAAATCTGTTTCAGCAAGCAAAGCGTCCGCTACTTGAGCCAAGATTTTATTTTTCTCTGCTGTTCCAAGTTTTACTAGACTTAGAGAAGCGATTTTTACATTTTTCCCTAGTTCATCAATATAGCCCATCTCAAGACCTCCTTAATTACTTAGATTGTGAAAACCATGTTCCAATATTAGCACCATCAAGGGCACGTAAAATATCGCGTGGATTAGCTCCATTCATCAAAATCATTTGACTATTATTGTCAAAAATCATTTGGGCACTCTTAATCTTGCTAAGCATGCCACCTGTGCCAAATTTGCTACCAGCACCGCCAGCTGACTTAATGATTTCATCAGTGATTTCACTAACATGTTCACGAAGTTTAGCATCTTCATAAACATTTGGATTTTTATCATAAAGGCCATCAATATCTGACAACATGATTAGCAAATCAGCTTTAGTCACTTTAGCTACAATGGCTGACAAACGGTCATTGTCTCCAAATTTTGTGGCATGATCCATTTCATCAACACTGATAGCATCATTTTCATTAACGATTGGAACAATTCCCATTGAAAGAAGAGTTTCAAAAGCGTTGGTGAAGTTTGCCAAACTTTCTGGATACTCAATAACATCACGTGTAATTAAAAGCTGACTAACTTCTGTCTGATAGTGTGAAAAGATTTGCGAATAAAGGCTCATCATGGCCACCTGACCGACACTTGATACGGCCTGTTGTCGTGCAATTTCTGTTGGACGTTTATCCATATTAAGAACATTAAGTCCAAACCCCATGGCACCAGATGATACCAAGACAACTTCCATCCCTTTATTCATCAAACTAGAGATAACAAAGGCTAGCTGATCAACTTTTTCTAAATTTATTTTGCCATTTGGCATAACAAGGGAACTTGTCCCTATTTTTATAACAATGCGTTTTACTGATTCAAAATTGCGTTTCATACGCTTATTATACACTAAAAAAACAGTCCTAGGAAGTGTTTTTCTAAGGTTTTATCTAAGTATTTAGTCAACTTTAATTCACATCTTAATTTCAGGAGATTTTAGAAATTAATATGAGATTTTCTTCCAAAATTTATGACTAATCAAGATTTGAGAAATAAGCGCTAAGACCAAAAGAACAATTGATAGCGTCATGTTAATCAGCAGAATTTGCTGTGTGATATTGCCAAGAATAACTAAACCTACTGCTAAGCCACCACCAAGAAGATAAGCTGCCATCATAATCGCAAAAGCAAGCCACTGACCTGAATGTCGATTAAAAAGTTGGGTCACATCTTGCCAAAGCAGATTCAGATTTCTATAGTCACGCCAGTACATTAATTGACCTTGGACAACAATCATTGCACACAAACCTACCAAAAAGGCTAGCATCAAAAGTACATTTAACTGTAAGAAAACCAAGCCAACGACTAGGTAAACACAAGCAGGAACAAGAGCTTGAAGTCCTGCTAAAACCACAAACTTCTGAACAAGGAAAGCTTTAAAGTTAAGTGGTAAACTTCTCAAAAAGTTATAGTTCTCTTTTTCAAGTGAAATGCCGACACCTAGTAAAGTTGTTGGCATAGCACAAGTTGTTCCCAAAATGACTCCAACTAACAAAGCTATACCAAAATAATCCGTAGATACCTTGGCTAAAGTAAACTCATTAGTCAGCATTGGTGTTAGGAAAACAACCACATAAATCAAAGGCATCACATAAGTTTGCGTCAATAAGGTTGCATTTTGAAGCGTTGAAAGGTGATGATGAAGCATCATCTTTGTTAAAGAAGCTGAGCTCTTTGACGTTTTTTTCGTCTGCTTCTTAGTTTTAGCTTTTTTAGGACTAGCATACAAAGTACTTTGGTAATAATTTGGCATTGCCCATTTAACCAAACCAATCATTAAGCCTAAAAGAACGACTAAAGGTAAATAGAAGTTTAACAGTGCAGCCAAACTAAATGGCGCATTAACCACGTCATAAAAACCTCTAAAATAAGGAATGATTGGACGATCAGGAATCGTCAAGCTGTCACTTCCTATATTTTTACTGTTGACAACATTCATATAAAGAATCGTTCCGACAGCGCCAATCGTCGAAAGAGACATCAAGACTGTTGAAATCAATTTACGATGATTGCTGCGAACAATCACCCCACCAACCAAGCTATTCACATAAAGTGCTAATACTGTCGAAGCTGTAAAGAGAATCCCAAAAACAATCACGGTAGCAATAATTGCCACAAATAGCCCTGCTATTTGCCAATAAGCGATGAAAAATAATGATAACAAAGGCATCAAAAACGTCACGCCCATCCCAAAACTTGAAATCACTTTTGCTAAATATAGCTCACTGGATTTAATCGGTAAGTGAGCATAAAGCTTCACATCATCACTTTCGTAAAAAATGCTATACATGGCTGAGAAAGCATTCAAGGTTGCCATGATAAAGAAAATCGCTGTGTAAAAAGAAAAGTAACCAGGATAATGCTTAAAATTAAGATTAGCATACATAAAAATGTAAATCACCGCAAAGAACAAACTTAAAAATATTTGCTGACGAATCACACTTTTATAAGTTGAAAAATTTTTTCTCGGATTCTTTTCTTGCTTACGTTTAACCGCCGTTACAGCTTGGGGATTTGAGTAAAGAATATTAATCTTAACGAGTTCCCTAACAGTTGACCAGTTCATACACTCACCCCTCTTTCACCTTGCGTCCAGCAAGTTCTAGGTAAATGCTTTCCAAATCTTTGTCAGGATAATTTGCTTTTAGCTCATCCAAAGAACCAACAAAAATCAATTTGCCTTCTTTTAAAATCCCAATACGGTCACACAATTGCTCTGCAACAGCCAAGACATGTGTTGAAAAAAGAACGGTATTGCCACCACGCGCATGCTCTTTCATCATCTCTTTCAAATCAAAAGAAGCTTGCGGGTCAAGACCAGTTAAAGGCTCATCCAAAATCCAAATATCAGGATTTGAAATCAAAGCTCCAATCACAATGACTTTTTGACGCATCCCATGTGAGAAACTTTCAATCAAATCATTAACATGCTCAGCAATATCAAATAAATGTGATAAGCGGTCAATACGTTCATCAACCTCTTTTTCAGCAACGCCGTAAATCTTTGCCAAGAAATGCCAATACTCATTAGCTGTCAAATTCAAGAATAAATCTGGTGAATCTGGAACATAACCAATACGTTTTTTAATGTCATCACGATGTTCTGATAAAGCCAAATCATCCACATAAATTTCACCATAAGTCGCATCAATGATTGACGTTAAAATGCTGATAGTCGTTGTTTTACCAGCACCATTATGACCAATCAAACCAAAAATTTCCCCATTTTCAATGGTTACATTTAAATCACTAAGTGCCTCCTTGTCTCCGTATAATTTTGAAACATGTTCAAAACGAATCATTTTTTCTTTCCTCCTAATCTCCTCAAAGTGGCTTTATCCACTTTGAAACTTCCTTTTTTTCATAATATTCTGCTGCACACTTTTGAGTTAATTTTTTTAATTCCTCAACACCTCGTGGGAGTGTTAAATCAGTATGAGCACTGTAAAGATTCAAGTCACGGTCTAAATGCAAAGCGCATAAACCAGCATCTCTACTCTTAATCACTTCATTAGACGCCGACAGCAAAATTTTAGATAATTTCACGTCCTGTCTAACGACCATATCTTCATAAGCGACTTTAATAGCTGAATATAGCTTGCTACATCTTTCATCCATTAAATCTCCCCCTCTCCCAAATTAAATACATTTGTACTATTAAAATAAGACAAAATAACTTTTACAATATCTTACCCTTTCTTACACTATTTGTCAAATCATTATAAAAAAGCCCTTGCCAAAAGCAAGGACTTTTTTATAATGATTTATTAAGGATTACAATGATTCGTAAAGGCTAACAGCGTTATCAACTGTGAATCCATATTCTTCAAAGACTTTAGCACCTGGTGCAGAAGCTCCCCAAGTATCGATTGTAAGAGTTTTACCTTGGAGACCAACGTATTTGCCCCAACCAAAGCTTGAACCAGCTTCGATAGCCAAACGTTTTGTGACGTTAGCTGGAAGAATGCTTTCTTTATAAGCAGCGTCTTGTTCGTCAAAGATGTTTTGTGCTGGCATTGAAACCACACGAACATGAACACCTTTTGCTTCCAAAGCAGCTTGCGTATCAAGCGCCAATTTCACTTCAGAACCTGTTGCAATAAGGATACCGTCAAGGTCACCTTTTGCTTCTGAAAGGATATAAGCACCTTTATTAACACCTTCTGCTGCCAATTCTTTTGTTCCTTCAAGGACAGGAAGATTTTGACGTGTCAAGATGAGCATTGTTGGACGATCAGTTTCAGCAAGAGCACGTTTCCATGCAGCATTTGTTTCGTTACCGTCAGCAGGGCGGATAACGTTAAGGTTAGGCATAGAACGAACGCTAGCCAATTGTTCAACTGGTTCGTGAGTTGGTCCGTCTTCACCGACAGCGATTGAATCATGCGTCATGACATAAACCGTTGGTAATTGTTGAAGAGCAGCCATACGAACAGCTGGAAGAAGGTAGTTTGAGAATACGAAGAATGTACCACCGTAAACACGAGTACCACCATGAAGGGCAATACCGTTCATGGCAGCTGCCATGGCAAATTCACGAACACCAAACCAGATGTTACGACCAAGGTAGTTATCTGGTTGGAAATCAGATTCTACCTTGACCATTGTATTATTTGATGCAGAAAGGTCAGCTGAACCACCCCAGAATGATGGGACTTGAGCTGAGATTTGTTGGATAGCTTGTTGACTTGATGAACGGCTAGCAAGGCTAGTTCCAAGTTCGAAGTCGTCAAGTTTCACGTCAATCGGTTTGTTAGCAAATGCAGCTTTGTATTCAGCAGCTAATTCTGGGTAAGCAGCTTCGTATTCACGGAATTTAGTTTCCCATGCGTTTTCAGCTGCTTCACCACGGAATTTAATACCAACTTCAAAGCGTTTAGCAACTTCTTCTGGTACTGTGAATTCTGGATATTCCCAACCGTAAGATTTTTTAGCATAAGCAATTCCATCAACACCAAGAGGGGCACCGTGAACAGCTGATGTACCTTGTTTTTCAGCACCGAAACCAATGATTGTTTTCACTTCGATGATAGATGGTTTTTCTGTTTCAGCTTTAGCTTCTTCGATAGCTTTAGCAATAGCTTCAAGGTCGTTACCATCTTTAACCAAGATATGTTGCCAACCGTAAGCTTCGAATTTACCTTTAATATCTTCTGTAAAGGCTTTTGATGTTGGACCATCAAGTGAGATGTCGTTTGAATCGTAAAGAAGGACTAATTTACCAAGTTTTAAGTGACCTGCAAGACTAGCAGCTTCTTGGCTGACACCTTCCATCAAACAACCATCACCATGCAAAGCATAAGTGTAGTGGTCTACAATATCAAAGCCTGGTTTGTTAAATTTAGCAGCTAAGTGAGCTTCTGCCATTGCCATACCAACAGCGTTAGCGATACCTTGACCAAGTGGTCCTGTAGTTGCTTCTACACCATCAGTGTGGTTAACTTCTGGGTGACCTGGTGTTTTTGAACCCCATTGACGGAAGTTCTTCAAGTCATCGATTGTTACATCGTAGCCTGATAAGTGAAGTAGGCTATACAAAAGAGCAGAACCGTGACCAGCAGACAATACGAAACGGTCGCGGTTAGACCAAGAACGACTTGTCTTTGGATTAACATTCATTACATGATTCCAAAGAACGTAAGCCATAGGTGCAGCTCCCATTGGAAGGCCTGGGTGACCTGAATTGGCTGCCTGAATGGCATCAATTGAGAGCGTACGGACAGTGTTTACTGCCAACTGATCAATAGCATCAAATGTCATGAGTGAAACCTTTCTGTTTTTAAGGACTTAAAGTATTATTGTTCGGATTCTATTATATCATAAAAAACTTGACTTTTTAAATTAAATTGTCATTTGCTTTCTTGTAAGCAGTTTCTAAAAAAGCCCAGCTAAACATAGCTGAGCGATTTTCTTATGAATTTGGATCGTCAAGGCTACGACCGTGCAAACCACGTTCACGTTGCAATTGACGAAGTTTTTCTGGTGTCACATCATTTCCATCTTCATCGACGATTTTAATACCAGTGATGTGGTGAAGAAGTGAATGACGGTAACCTTCAATATACTCTTTACGCAATTTAGCTTGTTCAACTTTTTCTGGACCAGTCAAACCAACTGTTTTTTTCTTGCGTGCAAGTTCATTAATACGTTGAATCTTTTTTTCATTCATGAGTAAGACTCACCTAACGTCTAAATTATGTTTAAACGTTATTTCCTTTCTATAATTTACCAAAACCTCTAAACTAAGAAGTCTGATATACGCCAGAAATCTACTCAAAGAGTAGATTTCTTAAGTTTATTTGGTATTCAATTTGTTAAATGCGGCAACGCTGCTTGCTTTTGCTGTCAATTCAGCAAGAATAGCTAAGCGGTTATTTTTAACAGCTTCATTATCCACCATAACCATTGTATTGTCAAAGAATTTGTCGATAACTGAGCTTAGAGCAAATAATTGTGCCAATTTATCGCTAGCAGAACCAGCCAAGTTTAGGTCAGCTGCGGCTTGTGCCAAAGCTTTTTCTTCATCATTTTCAAACAAGTTAGCATCAACTGCTACACCTGCTTGTGCTTTTTCAGCAAGGTTGAAGACACGTGAAAGACTTTCAACAGCGGCTTTGTAGCCTTCTGCTTTGCTTGCTTCAACAAGAGCGTCAGCAGCTTCAAGCATTTCAGCAACAACAAAGTTTGAACCAGCAAGAACAGCTTCTTTAATGTCTTTAGAAACTGATTTGTTCATCATTTTTTCAACACGTGCACGAATGAAGTCCATCACTTCTGCTTTGTGTTCGTATGTCAAGCTATCAAATGATAAAGCGTAAAGGTTGTCAACCAATTCATCCATTGGAATTTTCAAACCAAAGGCATCCATGATACGAACCACACCAGCTGTCGCACGACGAAGAGCATATGGGTCGTTTGAACCTGATGGAATCAAGCCAACTGAGAAGAATGATAGGATTGTATCCAATTTATCAGCAAGTGCTAAAAGTGCACCAACTTTAGTTTCTGGAAGGTCACCATCAGCTGAGTTAGGAAGATAGTGTTCGCGAATAGCTGTTGCTACTGCGGCATCTTCACCAGCAAGAAGGGCATATTTTTCACCCATAATACCTTGCAATTCGTCAAATTCACCAACCATACCAGTCAATAGGTCAAATTTGTAGATTTCGGCAGCTCGTGCAAGTGCTTTGCTTTCTTCAGCAGAAGCGCCAGCTTTTTCAGCAAGGTAAGCAGCAATCACTTTGCTACGTTTCATGTGTTCTGAAAGTGAACCAATTTTTTCGTGGAATGTTACGTTATCAAGTTTCGCGACAAGGTCAGCGATTTTAAGTTTTTGGTCTTCACGCCAGAAGAATTCACCATCTTCCAAACGAGCGACAAGCACTTTTTCGTTACCTTTAATAACGTTTTCGATGTGGTTTTCATTACCATTACGAACTGAGATGAAGTTTGGCATCAAGTTACCATCAAGGTCACGAACAACGAAGTAACGTTGGTGGTTTTTCATTGATGTCACAAGCACTTCTTCTGGAACTTCAAGGTATTTAGTATCGAAGCTTCCCATGAAGGCAGTTGGGTATTCAACCAAGTTAAGCACTTCATTAAGCAATTCGTCATCGATTTCAACGCGAACGTTTTGAGCTTTTTCGATAGCTTTGATTTGGCTAACAATCATGTCTTGACGTTCTTTAGCATCAGCGATAACAAAGACTTTACGCAAATCTTCTTCGTATGAATCAGCAGTTGCGATTTCTGTTTCGTGACCAAGGAAACGGTGACCACGGCTCACGCGACTTGAGTGGATATCCAAGAAGTCAAGGTCAAGAGCTTCGTCATCAAGAAGTACAGTCAATGTGTGAACTGGGCGAATGTATTCAAATGTATTGTTTGCCCAGTGCATGTTTACTGGGAAAGTCATAGCTGACAAAATTTCTGGAATATCAACAAGGACTTCTTTAGCAGCTTTTCCTGCTTCGTGTTTTGTAACGTAGACATATTCTTCACCTTTGACTTCGCGGAATTCGATGTCATCAGTTGTCAAACCTTTACCACGAACAAAACCTTGAGCAGCTTTTGTAAAATTACCTTCAGCATCCAAAGCAATTTTTTTAGAAGGACCTTTGAAGTCTTCTGTCAAATCAGTTTGAGCATCTGCAAGTCCAAGAACACGAACAGCCAAACGACGTGGTGTTGAGAAGGTTTGAATGCCTTCAAAAGCCAAACGTTTTTCTTTCAAAAATGCTGCCATGCGGTCGCCAAGTTGTTTTTCACTTGGAGTAACAACATAAGCTGGTAATTCTTCTAAACCAAGTTCTACAAGTAAATTTTTAGCCATTATTCAGCATCCTCCTTCAAAAGTTTTTCACGTGTTGCTTCATCAAGTAATGGGTAACCAAGGCGTTTACGTTCAGCAACAAATGTTTTAGCAACGACACGAGCCAAGTTACGGATACGAGCGATGTAACCAGCACGTTCTGTTACTGAAACAGCTCCACGCGCATCAAGCAAGTTGAATGTGTGTGAACACTTCAAAACGTAATCGTAAGCTGGGTGAACCAAGTTTTCTTCCAAGCAACGTTTTGCTTCTGTTTCAAATTTTTCAAAGTTTTCAAGAAGCATGTCTTGGTTAGAAATTTCAAATGAGTATTTTGAGTGTTCAAATTCTGGTTGAAGGAAGATTTCACCGTATTTTACACCTGGAGCCCATTCGATATCATAAACTGATTCCACTTCTTGGATGTATGATGCCAAACGTTCAAGACCGTAAGTAACTTCTGAAGTTACAGGACCAGTTTGCAAACCACCAACTTGTTGGAAGTAAGTAAATTGAGTGATTTCCATACCGTCAAGCCAAACTTCCCATCCAAGACCAGCTGAACCAGTTGATGGGTTTTCCCAGTTATCTTCAACGAAACGGATATCGTGTTCCAAAGTGTTGATTCCCAAACGTTCCAATGATTCAAGGTAAAGTTCTTGAATGTTAGATGGAGATGGTTTCATAACAACTTGGAATTGGTGGTGTTGGTAAAGACGGTTAGGGTTTTCACCGTAACGACCATCTGCAGGACGACGTGATGGTTCTACATAAGCTGCATTCCATGGTTCTGGACCGATGGCACGAAGGAATGTGTAAGGGCTCATTGTACCAGCACCTTTTTCATTATCGTAAGCTTGCATTAACATACAACCTTGGTCGTTCCAAAATTGTTGCAAAGTCAAAATAATTTCTTGGAAAGTCAATTTTTTAGACATACATCTACTCCTTATTTTGTTAACTTAGTTTTTGCGAAATATCTAAGGAAATCAGCTTTTTTACAATATAAAAAACCGCCAACACACCCATATGATACCTCATAAGGGGCGTTAAAACGCGGTTCCACCCTATTTTATTACTTCATTTATCTGATTTTAACTTAGCCTAGCTAAGCGAAAGCGCCAGCGACTCATTTCAGTTCCATCCGACTTCCACCACCTCGGACTCGCTAAGAAACACCATGAGGCTTTCTCTCTTTACCAGCTATTTTAGCACAAATGTAATTGAGTGTCTAGTAAATATCAAAAAAGCTGAATCTACTACTGTAAATTCAACTTTTAGTCATTACGCTTTCCAGGCTTCTTGTCCGCCTAGGTATGTTGCTCGTAAATCAAGGTCTTTGTCTAGAACGATAAAATCAGCTTTGTGTCCTTTTTTGATTTGACCGCATTTATCGTCAATGCCAACTGAGATTGCTGCTGTGAGACTTGCCATGCTAATAGCTTGCGCTTTTGAGGCAATTCCCCAATTAACCACATTTTTAACAGCATCCTTCAACTGAAGAATAGAGCCTGCAAGGGCACCGTTTGATTTCAAACGTGCTGTTCCTTTTTCAACGATAACATGAAATTCTCCAAGCATATAATCGCCATCTTCAAGACCACCAGCACTCATGCAATCCGTAATCAAAACAACATGCTCGTGGCTTTTTTGATGCATCAAAATATCACATGCTGATGGATGCACATGATGCCCATCACAAATCAACTCAGCATAGGTATTGGGTAGTTCATAAACTGCACCGACCATACCTGGCTCACGATGATTAAGACCACGCATTCCATTATAAGCATGAACCCAAACAGATGCCCCTGCTTCGACTGCTTGCGCTGCTTGCTGGTAAGTAGCATCTGAATGTCCTAGAGCCACAATCACATTTTTACGAGTCGCATAATCGATAAAGTCTTCGACTTCGTCTCGCTCAGGTGCCAAGGCAATTTTTTTCAACAAGCCTTTTGAACTTTCAAGCCATTGATCAAGTTCTGCTGTTGAAGGATTTTTCATATAAGACGGGTTTTGAGCCCCTTTGTATTTTTCTGTAAAATAAGGTCCTTCAAAGAAAAGTCCTTGGATATGCGCACCGCTTTCTTTACCAGCAAAATCAGCTGCCGTACGACAAATATCATCTAATGTCTCAAATGATGCTGTCAAAGCTGTTGGTAAAAAGCTTGTAACACCAGCTCCCAAAAGAGCCTGACTCATTGTTTCAAAAACCTCTTGATGATTGTCCATGACATCAACACCAGCAAAGCCATGGATATGTGTGTCTACTAAACCAGGTGCCACACTAAAACCTGTATAATCTATAATGTCTGCGCCATGCGGTGCTTCTGCTTGCCAATCACCAAAAGAATCGCCTTCGATAGCAAGGTAACCTGCACCTCTAACATGGTAAGGATAGTAAAATTCATCTGCTTTGATATATTTTGTCATTTGAATCGCCTCCATGCTTATATTATAAAATAAAAGCGCTTTTTTGTAAATGGTATATACCAAAATTAGACCAATTCTAAATTAGTATTCAAAAAAATACCTTCAAAAACAAAAAGGTTCAAAGGTATTAAATGTATGATTAAATTTGATTTTCAAGTACTTTTTCAACCAAGTTAAGTGCGTGATCTGTGATACGTGTACATGGTGTAATCAAATCGATGAAGTTAACCCCTGCAAGTGGTGTACATTCACCGTTGTTCATGCGTTTGATGTAATTCTTACGGATGCGACGTTCCAAATGAGCGATATCTTTGTGACGATCTACCAACTCATTTGCTAAAGGCAGATCGTTATCAATAACAACTTTCAATGAATCCAAAATCATACGATGTGTTTCATGGTAAAGTTGATCGATTTCTTGAACAGCAACTGGAGAGAAAGTAATATCTTTTGAAATATTATGCTCCATCAAATGCACCAAGCTGATACTGTGGTCACCGATACGTTCCAAATCACGTGACGAATCAAAGATACTTGATAAAATTTCACTTTCGTGTTGATTCAATTGTTCACTTGAAAGGTCAATCAAATATTTAGTTAATTCTTCATCGACATTATTGATAGTATCTTCAAATTTTTATGTCTTATCAACGTATTTTTCATTACATGTTTCAACAAACAAGAATGCTGCTTCAAAGGCTTGTGTGGCAAAGGCACCCAAGTGAATCAATTGTTTTTTAGCATTACCAAGGGCAATAGCTGGCGCTTGTTTTAGAATAATCTTATCAAGGTAAACAGCTTTGTATTTAGCGGCTTCATCTTCACCAGGAATTAATTTTGTCACAACAAGTGCCAAGGTTCCAATGAATGGGAAGAGCAAGATGGTATTTGTAATGTTAAATGTTCCGTGGGCAAAGGCAACCGTCATGGCTGGTGTCACTTTAAAATGAACTTCCATCCATTGCATCAAGCTAGTAAATGGCACCAAAAGAATCATAAAGAGCACTGTTACGACAACGTTGAAGAGAACGTGAGCACCAGCCACACGTTTGGCTGCGATATTTGAACCAATCGCTGCTAGCACGGCTGTGATACAAGTATCGATATTACTTCCTAAAAGAATAGGAATTGAGCCTTGAAGGTCAGGCAAATGACCTGCATATAACCCTTGTAAAATACCAATAATGGCAGCTGATGATTGGATAAGCATGGTCAATCCAGTCCCAATCAAAACACCCATAATCGTTTTGTCACCTAAGGTTGCTAAATAATCCTGAAAGGCTGGAACAGTTTTTAATGGTCCCATGGCGTCACCCATGATGTTAAGTGAGAAGAAAATTCCTCCAACACCAAAGATGATACGCCCGATATTATTCAAACGTCGGTTTGACGTGAAGAATAACAAAGCGGCACCAATAAAAATCATTGGGAGTGCATAGTCACCCAAATTAAAAACAATCAGAAAGGACGTTACAGTCGTCCCGATATTGGCTCCCATGACAATACCAATCGCTTGTCGCAAGGTTAAAAGTCCTGCTGACACAATACCAACAGTGATAACTGTTACCCCTGAACTTGATTGGATTAGAGCTGACATGGCTAAACCAACAAGAATTCCTAAGAAAGGATTACTCGTATATTTGTCGATATAAAAACGAAGTCTGTCTCCTGCAGCCTGTTGTAGACCGTCTCCCATATATTTAATACTGAAGAGAAAGAGTCCTAGACCTCCAAAAAAACCAAAAGCAATTTCTTACCAATTTACTGACACAGTCTTATCCTCAAATATTATAATTTTACCGGAAAAACCCGATACTTCCATTTTAATGTATTCAAAGAAAACAAACAAGTGTTTTTTAAGCTTTTTCTAAATTGATAACTAACTGAAAATACTACTCTTTTAAGATAAGCGGTCATTTTCCCCTTTTTAGCAGCCATTTCTAAACATAAATGATAAAAATACTAAAATTTGAGGGAGCTTTTTAGAAAAAAATTAATGCGCTGTCATTTATATGTTATAATAGTTAAGGACGCTGTGCTTGCCACAGAATGCTACTAAATACGTTTATTATCAAAAATGTGATAACAACTTCTTTATCACATCACATTTATTTTATTATAGAAGGAGTTTTCATGAAAGCCTCAAAAAGTGAAGTTACTTATTTTATTCTAAGTATCATTTTAATTGCCTTTGCTGGTGGTATTTACCTTTTCTTTGGTAATACAAAGACTAATACGTCAAGTTCACAACCAAAAAGCTCAATCAGTTCTTCCTCTTCTAGTCAAACTGACTTAGAAGCTAAAGCCCAAGAATTGTTATCAGCTGCTCAAGCTAATCCATCTGCTGAAGCTGTGACAAATGCACAAGCGGCTATCAACAAAATCTCTGATGAAGCTAAGAAAACAGATTTTCAATCTCAATTAGATGCTGTTTCTGCTGAAGTGACAAATCAAACAAATGCTGAAAATGCTGTAAAAACTGCTGAAGACAATCAAACAAGCGACAATGTTGCTGCTGCTCAAGCTGCGATTGATGTGCTAACTAACCAAGCTACTAAAGATCAACTTCAAGCACGTCTTGATGCTGTTTCTAACGCTATTGCTGCTGCCAATACAGCAACTACAGATACAGATACTGCCGCATCTTCTGACAGCACAACTGAGTCTACTATTGACCCAAACAATGCCTCTCTTACTCCTACATCAGTTACAACTGATGGTACTTACACTTATTATAGCTATTAATGATTTCAATTGGATTTATCTTCTCAGCAATTGGTGCAACTTGCTTAGCCATTTCATCATTTGCTAAAACGAAAAAAACTATGTTAACTTGGCAATTATCGGATTATTTCTTTACGATGATTGCTAATTTTTTACTCGGTGGTTACACTGGCGCCATCTCTATCAGCGTGTCTATTATTCGTAACACGTTAATGATTAAACACTGGGATTCCATCTACACAACCATTATTTTAGTGATTATCCAAGTTTCTGCGGGGACTTATTTTAACAACCTTGGTTTGATTGGCTTACTTCCGTTAATTTCTTCAGTATCGTATACTATCATCTCTTTTGCAACTGATAAAGTGCAATGGCTACGCTGGGTTACTGTTGAAAATATGGTACTCTGGGCATTTTATGACTTCACTATTAAAGCTTATCCTGCTTTACTTATGGATATTGTCATCACACTAACGACCTTAATTGCTATTTCAAAATACAGTTCACTTAATCATAAGAAAAATAAGTCTTGATTTTTCATCAAGACTAGAAATAAACTCATTTTCTGATACTTTCTGCCGTGTGAAAGTATCTTTTTTGTTGCTCATTTCACTCGCAAACAGTCCTAAAATCAAATTGCGGCAATAATGGCTTGAAATTGATTTTATTTAAGACTTTTTTCATTAGTATACAAAAACTGCATGAGTCATACTCATGCAGTTTTATATTGACTTACACTGTTTCGTATCCTAATAAAATACCGCCATCTTCACCGTAAAAGCTGCAAAGACCTGATGCTGGGATAAAGCGAACATCAGCTTGTGGGTATTTTTCTTTGATTTTGTCACTCAATTGTTGACAAGTTTTTTCGTTATTTGCGTGAGCAATCATAACCTTGCCACCTTGGTAACCTTCTTTAAACATTTCCTCAACGGTTGCTTGAACAGCTTTCTTTTGACCACGCGCTTTGTGTAGGAGTTCCAATTTTCCTTCGTCACTTGCCTTACCAACCATGCGAATGTTCAAAAGTCCAACAATTTTCCCGACTAGCTTACTCAAACGTCCATTTTTGACAAGGTTATCCACACGTGCCAAAACAAACAACAATTTTGTCTTCTCTTGATAATCCGTGATAGCTTCGACCACTTCATCAAAGCTTAGGCCCTTAGCAATCAAACGATTTAATTCTTCAACGATTAAATCAATCTCACCACCTGCAGACAAAGAGTCGATAACATGAATATTGACATTTGGATGCTCCTCCAAAAGCATGTGTTTTGCAACCTGAGCACTATTTTGACTTCCTGAAAGATTACCTGTAATCGTGATGGCAATAACATTTTCAGCACCTTGGTAAGCTTGTAAGAAAGCATCTGGGCTAGGGCAACTTGATTTTGATGAAACAGGACTTGCGTACATAGTTGTCATCATATTAGCAACGTCTAATCCTTCATCATCCACAAAAATTTCTGAACCAATTTGAATTGTTAGTGGGACATTTTGAAATTCTGTGTGTTCTGCAAGCTCTTCAATACGTCGAAGGTCACAACCTGAATCAGTCACAATTTTCCAAGTCATATCTATTTCCTCCAATCCATTCGAGATTTAAATTCATTTGACAAACAAACTATTTTCACCTAAAATTATAACATTAATGCCTTTATCTTAGTATTAAAAACAATCAGATGTCACAAGTAAGAGGGTTTTGTCATGACGGAAAAGACAATTTCAAAAAAGTCCTTGCAAAATTTGAAAGTTTCTAATAAAGAATCACGAAAATTGACACGTGAAGCGCTAGAAACTGCACTTTTGCTCCTTCTTGAAAAGAAAACCTTGAACCAAATTACGATTTCAGAACTCGTTGCCAAAGCTGGTGTCTCACGCAACGCTTTCTACCGTAATTATAAGTCTAAAGAAGCTATTTTAGAGTCTATTCTAACCCAAATCGTTCGTCGCATTTTTCGTGGTCTCAAAGCATTTGATTTGAGAAGTCAGCTCTCCCAAGCTTGGCTTTTCATTCTGAATGAAGCCAAAAAAGAGGCACAAGTTCTTGGCTTAATTTTTGAACAACGCCTTGAAAAACTCTTGACGGGCATCGTCTCTAAACGATTAAAAGCTTACCAAAGGTTCAAGAAAAAACATGATTCACGCTACACAAATTCTTTCTGGAGTAACGCCATCATCTCAGTTCTTTCAAACTGGGTAGCTGATGACATGCGTATCCCTGCTGAGGAAGTAGCTGCAATCGGTTTGCCACTTTTCTTATAAGAAGAAAATACCGACCACAATTAGGTCGGTATTTTTATTATTTCAAGACATAATCGTAAATAGCCTGAGCTACTCCGGCATTGTCATTAGTTGTTGTTTCGTAGCGGCAAATAGATTTGACTTCGTCTGTCGCATTTCCCATAGCAACGCTATGATAAGCAAATTCAAGCATTTCAAGGTCGTTGGCAGCATCACCAAGTGCCATGACTTGCTCTGGTGAGAAGCCAAGTTTTTCTGACAAAGCTTTAAGAGCTGTTGCTTTAGTGTAGCCTTTTGGCATAGCTTCAAAGATATATTCTTGGCTACGAACCACACTAAAATCTTTAGCCAAAGCTATTTCTTTTGCTTCTTGAAATGAATTTAATTGTGGCGCTTTTGCCATGTACATAGCTTGGAAGATGATTTCATCTGTCGCCTTCATCTCATCAAGTGTGACTGCATGAGCGTTATCAAAGACAAGACCAGCATCGTATTGGACAAGTTCTGGAACTTCTTCACCTACAGCGTAATAATGTTTTTCACCTGTCAAGGTTAAGCAAACATCTGGGTAATTAGCAACAGCTTCATTCAATTTATCTAGCTCTTCATTTGTGACTTGAGCATGAAAAACAAGTTCCCAATTCTTAGTATTGTAAATGCTGCAGCCATTATTCATAATAATGTATTCTTCATCAGTCAAGCCAAGTCGTTCAAAATAAGGCAGAATTCCTGACTTTGGACGTCCTGTACAAAGAACAATTTTTACCCCTGCTTGTGCAGCTTTTTGGATTGCTTTGACATTTTCTTCAGGAATTTTTTTATCTGAATTAAGTAATGTTCCATCTAAATCGATTGCAATTAATTTAATCATTTTTAGTGACCTTCCGTTTAATTTTTGGCAAATGCCACTGACGCCAGTAGCCTATCATACGTAAGATTGTCAGAATTAAAACTAATACATAATAGCCTGGATCATTATGAACGATTTTAAAATAAATCGCAAGCGCCGCTAAAATTGCCCAACCAGCGTATACTTCACTTCTAAGCACACTTGGTTTTCGACCAGCTAAGATATCTCGGACAATCCCGCCACCTGCACCAGTCAAAACAGCTGCGACAATCACAGCGCTTAAAGGTTGATGAAGTTTAACAGCATACATGGCCCCTTGAACACTAAAAGCCGCAAGACCAATAGCATCCGTCAAGACTTCTGCTTTTCGCCAACCTTTGTGAGTAATGATATTTGGAAATACCATGATAAATAACATGGTTGCCAAGGCAAAATAAAAACACTGACTCTGAGACCAGAGGGCGCTAATCGGCAAACCAATCAAAAGATTACGAATAGCTCCGCCACCAAAGGCAGTCACAAAACCAAGGATAAAAATCCCAAGTATATCAAAATCTTCTTCCATCGCGACGATTGCCCCAGATAAAGCAAAGGCGATAGAACCAATGATACTTAATAAATCCCAAACATTCATCCTCATTTTGATTCCAAACTATATTTTTTCTTACTAGACTAGTTTATCATTTTTAAAGAAGTAAAAAAACAGAGCAAGCTCTGTTTTTCTAAATTTTACTTAATTTCTTTTCCGAGGCTAAATTTTGTTCCTTTAAGCGCACGTTTTAAAAAGAACTTAAACGGACGTCCTGTGATAGTCACTTGTTTTTTCTCTAAATCAACATTAACTGCTTTCACACCAGGAATAGCTGATAATTTTTCAGTCACTTTTGTGACACAACCTTGACATTTCATGCCTGTTACTTCATATGTTTTTTCCATGAGAAACTCCTTTATTTTAATGTCATGTATTTTAAGCGAAGGGCATTTAGAACCACTGACACTGAACTAAAGCCCATAGCAAGTCCTGCAATCATTGGATTAAGCAAAGGTCCACCAAAGAGATACAAAACTCCCATCGCAACTGGAATCGCTAGAATATTGTAGATGAATGCCCAGAAGAGATTTTCCTTAACCACTTTAATCGTCAAACGACTGATGCTTAAGGCTCTTAAGACATCAGAAATTTCTGGTTTCATCAGAATAATATCCGCTGACTCAATAGCAATGTCAGTTCCTGAACCTACCGCAATCCCAATATCCGCTACTGCTAACGCTGGCGCATCATTAATCCCGTCACCGACCATAGCGACCATTTTTCCTTGGCTCTGCAAGTCCTTAATAGCTTGTGATTTTTGGTCAGGCAAGACTTCGCTAATCACAGTCTTGATTCCAGCTTGTTTGGCAATAGCTTGCGCGGTATTGCTGTTGTCTCCCGTTAATAAAACAACATCAATACCTTGACTTTGCAATTTGGCGACGGTCTCTTTACTGTCTGCTTTTAACAAATCCGCTACAGTAATCACTCCTAGCAGTTGCTCATTAGACGAGATATAAATCGGAGTTTGACCTTTTTGGGTCGCAGCCAGCACCGCTGTTTCACTTGCGGTCAAGTCAACTTGTAACTCTTCCATCAACCTGCGGTTACCAACGTAAATGGTCTGCCCAGCAAGGTCAGCTTGTAAACCTCGTCCTGTTAGAGAAGTGAAATTTTCAACTTCTGCTAAAACAAGTTTTTCAGCGCTAGCTTTTTCCACAATCGCCTGACTAAGTGGGTGTTCTGAATATTTTTCAATAGATGCAACCTGGCCAAGTAGCTTACTTTCGTCACCGTGATAGGCAATAATATCAACAACTTGTGGTTTTCCTTGCGTGATGGTTCCTGTCTTATCAAAGACCATGGTATCAATATGATGAGTATTTTCAAGGACATCACCACGTTTGTAAAGAATCCCATTTTCAGCACCGCGTCCAGTTCCGACCATGATGGCTGTTGGTGTGGCAAGACCAAGCGCACAAGGACAAGCAATCACCAAAATGGCGATAGCGACTTGGAGTGCAAAGACGAAACTTTCGCCCTTGGCAAAATACCAGAATAAGAAAGTGACCAAAGCAATAGTCATAACTACTGGCACAAAAAAACCAGCAACCCTATCAGCAATCTTGGCGATAGGCGCTTTAGTTTGTTGAGCATCTTCTACCAATTTAACAATCTGTGCTAAAAGCGTTTCGTCACCGACTTTTTCAGCTCGAATAGTTAGCGAACCTTGTCCATTAATAGAAGCACCAAATACCTTATCATCTGCCACTTTCTCTACTGGAATACTTTCACCCGTCAACATTGATTCATCGATAGCCGAATGTCCTGACACCACATAACCATCAACAGGAATTTTTTCACCTGGCTTGACCAAGATAAGGTCACCTACTTGAACCTGATCAATTGAGATTGTCTGCTCAGCTCCATCACGGATAAGAGTCGCCTCTTTAGCAGATAAAGTTAATAATTTTTGGATGGCATCGGATGTTCGACCTTTCGACAAGGTTTCAAAATATTTTCCCAAGGTAATCAAGGTCAAAATCACAGCAACAGACTCAAAATAAAGCATATGCGCGTGATGCACATGGCCTAAGGCAATGTGGTAAGTGCTGTAAAGACTATAAAGAAATGCTGCGCTCGTTGCCAGAGCGACTAAAGAATCCATATTAGGATGCGCTTTTAACAAAGCACGAAAACCATTAACATAAAAACGGCGTCCAAAGTACATGACTGGTAAAGTCAATGCAAGCTGAACCAGCGCAAAAATCAAAGGATGCTCACTCATGCCAATAACCTTCGGCACCCACAATCCCATCATGCTACCCATCGATAGATAAAGCAAGGGAATCGAAAAAGCCGCTGACCACAAAAACTTATGCCACATATTATGAGTGGCTTCGCTCTGGCGTTCTGATTGGCTTTTAGCTGTTGTTGGGTCAAAGACACAAGCGCCATACCCAGCATCCACAACAGCTTTTTCAATCTCAGCTTCACTGACTAAGTCAGGATTGTAGCGTACAGTCATCTTCTCTGTTGTCAGATTAACAACCGCTGAATCGACATGATCTATTTTATTGACAGCATTTTCGACATTTAATGCACAGGCCGCGCATGTCATGCCATCAATGACAAAGACTTCTTCTTTTTTCATAAGATACCTTCCTATCAGAAATCTCAGAAATCAACCGTTAAAGACCAAGATGTTCTTTACAACGACATTGTCCAGGAATACAATTACACGGTACTTCATCCAAAGCTTCTTTTTCTTTGGATGATAGCAGAGCTTGTAAATCAGCAATGTCAGAAAGTCTCATTGGCGTTTCTTTTAGCAAATGTTCAAGAATAGTCTTGTGCTTGCGCTGACAAAATTTATTAAATAAATCATCAGCTTGCTGGTTCATGGCTTCTTGCTCAGACAAGAGACTTGAGTAGAGAAAAGCTTTACCAGACCTCTTTCTTGTCAAATAACCTTTATCAACTAGACGTTTCAAAAAAGTCTTAACCGTTGAGGCTGTCCAGCTATTTTTTTCACCTAGAATATCAAGAATCTGACCACTCGTTGCCGCATCTTTGGTCCAAATAACGCGCATGATCTCCCATTCTGATTTTGAAATTGACATAGCATTCCTTTCTAAATATCTTTTTGGTTTATATTTGTAAATTTATTATATTTCTATCGTCTACATTTGTCAACTATAACTGCAAAAAATAGTCCGAAATTTAATATTTCGAACTTTAAACACAAATAACTTTGTGCTCTGAGTAATTTAGAAGAGTTTACACCTTCATTCTAGTTCTTTACGCTAGAATTTGCAAGCGCGGCCATTTCTTTTGCCAATCTTTCTTTTTCAAGCGATCATGATAAACTACCATACGATCTTTATCAGCTAAAAAATGTGGAGTGGGTTGGACGACAAAATTAACAATATCATCATCACCGTAAGGGAAAAATAATTCTAAATCCCCATCTTTTAAACGTGCTGCTATAGCTGTACAGCGTTCTGGATATTTACTGATAGCATCTCTAGCATTTTGATAAGGGGCTGTGTGCGGACTGTGACCATGCATAAAGAGCTGATTTTTGACTTCCCATTGATAACTAGGGTAAGCCGCTTGAAGCTGTTCTTGAATAACTTGAGTCTTCTCATAAGTTGTCTCAGGCTCAAAAAAAACAACATCAATGTCACTTGCATCCGACAAACCCAGCTTTCCTGATAAGGCATTCCAAACGTAATTACGAAGTGTCCCCGCAGCTAGCCAAGCATCTGGCAGCTCAAGCTCAGCTATTATGGTTAAAATCGCCATCAACTCTTTATCACTTGCAAATAAAGCTTTGAGATCCATCATTTTCCTCACTTTGATAAAATTTTACAAATTTTTGCAGAGCCTTTAAATCATCTACAAAAATAGCCTTATCACGGTCTTCTTGTCTCAAAAATCCTGTAGTTACCATTTGGTCAAAAAGTTCTTTAAGAGGATTATAATAACCATTCAAATTAAGAAAAAGGCAAGGCTTATGATGCAGCCCAATGCGTGCCCAAGAAAAAGCTTGGACAATTTCCTCAAGGGTTCCGGGACCACCTGGAAAAGCCAAAAAAAGCTCCCCATTATCCATTAAGAGTCGCTTACGCTCATCCATATCAGCCACCAAAGTTAGCTCTGTTAAATGCAAATGAGCTTTTTCACGCTTTTTAAAATCAAGCGGAATAATGCCATAAACCTCTCCGCCATCAGCTAAAACCGTATCTGCCAAAACGCCCATTAGACCATCTTTACTGCCACCATAGATTAATTGATGCTTCTTTTTGGCTAACCACCTAATTCAATGATATTTTCCTTATAAATCGGGTCATTCCCAAAACTTGACCCCAAATAAACCGTAATTTTCATCTTCTCAATATTCCTCGCTAAAACACTTTCATTATATCACACTAAAAAAGGCCTGCCAAGTGGCAGACCTTTCTCATATAAAATTCTAGTTAACTAAAATTTATTTTTTAGCTTCCAAATCACGAAGCATTTGATCGATTTTATTTCCGTATTCGATTGATTCATCTTTGATGAATGTCAAATCTGGAATTTTGTACATTGTCAAGTTGCGACCGAGTTCGCGTTTGATTGTACCTTTAGCTTTTTCAAGACCAATTTGGGCTTTTTGGTTATCTGATGCAAGTTCAGAGTGTATTGTGTAATACACTTTAGCCATTGAAAGGTCTCCAAGCATTTGAACATCAGTAATTGTCACATCTTGAACACGTGGGTCACGAACTTTTTTGTGTAAAATTTCATTGACTTCGCGTTTGATTTCCATACCAACACGATCAACACGATGATTAGCCATAATCATTTCCTTTCTATTTTTTTTGAAAAAGCTAGGCTAAGCAAGCCTAGCTTTTATTCATTTATAACTGTAACGTTTAAGAAAAGCTACATAGGGATTGCCATATTCTCATTAGAGATTTTAGTTTCTTAGAAAATGGAGCGTTTCGACGTCTAAAACTTTCAGTCGATTATACTGAAAGTTTTAGACTAGTGTAACGTTTAGGCGAAGCACCATAGTGCTTGCCATATTCTCATTAGAAACTTCAGTCTCAATGGGAATTAACGTTTAATTTCTTCCATAACATAAGCTTCGATAACGTCATCAACTTTAATATCGTTGTAGTTTTCAATCATCAAACCACCTTCTTGGCCTTTTCCGATTTCTTTAACGTCATCTTTGAAGTGTTTAAGGCTGGCAAGTTTACCGTCGAAGATAACGACACCGTCACGGATGACACGTGCGTTAGCATCACGAGTGATTTTACCACTTGTAACCATGAATCCACCGATTGTACCAACTTTAGAAACTTTGAAGGTTTCGCGGATGATAGCTTCACCGATGATTTTTTCTTTGTATTCAGGGTCAAGCATACCTTTCATGGCATCTTCAACTTCTTCGATAACTTTGTAGATAATTGAATGAAGACGAATTTCCACTTCATCAGTTTCTGCTTGTTGACGTGCTTGTGGTGTAGGACGTACGTTAAATCCAATAATGAAGGCATTTGAGGCTTCAGCAAGGGTAACGTCTGATTCGTTAATAGCACCAACAGCTGAGTGGACAACTGAAACTTTCACGCCTTCAACATCAATTTTAAGAAGTGAGGCTGCTAGGGCTTCAACAGAACCTTGTACGTCGGCTTTGATGATGACGTTAACAGTCTTAACTTCACCGGCTTTAAGGGTATCAAAGAGGTTTTCAAGGCTAACACGTTGAGTGACTTGACGTTGTTTCATCAAAGCACGTTTAGCACGTTCTTCACCGGCTGCACGCGCAGCTTTTTCATCTTCGTAAACCGCGAAGTGGTCACCTGCCATAGGCACATCGTTCAAACCAGTGATTGATACTGGTGTTGATGGTTCTGCCACTTTAACACGGCGTCCAAGGTCATTAACCATGGCACGAACACGACCGAATGTGTTACCAACAACGATTGGGTCTTGAATATGAAGAGTACCTTGTTGGACAAGAAGGGTTGCCACAGGTCCTTTACCTTTATCAAGACGAGCTTCGATAACAGTACCGATAGCGCGAACTGTTGGGTCAGCTTTCAATTCTTCCATTTCAGCAACAAGAAGAACTGTTTCTAGCAATTCATCAATGTTTTTACCAAATTTGGCTGAAATTTCAACGAATTCACAGTCACCACCCCAAGCAGTTGAGATGATTCCGTGTTCTGCCAATTCACCGATAACACGTTCTGGGTTAGCACCTGGTTTATCAATCTTGTTGATGGCAACGATGATTGGGACACCAGCAGCTTTAGAGTGGTTAATGGCTTCGACTGTTTGAGGCATAACACCGTCATCAGCGGCAACAATCAAGATAGTGATATCTGTGATTGAGGCACCACGCGCACGCATTGATGTAAAGGCCGCGTGACCTGGTGTATCAAGGAAGGTGATTTTCTTACCATTTTCAACGATTTGGTAAGCACCGATGTGTTGAGTGATACCACCAGCTTCGCCTGTAGCGACACGTGAATTACGAAGGGTATCAAGAAGGGTTGTTTTACCGTGGTCAACGTGTCCCATGATAGTTACGACAGGAGCACGTTCAACCATTTCGTCTGGGTTGAGGTAGCCTTCGTCAGCAAAGAAGCGTTCGATATCAGCTTCGTCAACTTCGACTTTTTTGTGTGCTTCAATACCATAATCAACCATCAACAATTCAATTGTATCGCTGTCGAGGGATTGGTTTTGAGTGGCCATAACACCCATCAAGAAGAGTTTCTTAACGATCTCTGCTGGTTCGCGTTTGATACGTTTTGCGATTTCAGCAACAGTCATGCCTTCAGTGTATTCAAATTCTTTAGGTAATTCGTGGAACTTACGCTCTGTTACAGGTTTTGGAGCGTTGTTACGATTGTTATGTTTACCTTTTTTGTTTTTCTTGTTATTATTCCAGTTACTATTTTTTTGATTTCTCACTTGGTTATGATTATTCCAGTTTTTTCTATTCTTGCGTGGTCCATCTTCATTATCACGTTCATAATCACGTGATTTTTCAGGACGAGCTTGTTTCTTACTATGTTTATCTACAGCAGGTGCTGCTTGTTCTGCTACCACATGTTTAGGAGCAGGCGCTGCAGTTTTTGCTGCTTTTGCTTTACGCTTAGCGGCTTCTTTTTCGTGAATGCGATTTTCGCTTTGGCGAGAATACTCAGCATTTTGTTCTGCTTTCAATGCAGCTGCACGTGCCTTGAAATCGATACGTGGTTTTGCTGCTTGATTGCGATCGTTTCGTTGATCTCTTTGGTGATTATCACGCTGTTGATCTCTTCGATTATGATTTTGAGAATTGCGATCGCGTTGTTTGCGATTATTTTGGGCATTCTCTTGTCTGTCACGATTAGAACGATTGTCTCGTCCTTGATTGTTATTGCGCTTTTTATCGCCGCCTTTAGCTCGTTTTTCAGCTTCGGCTTTAGCACGCGCTTCACGTTCTGCCTTAAAATTACGGCTCTGAGGTTTAGCAGGAGCTGCTTTAGGAGCTTCTGCAACTGGTTTCTCGGCTGCTTTTTCAACTTTGACTTTCGCCGCAGCTGGTTTGGCATTTCCTGAGAATTTCGCCGCAATTCGTTTGGCTTCAGATTCGTCAACGCTAGAAGAATGGCTCTTCACATCAAGTCCTAATTCTTGAGCATACTCAACAACCTCTTTGCTTGACTTGCCCAGTTCTTTAGCGATTTCATATAATCTTTTCTTTGACAATTGATGTCCTCCTATTCTGTTAGTTCATAAGAGTCCTCATTTTCTTTGAAAATCCAGCGTCTGCTATGGCAACCACTTTACGTGGTTTACCAAGCGCAGCACTTAATTCCAGTGTGTTAAACACTGTGGAGACTTCTACTTTGTAATAATGACTTTTATCAGTTGTTTTCTTTGTCAAATTATCACCAGCATCATTTGCCAGAAAAACAAGTTTTGCTTTGCCAGATTGGATGGCCTTAATGACCAATTCTTCTCCAGAAATGACTTTTCCTGCACGCTGTGCTAGTCCAATTAAATTTGACAATCTTTGGTGGTTATTCAAGACCTAACTCTCTTCTTTTGACTTTGTGATCTACGTAAGCAATCAATTCATCATAAAATGATTCAGGAACTTCCATTGAAAAGCTACGGTTAAAGACGCGTTTTTCTTTGGCTTGAAGAGCTTCTGCATTATCAAGTTTGATGTAAGCGCCACGTCCGTTTTGCTTACCAGTTGGATCGATAAAAATCTCACCTTCCTTATTTTTAACAATGCGAAGTAAATCACGTTTATCAATCACTTCACCTGAAACAACTGATTTTCTTAAAGGTATTTTACGTGTTTTAGCCATGAAACACCTCCATCTTTCTTATTCTGCGTCGTTTGCTAAAACTTCTGTATCAGCAGATTCAACAACTTCCTCAGCTGGTGCTTCTTGTGCTTCACGTTCAGCTTCACGTTCAGCTTCACGTTCAGCTTCAAGAGCTTCGTATTCTGAAGCAGATTTAATGTCGATACGGTAGCCAGTCAAGTGTGCGGCCAAACGAACGTTTTGTCCACGACGACCGATAGCAAGTGATAATTTGTTGTCAGGAACAACAACAGTTGCACGTTTGATATCTTCTTCGTCAAAAAGAACCATATCAACTTCAGCTGGTGCAATAGCGTTGTAGATGAATTCAGCTGGATCTTCAACCCATTGGATAACGTCAATGTTTTCTTCAACAGGAACTTCTACGCCAGCTTTAGCATCATAACGTTTTGGATGGAATTTGCTGATAACTTTCTTAATGTTGCTTCCACCACGACCAACGATTGTACCGATAGCATCAACGTTTGGATTGTGGCTACGAACAGCAACTTTTGTACGATCTCCAGCCTCACGTGAAACGCTCATGATTTCAACAGTTCCGTCAAATACTTCAGGAATTTCTTGTTCCATGATACGTTTGATAAATTGAGGGTGGCTACGACTTACAAAGACGTTAACACCTTTTGGATTATTTTCAACTTTGTAAACGTAAACTTCGATACGGTCGTGTGATTTCCATGTTTCACCAGGAATTTGGTCTTGGTGTGACAATTGTGCTTCAAGAGAACCAAGGTTAACATAGATGAAACGTTGGTCGAAACGTTCAACAGTACCAGTCATGATTTCGCCTTCGTGTTGTTTGTACTCGTTGTAAGTCACTTCACGAATTTGACGACGCATTTTTTCCATGATTGTTTGTTTAGCTGATTGAGCAGCCACACGACCAAATTCAGCAACAGATTCTTCAAAGCGAATTTTGTCACCTAGTTCGTAAGCTGAGCTAATTTTCAATGCATCTGACAAGCTGATTTCTAGACGGCTATCAAAAACTTCTTCAACAACTTCACGAACTGTGTAGACTTTAAAGTCACCTTTTTTGTCGTCGAATTCAATAACACATGATTCAGATTGACCATAACGACGTTTATAAGCTGATTTCAAAGATTCTTTGACAGCGTCGATGATATCGTCTTTGTTAATGTGTTTTTCTTCTTCCAAAATACGGAAGGCTTCTAGCATTTCTTTGCTCATTTTTTTCATTGCCCTGCATGGCTAAGCAGGACGTAATCCTTTCGTTTATATCTAAGTAAAATCAGATTGTAGTTTGTTATAGTAGTTTGACTACAATTTCACTGCCAAACGCGCTTTTGCAACTGTTGAATATGGAATTTCAACGTTTTTCTTGCGTGTTTTGTCCAAATAATCAATAGTCAATGTTTCACCATCAAAAGCTACAAGATCTCCTTGGAATACCTTAACTTTATCAATAGCTTTATAAAGACTAACATTGACATAAGAACCTAAAGCTTTTTCAAGAGCTTCTTTAGTCTTCAATGGACGCTCCAAACCAGGGCTAGACACTTCCAACATGTATTGTTCTGGGAATGGGTCTGGTTTGATGGCATCAAGTAGAGGACTAATGATTTCAGTCAAATCAGCTGTATCATTTACGGTGATCCCTCCTGGTTTGTCAATCAAGATACTAAGGACATAGTCGCTGCCCATTTTTCCATACTCAACATCAACCAATTCAAACGGCTCTTTAATAGCTGGTGCAACCACTTCTGTAACGACATCAATGATTGTATTTGCGTTTGCGATAAGAATCGCCTCCTTTATCTTTCAAAATCAAAAATAGAAAGTTCACTACGCTCATTCACTTCTAAAAAGTGGATTTGTAGCGTCTCATCGTAGAACTTTGCTCTTAACCTCGTGTAATCACTAGCCTTTTGGGCTAAAATGAGATTTAAGCACCACAAGAGGCGAAGTCACAAACTCCGCCTCCTTCTACTTATTTTATATTATAGTAACATAATTTAAGGTCTTTGACAAGTCAAAAGCTTGATAGAATGGGAAATATCATCCTTTTCCCGCAAGAATATCAGATGTCTTGTAAACTCCTGGAGCATAGGTACGTCCAAAAAGTTTCTTCGTCAAAGCATTGAAGGTGTAGTGGTCATCCAAAATAACAACTTCATCATAAGTTTTTAGCATGGCAATAAAATCTTTATCCGTAAAGGTGAAATCATCCCTTGCTTCAATATTTTCATTCCAAAGGTAATAACTTGTTGCGTTGTTACTGTAAGAATTCATCAATTCAAGAAATTCCTTATCTGCTTGGACAAAGTTTTCCCTGACATCAACGTTAACATCCCAAATAAAAGCAGGTAAAAAATCATGCCAATAGAGATGTAATCCAACCTACGAACCTTAACCTTTTTCTTCCAAACCGACCACAAATAGTAAAGACTTAATAGACAGCCTATACTAGACAAAACATAAACCGTCTCAAGCATCTCACCAACTAAACTACCAAGATGCAAGACCAAGGTAATAAATGAAAAAGTAAAGACCCAAGTCAAACGGCGATTCATCTTCAACCCATTGCGGAAAAAGGCGTCATACCCCATGGTGATAGCAAAGAATAAAAGTAATCTCAAAATCGTTATCATACTTTTTCCCTCCATTCATTTGCTAAAGCTTTAAAAGCAGGTAATTTTCCCAGAGTTGGAAGATTCACCACTTGGTACAGTGACTCATCTCTATCAATATCGTAAGAGACAAAGGTAAGCTTAAAGAACATGTCATGATAGATAAAGTCGACAATTGGCTTTCTTCGTGGGTTTTCTAGTTGCCCAGAAAAAGTCATATAATAATAATTCGTCTTTCTAAGTTGACGTCTTGTGCCGTTGTATTCAACATCCTCATTTAGACGCACTTTTGGTAAGGCAATTTGGTCGTATGCTGAAACTGGACGTTCATTACTTTGGAAACGTCGGTTAAAGTTTTTAAGCAAATCATCCCAAGTTGTCATCCAAGAATCCTTATGTGTTGGTAAATTGTGATTGATACGGTCGTAAATGTATTGATAAAATTCAGGGATATCAGCTGGATTAACTTCCGTAAATTGCACACCGTAGCGCCAGCATTTTTCACCAACCACAACACGAACCACATGTCCTTTAGCTCTCGCACGATAATCGCGTGATTGCAAGTGAAGCGTTATTTCCTTCGTTTTTGGCAAATAAAGTGGCAAGTTAGAACTAAAGGAAATACCTGTTTCTGAAATATCACAGACCCTCACTTGGTAAGAATCATTATCAACCTCGATAGTCATCGGTTCATCAACAGGGAAACGTTCACTGCCTCGATAAAGAGGACGACCAATCGCACAGAAAATAGCAAATGTCAAATTAACAATGTGATAAAAGAGCCAGAAACTAATGATACTACCATAGAAAAGTTCCGAACCAAATTTACCATAGTTAAAGGTTACCAAACCATACATAGCTAGCAGCCAAAGAACCGCATAAGGGATAGCATATAGATATAAGGTCCATGAAGAATCGTTTCCTTAGGTTTATCTTCTCGTAAGCGAATATCTCTTAACAATTCTAGCATGCGTTGATCAGGTTCAAAGGCAGGAATAACAATAACAACATCTTGATAGATCATAAGCTTTATCCTTTCTGATTTTTATCACGATACATTCTCTCATCAGCACAAGCACAAAAATCAACAAATGTCTTATGGGCCTGATAAGAATCTGTATAAGAATCGAGCGAAGCCGTTACCGGCATATCTTTTTCCATCATCTCAATCTTAACAAGATTGATCAAAAAATCTGCCTGTTGTTTCGTAACCCCCGGAAGTAAAACAGCAAATTCATCGCCACCTAGCCGTGCCACCACAGCATCTTCTGGCATAACCTTAGTTAATAACTCACCATATTCAATTAAAATCTGGTCCCCACGAGTATGACCATAAATGTCATTAGCCTCTTTAAATTTATTCAAATCAGACATGATAACCGTAATTTCTTCAGTCTTGTTAAGAACACATTCGTCAAAAGCAAGCTCAATGTAGCGACGATTATGAACTTGAGTTAAGACATCCTCATATGTCAATCTCTGCATTTCGAGTTCTTGTTTTCGTTGCTCCGTCACATCAACAACGATTGAAAAAGCTCCAATAATTTTCTTGCGACGATTATAAATCGGCGAAAACATATTTTGCCAATAAAGTGTCTTACCATCATATTCGATAGTATCTAAGGACGTAAAATTCTCACCTTTCAGTGCTCTATCGACATTAACTTTTAGCTCTGCTGATCTTTCAGCATCTAAATGCCGTAGCGGACAATCACCAATCTTTGGAGTGAATTTAAAGATTTCTTGCATGAGACGAATATCATTTCGATTGATAGCCATAAAACGATAATTCAAATCAAGAGCATACATATTGATATACTCAGAACTCTCAAGGATAAAGTAGGATAACATGTGACGTCTTCGATTGAGATAAGATGCCAATAAACTCACACCTAATATAATAATTGAAATGAGTAGTTCCACAGGATTCTTATGATTAATAACAATCTCATCATAAGCCAGCTTCAACATCAAATTAAATGCTACCAAAGCCCCCAAGATAGGTCAACCAGCCTTAATACTTATATAATAATTCTTTTATTCTACCTAAAAGCATACAGCCTCACTATTCTAAGCAAGCTCTAAATCACTTGCTAATATCACCTAAATAACGTTTTCTAACAACATACCGCCATTAACTCTAGTAAGTTTTCCTTTTCATAATCTTATCCCCTTTTTCTTATTTAATCACTAAAACCATTAAAGAAGCAAAAAAACGCCCCAAATATTCAGATTTGTTTAAAAAATCAAAGGACGTCTCTTTTTCTATTCAATTGTGTAAGGAGAGGAAGGGACTTGAACCCTCGAAACCTAAAATTCATTTACGCTTCTCCACTAAGTACCTCTCCAACAGAAGATTAGCAAACTAACTTCTTTTTGCTAACATTAGCTGTTTACTGAAACTGTGCTTCCACACGATAAATGACTTGACCTTTTTTAGAAAATTTCTCTTCATATTCAGTCATGACATTTCCTTCAAAATCACTAGCATGTAAGTCTAACCAAACTTGTTTTAAAATCATGCCATATTGTGAGAAACTTGCCAAACTGTATTCGAACAAGCCACGGTTATCAGTTTTAAAGTGGATTTCACCGTTTTCAGGTAAGATTTGACGGTAAGTATCTAAGAATGTTTTGTAAGTCAAACGACGTTTTTCGTGACGCTTCTTAGGCCATGGATCTGAGAAATTCAAATACATCAAATCAATTTCGCCATCCGCAAAATAATTTGTCAAATCAGAACCATCAACTAGCAACAACCGAACATTTGGTGCTTGACTATCTAAAACTTTATCCAAAGCGTAGCTAAGCACAGATACTTGAATGTCAATTCCGATATAGTTAATATCTGGATTTTGCAAAGCCATTCCTGTAATGAATGCTCCTTTTCCTGAACCAACTTCGATGTGGATTGGTTTATCATTACCAAAGACTTCACGCCAATGTCCTTTTGCTTCTTCTGGATTTAAGATAACATAGTGTGGGTTATTTTCTAAGTGCTCCTCAGCACCCTTACGTTTTCTAACTCGCATTATTTCTTTTTACTAACTAACTCCCTAAATTTTCGTAAGCCGTATATTTCTTGATTGACGTGTTCCATATCACGTTTGTCAAAACATTTCAAAATCTGTGATAGATATGAAAATTGTCCGTACCAAGCAACTTTACTGCGAACTTTTTCATTGTCTTTATAGCCATAATAATTCAACCACTCACCCCAACGTGTGTAAGGAATGTAGTGACTCAAAAGAAAGGCTACGTCGTACATTCGATCTGTCAAACGAACAGAATCCCAGTCAACAAGATAAATCATACCACTTGTTGTAATGACCCAGTTACTGTGCTTGATATCTCCATGTACAATGGTCGCAACTTCAGAACGAAATTCTGGTAAGCTACGTTTTAGTTCTTTTACAATACCTTGCAAATATGTATTTTCACGAATTTGCAACGGTGCATTTTTTTCCCAGTCAACCAACAAATCATATGGATTTTCAATCTTATAGTTTAACTGCAACAATTGGTTAACCAATGGTCGTGACTTGTGTAAACGCAAAAGAATATGGACAATCTGTTTACTACCCATATCCTCTTTAGTCAAAATTCTTCCATCAAGCCATTCCTGTGCACTCATTGTATCGCCATTACCAGTGCGACGCACCCACAACAATTGTGGCGCAATCTGCTCTTTAGCAAGAGCTGGTAAAATTGGTGTCGTGTTAAACTTGATAAAGATTTTTTCACCATTCGGATATTGACCAATAAAGGCTTTCCCACTTTTTCCTCGAAGTGGTGTCATTGTCAATTCCTGATCTGATACTATTGTCACCTGTCTGCCCTCCTTTTCTTTCTTATATAATACGATTCGTCACTTTTTATTTTACTTGTTTTACAGTTCCTAGTCAATCATCTTCGCAATTTTGTAAGGAAGATACCATTCTGTAACAATTACAGTAATTAAAATCAGAAGCCCTGCAGCCTTCAAAGAAAAGCATAATAACACATCAAGCAAGCAAATCATATAAGACAAAGTTCGTAGCAAAACCTTTAAATTCGCCATTTTCTGCGTTTCTGAAATGGGGTATAAGCGTGTTAAATATTGATACTCAAAATGTTGACCAAGTCCTAACAACTGAAACAGTAAAAGATAATTAAAAATCAAAGCAAGGCCAGCTGCTACCAGATGATTTGGAATAAATAACAAAACAAGAACACCTAATAAAACCAGACGCAAAGTCAAAGCCAGATAATCAGAACTACGAAGAAAGGCCCTGAGATAAAGGTTCGACCACGTTTTATCGTGACGTTTCTTAACCAAACCGAGTATCTTATCTAAGTAAACACGACGTTTGACACTTGCCGAAATTCCTTTAACCGTTGTAAAGAGGGCAAAGAATTTCAAAATAGATTGACGGCGCTTGGTTTCATAAGTAATGGCAACTTCCCAAGAAAAATGCCCAGCTCTAAAAAAGACTTGTTCCTTTCTCGCCATAATCACCCACTTAATAGCAAGTAAAGCAAGTAAACAGACCACAAAAACAGGAACTGAGAAACCTAATTTAAAGAAAATAGGTGCTAGCAACAAGAAAATAGCTGTTTGTAGCACTGCCCAAACACCAAAAGAACGGACTCTTGCTTGGTGAATCCAAGCCACCACTTCTTCTTCCTTTGGCAAATAAAATAGCTTATCTGGTGCCTCAATATAAGTTGCAATTTTACCAAGACTAAGAAGAGCAAGCGTCACAATGACCAAAATGACATCAATCCACCAATGTTGCTTTGGAAAATGCTTTAATAACTCACCGTATTGGACCATCAAAAAACCTGATAAGAAAAGCAAGACCAAGACAAAATGATCATTTAAGACATAACGCAAGTATTTCAGACATTGCCCTAAAAAGAGGCTGCGTCGTTTTCGAAAAACTTCTTTCATTTCTATCCCTCTTTAGTTAAAGCCATGTAAATATCGTTCAAACTAGCATCTTCTTTTCCAAAAGCTTGACGCAATTCAGCTAGATTTCCCATTGCACGCACTTGACCATGATGCAAAATCACAAATCGATCACACATTTTTTCAGCAGCATCTAGCACGTGTGTTGACATCAAAATAGCTTTACCTTTTGATTTTTCCTGCGCTAGCAAATCCGTCAAATCAGAAATCGCCAAAGGATCTAGTCCCAAAAATGGCTCATCAACGATAAACAAATGAGGATCAATCATAAAGGCGCAGACAATCATAACCTTTTGTTTCATCCCTTTTGAAAAATTAATCGGGAACCACTCAAGCTTATCAGACAAACGAAAAAGTTTTAATAATTCTTTCGCACGCGCCATTGCTTGATCAAAATCAAGATCATAAGCCATAGCAACCGTCTCTAAATGCTCACGTAAAGTTAACTCTTCATACAAGCTTGGCATTTCAGGAATAAAGCCAATCTTTTTGCGATACTCTGCTTGGTTATCAGCCAAAGTCAAGCCGTCAAGCGTAATCTTTCCTTGATAAGGTGTCAAAAGTCCGATAACTTCATTAATCGTCGTTGATTTCCCAGCACCATTTAGCCCAATCAAGCCGACCAACTCACCGTCACCAACTTCAAAAGAAATATTTTTTAAAACAGGGATATTAATGTATCCACCTGTGACATTTTCAATTTTTAACATAAGCTACCCACATTTTTTTGATATAATAATTATAACAAAATCAAAGGATTATAGGTGATTCAAATGGAAAATTGCATCTTTTGTAAAATTATCGCAGGTGACATTCCGTCATCAAAAATTTATGAAGACGATAAAGTCTTAGCTTTCTTAGACATTTCACAAACCACTAAAGGACACACTCTTCTCATTCCAAAAAAACACGTTCGTAACGTCCTTGCTATGTCTGAAGAAACTTCACAAGAACTCTTTGCGCGCTTGCCAAAAATTACGCGTGCCGTTCAAAAAGCAACTGGTGCTGTTGGCATGAACATTATCAACAATAACGAAGAAGTCGCTGGACAAACCGTTTTCCACGCTCACGTTCATCTCATTCCACGTTATGCTAGCGACGACGAATTCTCACTTAACTTTACAGAACACAAACTAGATTTTGAAACTCTTGGAAAATTAGCAGAGCAAATTACTAAAGAGGTGGAAGCATGAAATTAAGCTCTTTTATCGCCTTAGGCCTAGCTGGCTACGCTGGATTTACAGCCTACCAAGCTTACCAAAAACGCGAAGAGATTAAAGACGATATCGCTGATGCTAACGACATCAGTGACAAAATTGCCAGTGATATTACAAAAATCAGCAAAGCGATTGATAATATCAACCAACAATTACCAAAACTTGAAAGCATTAGCCAAGAATTGGACTACAAACGTCGCTTATTTGAACAAGAAAGCAAAAGCCGACTTGAACAAATCAAAACGACACTTTCAAAATACCAAGAATTAGAACAATAACAAAAAGTACTGGAAAATTCCAGTACTTTTTGTACGCCTCTCAAATCTAAAATGAAAAGCCGACCAAATAGTCGACTTTTTTATGTTAATATGCATAAGCACTTGCATCTTGTGAATAAGTATCAGTTGAGTAATCACTGTAGCCACTGTTGCTATAATCACTATAACCAGTGTCATAACCTGTGCTATAGCCACTATCATAACTGCTATAATCGCTACTGTAATCACTACTATAATAAGATGAAGTACCGTAAAGATTCTCAGAAAGAACTGCTGTCGTTTTTAATTCTGTGCTTTCTTCTAAACCAAGTTGTTTCTTAATACGGTTTTGCACCTCAAGCAAATGATCAGAACTTACGATTTCGTAAGAAATTCCATTAATCGTTTGTCCTTCACCCTCTAACTGATACGTTTCAATATTTTTTAGAGAATCCGCATAACCAAGAAGACTTGGAATGGTACGTGATGAAATTTCAACATTTGTTTGCATGTTCTTACTTACAGCAGATAGAATTTTCTTGTAAGATGACACGCTATCAAGAGCTAAAATTTTCTTAAGCACTTTTTGAATAACTTCACGTTGACGTTGTTGACGACCGTAGTCACCTTTTGGATCTTGGTGACGCATACGTGCGTATACCAAAGCTTGGTCACCATTAATTTTGTGAGTTCCAGGTTCGATTGATGACGTATACTCAGGCTCTGTTTCTTCAATTGAGATTGGGAAATCAAAATTATTTGTGACTGTGATACCACCTACGGCATCAACTAAGTCGACCAAACCTTGCATGTTGATTTGCATGTAGTAATCAATTTTAATATCTAGCAAATCTTGAATGGTCATAATAGCCATTTGAGCTCCGCCTGAAGCATAAGCAGCATTCAATTTAGCTTGAGCACCATTCATATTATTGTCTTCAGGTCCTGTTAATTCAATAAGAATATCACGTTCAAGACTTGTCATTGTTGTTGTCTTCGTCTTAGGGTTAACAGTTACCAAAATCATTGAGTCACTGTTACCTTCCCAAGTTGAATGACGTTCAGAATCCCCTGTATCAACCCCCATCAAGAGAATTGAGAAAGGTTTTGTCTGTTTAATAGCGTTGCTACTTGAACCAGACGTCTTGTAATCCTTAAACGTTTTTGAGAGCTCACTTGTCGAGAAATTGTAAGCACTTGTAATATAAACACCTAATGCAACAACTGTTGTCACAACGATTGCTGCTATCATAAGCAGAATTTTTTTTCCGAGTTTCATTTGTTTACTTTTAGTCTATCAACCTACTCATCAAGTAGACGTCAAGAAATTCTCCATCTTTAGTTTTTGCGCCACGTTCTTTAGTAGCTTCAATCTTAAAACCGAACTTTTCATAAAGGTGAACAGCTCTGCTATTTCTAGCCTGAACCGTCAACTCCAAACGACGAATCACTGGCGTGTGGCAAGCCCAATCAAGAGCAACTTCCATAAGAAGCGAACCGAGACCATATCCCCAGTATTTTTCTTGCACAGCAATGAAAATATGGCCGATATGATTAGTTTGTGGTGAGCTAGTGCTGGATACATTTAAAACACCAGCCAACTCTTTACCAACTCTTACGACCAAGCAAATTTCATTAACAGACTCAAGATGTCGCTCCAAGAAAATCTCCATATCTTCTTGTGACAAAATCGTTTCTGCAACCACAAAATCTGTCTCTTGACTAACCTGACTAAGCAAGTCAACCAAGGCTTTGGCATCAGAGAGTTGGGCTTCTTCAACGATTACCTCTTGTTCAGCCACGTTCTATAGCCTCCGAAAGCTCCTTACTTCGTGGGCCATTAGATTGTAACTCAATGTCTCGACCATCTCCTGAAGGAGTGATAATGATTTCTAAGTAATCACCAAGCAAATCTTCTTCTAAAAGTTCACCCCATTCGATAACAGCAACACCATCACCATACAAGAAATCATCCAAATCAATAGAGTCTGGGTCATTTCCAATACGGTAAACATCTAAATGATAGAGTGGTAAACGCCCCTCGTATTCCCGAACAATCGTATAGGTTGGGCTCTTAATCATCTGATCGATATCAAGTCCCTTTGCGATTCCTTTGGTTAATGTCGTCTTACCGGCACCAAGATTTCCAGTTAAAACCAGAACATCTCCTACTTGTAATTTTCTACCGAGTCGATAACCATAAGCCATCAACTCATCTTCATTATGACTATAAAACATGTGTCCATTATATCAAAATTCTGCTTACCTTCCAAGTCTCGCCAGTTTTTTCATCGGTAGATTTTATCCAATAGGCTATTAAATTCACTAATGACAAGCTTTCTACCTCTTTCACCATACAAAAAAAGCCGAAGGTGAGAGAACGTACCTTCAGCTTTTTGTCAAAAATTATATTTTATAAAATAGCCAAGCTAACGAAATTAAGAATGAATAAGAAGTCAAGAACCCACATAACAGCGTGAACTTCTTTTGCTTGACCTTTTACAATTTTAACTAATGTGTAAGTGATGAATCCAGCAGCGATACCGTAAGTAATGCTGTAGCTGAATCCCATAAAGATTGATGTGAAGAATGCTGGAACTGCTTCGCCAAGATCGTCCCATTTAACGTTTTTAAGATTTGAAAGCATCATAACACCAACGATAATAAGAATTGGAGCTGTTGCTTGTGTAGGAACGATTGAAACAAGTGGGCTAAAGAAGCTTGAGATAGCAAATAGTACGGCAACTGTAAGAGCAGTCAAACCAGTACGACCACCAGCACCAATACCTGCAGCAGATTCAACATAAGTTGTAACGTTTGAAGTACCTGCGATAGCACCCAATGTAGTACCAACTAAGTCAGAATAAAGTGCACGATCAAATGCTTTAGATTCTTTGTTTTCACCAGTTGAAGCAATAATACCAATTTTTTCACCAGTACCAACAAGTGTACCAATTGTATCAAAGATATCTGTCAATGAGAAAGCAAGAATTGCCATCAAGACACCTGGAATACGTGAAGCATCTGAGAATAATGAACCAAGGCCTTGACTACCAAGAGCTACACCAAAGATTTCTTTCAAATCATTGATTGAAGCAGACAAGTTAGTTGCAGCCCAGTTAACTGAACCAAGATCAACAACACCAATCAAAATACCAACAACTGTAGTTGCAACAATTGAAAGGATAACACCACCACGAATTCCTTTAAGGATAAAGAAGATTGAGATAGCAAGACCAATCAATGCAAGAATAACACCTGGGTTGTTAAAAGCGACCAATCCTGGTGTAGCTGATGCATTAGCTGTAATTGAAGCAAGACCTTTATCAGCTCCAGTACCAGCTACCGTATAAGTACCAGCATCAATAGAGAATTTCAAGAAACCTGCATTTTTAATTCCGACATAAGCAAGGAAAATACCGATACCAGCTGAAATAGCTGATTTCAATACTGCTGGGATTGATTCAATAATCAATTTACGAACTTTAGTTACTGTAATAACAAGTGAGATAAGTCCGCAGATGAAGACCATCGCAAGAGCTTCTTGCCAAGAGTAACCTAGTGAAAAGACAACTGTATATGTGAAGAAGGCGTTAAGCCCCATACCTGGTGCTTGTGCATATGGAAGATTAGCGTAGAAAGCCATCATCAATGTACCAACGACAGCACCAATAATTGTGGCAAGGAACACACCTTGGGCAGGCATTCCAGCTTGTGAAAGGATTGATGGGTTAACAAACAATATGTATGACATTGCAAAGAATGTTGTTAAACCAGCAGTTACTTCTGTACGAACATCTGTACCATGTTCTTTAAGTTTAAAAAACTTTTCCATTTTTAAATGGTTTCTCCTTTAATAAGGTTAATAATAGTCGCTTTTTCTTCTATTTCCGAACGACTTATATATTCTACCAAAAGATTGTTCAGTTTTCAATAACTTTATTTAAAATTTTCACGATCTAAAAAAATAAGACATAAAACCTGCAAAAAAGTGAAACCAAGCACGAAATGAATAGCATTCCAGCTAATTACATTCAAAATTTCATCAATAACAAGACCAGGTCTAGTGAAAATGTCCCAAGAATTTAACCTTGCATAACGTCCAATATGAATCGCAAAACTCGAAACAAAAGATAGAATTAGGATAAAAAACATTCGGATATAATAATTTTTCAACTTAAAAGTCACCACAATGTTCTTCACACTTTCAATGCCACATAGAACCCCAAATAAAATACTAGACACGTACAACATGTACAGAATCAAGCTAGTTTTATTCCATAAAACCGAATCAGTAAAATTCATATGAACAATATCGGTTAGCATATAAAAGGTGTTCGGATAAAAAAGCAACCATAAGAGACCACTTGACCATCTCACCACTTTTTGCTTTGTACAGTAGGAAAGAAGTGAAAAATCAAGAGCTAGCAGCGCCAAAAACATGTTCCATACCAAATCTGGACCTCGCAAATGGTAGTAATAAATGCCAAACGAAATGATTCCAAAAAAGACATGAATCAATACATTCTTTTTAGCCATATTTTCTCCCCTTTCTTAAGGCTTATTATAGCAAAAAAGCCTTAAAATTACCCCTTAAAACAAGTAATGGAGACGAGAATAACTCGCCTCCATTTTTCTACTAATCATTATCAAGAACAACAAACATCATGACCTGAACGACCATCAACCCAAGAATAAAAGGCATGTTAATCGTCGATAAAGTTTTCGCCGCTTCTTCAAAGATATTTAAGTGTTGATTAATAATCACCTTCCATGTAATGCCTAATGTTCGGAGTACCTGAAAAAGTAAACTTGCAAAGAAAGCAACTCCCATCACAAAGAATACTTGAATATACTGATTTAATTTCAAAGGTTTTAAAATCATTCGCAAACTTAGCGTCCCTGCAACCAATGAAAATACTAGCACTGCCAAATAAATCATAAATGATGTCATCCCGTCAGCTGACCATAAAACAGATGTTGCCCATGACCTATCTGCCACACTGAACAAGACATTTAAATTATTCGGGTAGAAAAAACACCATAAGACAAATGCTGCCACTCGTAGAACAGTGTGTTTAAAATAAAAAAAGAAAAATCCCATTTCCACTGTTAACAATGAAAATAGCACATCATTCATTAACCCATTGCTATCTGCATGAAAGAAAGTAATGCTTAAAATAATCCCTAAAGCAAACACATGACTCCAAAAAATTTTATACATTAGCGTAACCTCATTTTTTATTAAAACCATTATATCATACCTACTTTGCTTTTTCTTTGTCACTCTTTTTTGTTATAATAACACCTATGACAAAGAAAAAAATGATTGCTCTTGATTTGGATGGTACACTGCTGCGCAGTGACAATACCATCTCAGATTATACTGTTGATACGATTAAAAAAATACAAGAAAAAGGTCACAAGGTCGTTATTGCGACAGGTCGCCCATACCGTATGGCTCTTGAGCACTACCGTCGCTTACAACTTGAGACACCTATGATTACCTTTAACGGTTCCTTGACACACCTTCCCGAAAAAAAATGGGACTTTGAACACAGCGTCACTATCGATAAACAATACCTGCTTGATGTCCTAGACATCCAAAAAAGTATCCAAGCAGACTTTATCGCTAGTGAATACCGTAAAAAATTCTTCATCAGTGCCGATAATCACGACATCATCAATCCACAACTTTTTGGTGTCGATAAAATCACCAATAAAATGACACTTGATGTAACAAAAATTACCGAAAATCCAAATGGTCTTTTGATGCAAACTCATCACGAAGACAAATATGCTCTTGCCGATGAAATGCGCAAATACTTCAACCACGAAATCGAAATTGATTCATGGGGAGGACCGCTTAATATCTTAGAATTCTCACCTAAGGGCATCAACAAAGCTTATGCTCTCAATTACTTACTAAAAACTCTAAATATGGGCCGAGAAGACTTGATTGCCTTTGGTGATGAACACAACGATACCGAAATGTTGACCTTCGCCGGTACAGGCTACGCCATGAAAAATGCTAGCAACGTACTCCTACCATTTGCTGACAAACAAACAGACTTCACCAACGAAGAAGACGGTGTTGCGAAAGAATTGGCGAAAATTTTTCTATAAATTTCTGAAAAACTTCTTTTTAGGAAGTTTTTTCTTTTTTTCATCGTTTTCAAAACATTTTCATAAATTTTACAATAATCATAGCTCATTATCCGAACGTTATTTTGTGTTTTATACAATTTAATCGCTTTATTTTGCGAGTTTCTGAAAATTTTTCATGATTTCTGTTATTTGTTCTCAAAAAGCTATTGCATTTTTTGTGAAAACGTTTTACAATAATATCGTTCTTAAAATTTCCTTGGAACGGAAAAGAATTGCCGGACTTGTCCGGAAGGAGATTATTCTTTTTTGTTTCAACGAAAAATAATCATAAGGAGGAAGAACAAGAATGGGTATCGGTATTATTATTGCCAGCCATGGTAAATTTGCTGAAGGTATTCATCAATCAGGTTCTATGATCTTTGGTGACCAAGAGAAAGTTCAAGTTGTAACTTTCATGCCAAGCGAAGGACCTGATGATTTATATGCACACTTCAACGATGCTATCGCACAATTTGATGCTGATGATGAAATCCTCGTACTAGCTGACCTTTGGAGTGGTTCACCATTTAACCAAGCTAGTCGCGTAATGGGTGAAAATCCAGACCGCAAGATGGCTATCATTACAGGTCTTAATTTGCCAATGCTTATCCAAGCCTACACTGAGCGTATGATGGACGCAAATGCAGGTGTTGAACAAGTTGCCGCAAATATCATTAAAGAGTCTAAAGACGGTGTTAAAGCACTTCCTGAAGAACTCAACCCAGCTGAAACAGCTGCTGCAGCGCCTGCCGCACAAGCTGACCCTCAAGGTGCTATCCCTGAAGGAACTGTCATCGGTGATGGTAAACTTAAAATCAACCTCGCTCGTATTGACACACGTCTTCTTCACGGACAAGTTGCAACAAACTGGACACCAGCTTCTAAAGCTGATCGTATCATCGTTGCATCAGACACTGTATCTAAAGATGAATTGCGTAAAAGCTTGATCAAACAAGCAGCACCAAACGGTGTTAAAGCAAACGTAGTTCCAATCAAGAAATTGATTGAAGTTTCTAAAGACCCTCGTTTTGGTAACACACACGCACTTATCTTGTTTGAAACACCTCAAGATGCTCTTGAAGCTATCGAAGGCGGTGTGCCAATTAAAGAACTTAACGTTGGTTCAATGGCTCACTCAACAGGTAAAACAATGGTTAACAACGTATTGTCAATGGACAAAGATGACGTTGCTACATTTGAAAAATTACGTGACCTTGGCGTAACATTCGATGTTCGTAAAGTCCCTAATGATTCTAAAAAAGACTTGTTTGAATTGATTAAAAAAGCAAACGTTCAATAGGTCGTCATTATGAAAACGAAAGGATTATAACATGTCAGATATTAATATTATTTCTGCGGTCTTGGTCGTTGTTGTTGCCTTCCTTGCTGGACTTGAAGGTATCTTGGACCAATTCCAATTTCATCAACCCTTAGTGGCTTGTACTTTAATCGGTCTCGTTACCGGTCACTTAGAAGCCGGTATCATCTTAGGTGGAACTCTTCAAATGATCGCTCTTGGTTGGGCTAACATTGGTGCCGCTGTTGCGCCAGATGCTGCCCTTGCTTCTATAGCCGCTGCTATCATCATGGTTAAAGGTGGAGACTTCACTTCTAAAGGTATCGCCGTTGCAACAGCAACAGCTATCCCTCTTGCTGTTGCAGGTCTATTCCTTACTATGCTTGTTCGTACTGCTTCTGTTGCCCTTGTTCACAGTGCTGATGCTGCTGCTAAAGAAGGTAACATCGCTGCAGTTGAACGTACTCACTTGGTAGCACTATTCCTTCAAGGTCTTCGTATTGCTGTTCCTGCTGCTCTTCTTCTTGCAGTACCAACTTCAGCAGTACAATCTATCCTTAACGCTATGCCAGACTGGTTGTCAGGTGGTATGGCTGTCGGTGGTGGTATGGTTGTTGCCGTAGGTTACGCTATGGTTATCAACATGATGGCTACAAGCGAAGTATGGCCTTTCTTCGCAATCGGTTTTGCCGTTGCTGCTATCTCTGACCTTACTCTTATCGCCCTTGGTACAATTGGTGTTGCTCTTGCCTTCATCTACCTTAACCTTTCAGCGAAAGGTGGAAACGGTGGTGGAACTGTTTCAGGTTCTGGTGACCCAATCGGCGACATCTTGGAAGACTACTAGAAAGGGGTACAAACATGGCTGAAAAACTTCAATTATCAAAATCTGATCGTCAAAAAGTTTGGTGGCGTTCTACTTTCCTACAAGGTTCTTGGAACTACGAACGTATGCAAAACTTAGGTTGGGCATACGCTTTGATCCCTGCTATCAAAAAACTTTATACATCTAAAGAAGACCGAGCTGCTGCTCTTGAACGTCACTTGGAATTCTTCAACACTCACCCATACGTTGCTGCTCCAATCATCGGTGTAACTCTTGCACTTGAAGAAGAACGCGCAAATGGTGCTGAAATTGATGACACAGCTATCCAAGGGGTTAAAATTGGTATGATGGGACCTCTTGCTGGTGTTGGTGACCCAGTCTTCTGGTTTACAGTTCGTCCTATCCTTGGTGCTCTTGGTGCTTCACTTGCTATGGCAGGTAACATCGTTGGTCCACTTCTATTCTTCTTCGGATGGAACATCATCCGTATGGCATTCTTGTGGTACACTCAAGAACTTGGTTACAAAGCTGGTTCTGAAATCACTAAAGACCTTTCAGGTGGTATCATCCAAAAAATCACTAAAGGTGCTTCAATCCTTGGTATGTTCATCTTGGCTGTCTTGGTTGAACGTTGGGTATCAATTAGATTCACTGTTAATCTTCCTTCAACTAAACTTTCAGAAGGTGCTTACATCGAATTTCCTAAAGGAAACGTAACTGGTACTGAACTTCAAGGTATTCTTGGTAAAGTGGCTGATGGACTTAGCCTTTCACCAGAAAAAGCTAATACACTTCAAGGTCAATTGAACTCATTGATTCCTGGTTTGATGGGACTTGCCCTTACATTCCTTTGCATGTGGTTGCTTAAGAAAAAAGTTTCTCCAATCACAATCATCATCGGATTGTTCATCGTTGGTATCGCCGCTCGTTTCTTCGGAATCATGTAATAAAAGAAAGGAAGGATTTCGGTCCTTCTTTTTTTATTATGTTATAATAGAGTAAAAGCTAATTCAGAGGAGATTACATGGCACAATCACTTAACTCTACCGTGGAATTAACGACTACTGGTGTTTCTTATCTTGGCATGGGGGGAAAAGTAGGGAAATTTCTTCTCGGTAATAAAGGTCTTGAATTTTATAGCAACGCTAACGTCGAGGATTATATCCAAATTCCTTGGGAAAACATCGAAAAAATCGGCGCTAACGTTTCTCGTAACAAAGTCAGCCGTCACTTTGAAGTCTTTACAGATAAAGGAAAATTTCTTTTTGCCTCAAAAGACTCAGGAAAAATCTTAAAAGTGGCTCGCCAACATATCGGGAATGATAAAGTTGTTCGTATGCCTACACTTGTTCAAGTCCTTATGAAAAAACTAACAATATTTGTCAAAAAGAAATAAATCTAGTATAATAAATAGTACGGATAAGTAAGAGTGGAGCTCTTTCAGAAAGTCTGCGGTTGCTGTGAGCAGATAGAGCGACAGGTCTGAAATTCTACCGTTATATCAATTAAGAATAGAAATTAAGTGCACAGGATGTGAAGCTGGATGGAACCGCGCGATTGCGCTCCAGCAGTTAACATGCTGTGCTTTTTGTTCATCTGGGCACAGCTAACCCCTATGAGCGCTAAAAAAACTGGAGGAAACTTATGTTAGACATCAAACGTATTCGTAACGATTTCGACGAAGTCGCTAAAAAATTGGCTACACGTGGCGTTGCTGCTGAAAAACTTGCTGAACTTAAAGAACTTGACGACAAACGTCGTGAATTGCTTGTTAAATCTGAATCAGCTAAAGCTGAACGTAACACTGCTTCTGCAGCTATCGCTCAAGCAAAACGTAACAAAGAAGACGCTTCTGAACAAATCGCTGCAATGCAAAAATTGTCAGCAGACATCAAAGCTACTGACGCTGAACTATCTGAAATCGATGAAAAATTATCTGAATTCACAGCAACACTTCCAAACATCCCAGCTGCTGATGTTCCTGTCGGTGCTGACGAAGACGAAAACGTTGAAGTTCGTCGTTGGGGAACACCTCGTGAATTTGACTTTGATATCAAAGCTCACTGGGATCTTGGTGAAGATCTTGACATCCTTGACTGGGAACGTGGTGCAAAAGTTACTGGTTCTCGTTTCCTATTCTATAAAGGTCTTGGAGCTCGCCTAGAACGCGCTATCTACAACTTCATGTTGGATGAACACGCTAAAGAAGGCTACACAGAAGTTATTCCTCCATACATGGTAAACCATGACTCTATGTTTGGTACTGGTCAATATCCAAAATTCAAAGAAGACACATTTGAATTGGCTAATTCTGACTATGTTCTTATCCCAACTGCTGAAGTCCCACTTACAAACTACTACCGTGGTGAAATCCTTGATGGTAAAGAACTTCCAGTTTACTTCACAGCGATGAGCCCATCATTCCGTTCAGAAGCTGGTTCAGCTGGTCGTGACACACGTGGTTTGATTCGTCTTCACCAATTCCACAAAGTTGAAATGGTTAAATTCTCTAAACCAGAAACTTCATACGATGAATTGGAAAAAATGGTTGCTAACGCTGAAAACATTCTTCAAAAACTTGGTTTGCCATACCGCGTTATCACACTATGTACTGGAGACATGGGATTCTCAGCTGCTAAAACTTACGACCTAGAAGTTTGGATTCCAGCTCAAAACACTTACCGTGAAATCTCAAGCTGTTCAAATACTGAAGACTTCCAAGCACGTCGTGCACAAATCCGTTACCGCGACGAAACTGATGGTAAAGTTAAACTTCTTCACACTCTTAACGGTTCAGGTCTTGCAGTTGGACGTACAGTTGCTGCTATCCTTGAAAACTACCAAAACGAAGATGGTTCTGTAACAATTCCAGAAGTACTTCGTCCATACATGGGTGGAGCTGAAGTTATCTCACCTAAATAATAAACCTAAAACACCTACTAATCACTTGATTAGCAGGTGTTTTTGTATAAGAAAAAATCCCCTTTGAACCATCCTCAAAATCAAGAAAATGATTTCTATGACTTGAGGCTAGTACAATGCGGGATTTTTAAAATTTTCTAAAGCGTTGATAACGATTTCCAAGTAATTGTTCCAAAGGAAGTTGGCTAAGCTCCTCTAGTTCAGAAATAAGATTTGTCTTAATCATCTCAACGATTTCGCTTGAGAAATAACCATGTTCTGGAATCACTTTATCGATAACTCCCATATTATAAAGTTCTCCAGCTGTTATTTTCATCAGTTCTGCTGCTTCGGTTGCACGTGAACCATCTTTCCAAAGGATTGAGGCAAAGCCTTCTGGGCTCAAAATCGCATATATGCTGTGTTCAAGCATCCAAACCTTATCAGCTACAGCGAGCGCTAAAGCACCACCAGAGCCACCTTCTCCAATGATAATAGCAATAATTGGCACCTTAAGATTGCTCATTTCAAGCAGGTTACGCGCTATGGCTTCACCTTGCCCGCGTTCTTCAGCACCAACACCTGGATAAGCTCCAGCAGTATTGATAAAAGTAACGACAGGACGACCAAATTTCTCGGCTTGTTTCATCAAGCGAAGCGCCTTGCGGTAACCTTCTGGATTCGGTTGACCGAAATTGCGTTTTAGATTCTCCTGTAAATTTTTCCCTTTTTGAATACCAATAACCGTCACAGGACGACCGGCAAGTCGAGCAATTCCCCCAACGATTGCTCCATCATCAGCAAAATGACGATCTCCATGAAGTTCCATAAAGTCATCAAAAATCAAATTAGCATATTCCAAGGTTGTCAAACGCCCTTGATCACGCGCTTCTTTCAAAATTCTTGATACGTCGCTACTCATTTGGCACCTCCATGAAACGCAACTAATTTAGCAATTGTGTCTGGCATTTCTGTACGTTTAACAATGGCATCCACAAAACCGTGTTCCAAAAGAAACTCTGCTCTTTGAAAATCTTCAGGTAAGTTTTCGCGCACCGTTGTCTCAATAACACGACGACCGGCAAAACCAACCAAAGCTTGCGGTTCTGCTAGGATAACGTCACCTTCCATGGCAAAGCTTGCTGTCACCCCTCCTGTTGTAGGGTCAGTCAAGATTGTCAAATAGAATAAACCAGCTTCAGAGTGACGTTTAACAGCAGCTGAAATTTTCGCCATTTGCATCAAACTCATAATACCTTCTTGCATACGAGCACCTCCTGATGCTGTAAAAATAACAACAGGTAGTTTTTCAGCAGTCGCCATTTCAAATAAACGCGTGATTTTTTCGCCGACAACTGTTCCCATGGAAGCCATGATAAAGTTAGAGTCCATGATAGCAAGTGCTACTTTTTCTCCCTTAATCAAAGCTTTACCAGTCATGACAGCCTCTTCAAGGCCAGTCTTTTCACGCATTTTAGCTAATTTTTCCTGATAGCCAGGAAACTTAAGTGGGTCACTTGTTTCAAGCCCAGTAAAGAGTTCTTCAAAGCTTCCTTCATCTACTGTAATCGCCAAACGTTCTTTAGCAGAAATACGGAAGTTATAAGAACAAGCTGGACAAATCTTTGCAACCCCTAAGTCTTTTTGATAAATCATGTGCTTACAAGCTGGACACTTGGCAAACAATTCATCAGGAACCTCAGGAACTTCACGAGGTTCCGATTGTTTAATAGAGTTATTGGGAGTAATTCGGATGTACTTATCTTTTTTACTAAATAAAGCCATGAAATCTCCTAATCATTTTCCTTATTGTAGTTTGGTAAGAATGTCTCCATCAAGAATGAAGTATCATAATCCCCTGCAATCACATGCTCATCACAAATCAAATCCATTTGGAATTCGACGTTTGTTGTCACACCTTCAATTTCCAATTCATAAAGGGCACGTTGCATTTTCATCAAAGCATCAAAACGATTTTCACCATGTACAATGATTTTAGCAATCATACTATCATAATATGGTGGAATCGTATAACCATTATAAACAGCAGAGTCTACACGCAATCCAACACCACCACTTGGCAAATACAAATCTGTAATTTTACCAGGACTTGGTGCAAAGTTAAATTTCGGATTTTCAGCATTGATACGACATTCGATAGCATGACCTGTGATTTTAATGTCGTCTTGTGTCACAGACAATTCTTGTCCTGCTGCAATACGAATTTGTTCTTTGACAATATCAACACCAGTGACGAATTCTGTTACAGGGTGCTCAACTTGAACACGTGTATTCATTTCCATGAAATAGAATTGTGATGTCTTTTCATCAAGCAAGAATTCAATCGTACCTGCATTTTCATAACCAACAGCTTTGGCTGCGCGTACAGCAGCATCACCAATCTTACCGCGAAGAGTTTTACCGATAGCAATTGATGGGCTTTCTTCAAGTACTTTTTGGTTATTGCGTTGAAGCGAACAATCACGTTCACCAAGGTGAACCACATTACCGTAAGAATCCCCTAAGATTTGAACTTCGATATGGCGAGCCGGGTAAACCACTTTTTCAATGTACATAGCACCATTACCAAACGCTGCCAAAGCTTCTTGAGAAGCTGATTCAAAAGCTGGTACAAGGTCTTGGGCTGATTCAACTTTACGAATTCCTTTACCGCCGCCACCAGCTGAAGCTTTAAGCATCACTGGGTAGCCAAGTTTCTCAGCAACTTCTAAAGCTTGCTCAGCTGTAAATACTTCACCGTCTGATCCAGGAATAACCGGGACATTAGCTGCAATCATTTCAGCACGGGCATTAATTTTATCACCCATTTTGTCCATGATTTCAGCACTTGGTCCTATAAACTTGATATGCATTTCTTCACACATGGTTGCGAATTTTGAGTTTTCACTCAAAAAACCAAATCCAGGGTGAATCGCTTCAGCACCTGTTACAACAGCAGCTGACAAGACGGCATTCATATTAAGATAAGAGTCTGTCGAACGAGCTGGACCGATACAAATTGCTTCATCAGCCAAAATCGTATGCAAAGAATTTTTATCAGCTTCAGAATAGACAGCTACCGTATTGATTCCCAATTCACGTGCCGCACGAATAATACGCACCGCAATTTCTCCACGATTGGCAATTAATATTTTTTTAAACATACGTCTGCTTTTTCCTCCTATTTGGAATGTATTAGCATTCCAGTCAAAATTCTTTTTTTGTCACAGTTTACGTTAAACTACTATTTCTTAACTACCAATAGCAAACGTCAATGTGCCAGAAGCTGCTAATTCCCCATCAACTTCTGCTTTTGCCTCAACCACAGCAATCGTACCACGGCGTTTGACAAATTTCGCTGTCATAATCAATTGGTCACCTGGAACAACTTGTTTTTTGAAACGAACTTTATCCATTCCGGCATAAAAGACCAAGTTCCCTTTATTTTCTTCTTTTGAAAGTTCTAAAACACCTGCTGTTTGAGCAAGAGCTTCCATGATGAGAACCCCTGGCATAACAGGGTATTCTGGAAAGTGACCATTGAAAAATGGTTCATTGATTGTCACATTTTTAACAGCAACAATTTCATCATCACTCACTTCAAGCACACGGTCAACCAAAAGCATTGGGTAACGGTGTGGTAGAGCTTCACGAATTTGTTTAATATCAATCATTTAATACGTACCAATCCTTGTCCAAATTCAACAACGTCATCGTTATTTACCATCACTTCTGTCACAATACCATCTTTTGGAGCTGGAATTTCATTCATGACCTTCATAGCTTCAATGATTAACAAAGTTTGACCTTTTTTAACAGCATCACCAACTGATACAAAGGCTGGTTTATCTGGAGCTGGTGCAAGGTAAGCTACCCCAACAAGTGGGCTTGGTACTTCTTCACCTTCAGCAAAAATATCAGTATCGGCTGCTACTTCGGCCTCAGCAGGTGCTGCTGCTTGTGGTGCTTGTGCCGCAGCCACTTCAACAGGAGCTGAAACAGGTGCTGCTTCAGCAACTGGTGCTACAGGCGCAGTGTATTCATTTTTACTAAATGTTAATTCAGACTCACCTGTTTTAAATGAGAATTCACGTAGACTTGACTGGTCAAATTGAGCCATCAAGTCCTTCACTTCAGAAATATTCACGCTTAAGCCTCCCAACGTTTAAATGCTAGAACAGCATTGTGTCCGCCAAATCCGAATGTATTTGAAATGGCATATTCTAATTCTGCTTCTTGACCTTGTCCGTAAACTACATTTGCTTCGATATCTTCTGACAATTCACGAGTACCAGCAGTCATTGGAATGTAGTTGTGGCGAATAGCTTCGATAGTTGCGACAGCTTCAACAGCACCAGCAGCACCAAGAAGGTGTCCTGTGAATGATTTTGTTGAAGATACTGGAACATCTTTACCAAGGACAGTGACGATAGCTTTGCTTTCACCTTTTTCATTAGCTTGAGTTGATGTACCATGTGCGTTAACATAGTCAACATCTTCTGGTGAAATACCAGCTTCTTTGATAGCCAATTCAATAGCTTTTGCAGCACCTGAACCATCAGGAGTTGGTGTTGTTTGGTGGTAAGCATCACAGTTACTACCATAACCAACAACTTCAGCAAGAATTGTTGCACCACGTTTTTGAGCGTGTTCAAGACTTTCAAGAACAAGCACACCAGCACCTTCACCCATAACAAAACCATTGCGATCTTTATCAAATGGAATAGCAGAGCGAGCTGGGTCTTCTGTTGTAGAAAGGGCAGTCAAAGCATTGAAACCACCAATACCAATTTCATTAATTGTAGATTCAGCACCACCAGCAAGAATCACATCGTGGTAGCCGAATTTGATTTCACGGAATGCTTCACCGATAGCATCGTTAGATGAGGCACAAGCAGTTGTGATTGATTTACATACACCACGCGCACCAATACGAAGAGCAATGTTACCAGCAGCCATATTTGACAAAGCTTTAGGGATGAACATTGGTTGAATACGTTTGATACCTTTTTCGTGCATACGAATGATTTGCTCTTGCATTTCTTGCAAACCACCGATACCAGATGATACGATAACACCAGTACGGTCACGATCAACTGTATCCATATCAAGTTTTGCATTTTCAAGAGCTTCTAAAGTCGCATAAATCGCATAAAGTGAATATTGATCCATGCGGTTTTTATCTTTACGAACAAAATATTTATCAAAAGGAAAATTATGGATTTCCCCAGCATTATGAACTGGGATTTCAGAATTATCAAATTTAGTAATTGGTCCGATACCAATTTTACCGTCATGAAGATTATTCCAGAATTCTTCTGGAGTATTTCCAATAGGTGATGTTAAACCGTAACCTGTTACTACAACTCTATTTAATGTCATTTTTGTCTCCTTTTAATAGAAATTATACTTCTAATTTTAAACTATTACAGCAAAGCAAACAATAGTTTACATTGCCATACCACCATCAATTGCAATGACTTGTCCAGTCAAGTATTCTTGCTCAGCTAAGAAGCTTGCTACTGTTGCCACTTCTTCAGCTTTACCGATACGTTTCATTGGAATACCAGCCAAAATAGCTTCTTGCATTTTTTCAGGAATCGCATCTGTCATATCTGACTCGATAAATCCAGGAGCAATGGCATTGACGCGAACTCCACGTGCTGCGACTTCACGCGCAACTGATTTTGTAAAACCAATCAAACCAGCTTTTGAAGCTGCATAGTTTGCTTGACCTACATTTCCTGTCAAACCAACAACGCTAGACAAATTAATGATAGCACCCTGACGCGCTCTCGTCATCGGTTTCAAAACTGATTGCGTCATGTTGAAAGCACCTGTCAAATTCACTTTAAGCACTGATTCAAAATCAGCTTCAGTCATTTTCAACATCAATTTATCATTTGTGATACCAGCATTGTTAAGCAAAATATCAACAGAACCAAGTTTCGCGATAGCTTCATCAACCATGCGTTTAGCATCATCAAATTGTGACACATCACCAGAAATGGCAATAACTTTCACTTGATAATCTTTAAAACTATCAATCAATTCTGCTGAAATTTCTGAACGACCGTTAAGCACCACATTAGCCCCTAGGCTTGCAAAACGGTGGGCAATAGCTAAACCAATTCCGCGGGTTGACCCAGTTACAAAAACATTCTTATTTTTGATATCCATGACTATCTCCTATTTTTCTAGCAAAACACTTAAGCTTGCTTCGTCTTCAACACTTGCTGTTGGAATACTTCTATCAATTTTACGAAGGAAGCCACTCAAAACTTTACCTGGACCAATTTCAATAACTTCTGTCATGCCAAGCTTACGCATGGTCTCGATAGAATCATAAAAACGAACTGGTTCTTTCACTTGTCTAGCAAGTAAAGCTTTGATATCGCCGTACTGCATGACTTTAGCTTCTGTATTTCCAATCAAAGGAATTTCAAAATCAGAAAAAGTCACTTTATCAAGTACTTCTGATAAACGTTTGCTAGCAGGTGCCAACAAAGCAGTGTGGAAAGGTCCTGAAACTTTCAAAGGAATCAGGCGTTTCACACCGCCTTGCTTAAGCAATTCCACAGCATAATTCACAGCTTCAGTCTCACCACCAATCACAATCTGTGCTGGTGTGTTATAGTTAGCTGGTGTCACCACACCCTTAATAGAAGCTTTTTGACAAATCTCTTCAATAAGAGACGCTTCTGTATTCATGACAGCAACCATTTTCCCAGTTCCAGCTGGAGCTGCAGTTTCCATAAATTCTCCACGTTTTGCCACCAAAGCAACAGCATCTTCAAAGTTTAAAGCTCCTGAAGCTACCAAGGCTGAATATTCACCAAGTGAAAGCCCTGCAACCATATCTGCTTTAAAGCCCTTCTCTTGCAATAAACGATAAATCGCAACAGAAGTTGTCAAAATAGCTGGCTGTGTATAGCGTGTTTGATTTAATTTATCCTCTTCCTTATCAATTAAATCACGAAGATTATAGCCAAGAATAGAACTAGCTTGATCAAAAGTCTCCCTTACAATAGGATATCTTTCGTATAAATCACTTGCCATTCCAAGTTTTTGAGCCCCTTGACCAGCAAATAAAAAGGCAGTTTTCGTCATTAAATCCTCCCAAACGGAATTTGATTTTTTATTTAAATAGAAATTTTAATCTTTCTCAATATCAGCCCAACGTTTAGCTTCTTCTAAGATAACTTCTTGAGCTCCATAGTAGAGATCTTTTAAGATTTCTTCACATGTTTCTTCTTTACGAATCAAACCTGCGATTTGACCTGCCATGACTGAACCAGTCACAACATCACCATCGACAACAGCATTACGCAAAGCACCTGCTCCCAATACTTCGATGTCTTCTTTTGTCTTACGACCTGCCAAGAAGTCTTTCTCTGTGTGAGCATATGATGTTGTCAATTTATTTTTAACGGCACGTACTGGATGTCCAACGACAGACGCAGAAATAACCGTATCAATATCTTTTGCTTTTAAAATTTTGTCTTTGAAGTTTTGGTGAGCATTAGATTCTTTGGCAACAGCAAAGCGAGTTCCCACTTGAACGGCTTCAGCACCAAGCATAAAGACAGCTGCTGCACCACGTCCATCACCGACACCACCAGCACCAATAACTGGAATACTAACCGCATCAACAACTTGACGCACAAGAGTCATTGTTGTCAATTTACCAATATGACCACCAGCTTCCATACCTTCAGCGATAACCGCATCTGCACCAAGTTTTTCCATACGTTTTGCAAGTGCAACACTAGGAACAACTGGAATGACAGTGATACCTGCTTCGTGAAAACGTTCCATGTATTTACCTGGATTACCAGCACCAGTTGTGACAACTTTGACCCCTTCTTCAATCACAAGGTCAACAATGTCATCAACAAATGGTGACAAAAGCATAATATTCACACCAAAAGGTTTATCAGTAATTTGTTTAACCTTATCAATATTTGCTTTAACAACTTCTTTAGGGGCATTACCACCACCGATAATACCTAAACCACCAGCGTTTGAAACGGCACCAGCCAAGTCACCATCAGCAACCCAAGCCATACCTCCTTGAAAAATTGGATATTTGATATTTAATAATTCTGTAATACGTGTTTTCATGTTAAACCTTCTTAGTCTTTACCAAACAATAATTTGATAGTCAAACTATCATAATAAGAAGAGAGGGAGTAAGATAAGTTTTCGCTTACTAGCAACCTATCCCACAGCCCTTTCTACTAAATATATAGTGGAGTTAGTTTTTAATTCCAACTCCATCCATGTCATTATTTTGTTTTTTCTTCAACGTAAGCAACCAAGTCACCTACAGTGTTAAGACCTTCTTCAGTTTCGATTTGAATATCAAATGCATCTTCGATTTCTGAGATTACTTGGAAAACATCAAGTGAATCAGCATCAAGTTCATCGAAAGTAGTTTCCAATTTAACTTCTTCTGCTTCTTTACCAAGTTCTTCAACGATAATTTCTTGTACTTTTTCAAATACTGCCATGATTAATTTCTCCTTAATAAATATATATAATATCTCATGCTATAATGCACAAGTTTGTAACTAGATTTTAACAATTAGACTTCCCCATGTCAAACCTCCACCAAATCCTGATAGAAGAATTGTCTGAGAACCATCTAATTTTATAAGTCCCTTATCCACTGATTCTGATAAGAGAATTGGAATACTCGCCGCACTGGTATTACCATATTCCATCATATTTGCCAAAAACTTATCTCGGTCAATAGACATTTTTCGTGCCATTTTATCCAAGATGCGAATATTAGCCTGATGCAAAAGCAAATAGTCAAGATCTTCAGCTGAAACTTCAGAAGCATCAATAAGAGTCTTGATACTCTTAGCCACATCTCTGATTGCAAAATCAAAGATAGCCCTACCATCCATTTTCAAGAACTTATCATCCTCTTCTTTTTCAGAAAACGGCGAAGACAAGCCAACTTTGGCTGATGTCAAGCTAAGACCACGACTTCCATCAGTATTTAATGATTCTGCTAGGAAATGTTTTGTTTCTGTTGCTTCAAGCAAAACACCACCAGCACCATCACCAAATAAAACTGAAGTGCTTCGGTCAGACCAGTCCAGTGTTTTTGACAATGTTTCAGCACCAATGACGATACCGCGCTTATAGATACCCGATTGAATAAATTTATCCGCAGTCGAAAGAGCAAACACAAAGCCACTACATGCTGCTGTCACATCCATGGCAAAAGCATTTACAGCACCGATATTTCCTTGAATACGAGCTGCTGTTGCCGGCATCAGACTATCAGGGGTAATTGTTGCAACAATGATGAAATCAATATCCACAGCTGATAAACCAGCTTTTGAAAGTAGTTTCTTGGCAACTTGCGTCCCTAAATCACTAGTTGTTTCATCTCGAGTGATATGTCGTCTTCTAATTCCCGTACGTGATGAAATCCATTCATCGCTGGTGTCCATGATTTCAGACAAATCATCGTTTGTAATCACTTGTTCAGGGGCATAGGCTGCTGCCTGAGCAATTCTTGCAAATACCATTATTACATTAACTCCTCAAGAAACTGGTGAAGATTTTTAAGCCCTCTCAAAAGAGCTTCTAGTTCTTCTTCATTCATGTCTTCCGCAATATGAGAAACCATATTTTTGTGGAATTTATGATGAAGCCTATCTAATAATCTTCCTTTTTTTGTCAAAGTTAAATGAACCACACGACGGTCCAATTTCGAACGTCGTCTTTCAATATAACCTTTTGCCTCAAGCTTATTTAAACTAGTGGTTATTGTACCGAGGGTCAACATCAACTCACGTGCAATATCACTTGGAGTCACATTAGAATTCTTACCAATAATCTCAATGGTATGCATTTCCTTTAATGAAACATCGTTGAATTGACTTGTTCGCAAACTAGTCTCTTCGATAACCTGAACACGATTAAAAATATCAACCAAATATTCATTAATTCTATTATAATCCAAGATTTCACCTCCTAAATAAACTTTGACAATCAAATTATATCAAACATCAAAATATTTTGCAAGGTATTTCGGGCCAAACTGGAAAAATAATTTAAAAATCAAACTATTATTTACATTACTTTCCTGAAAATTTCGGACGGCGTTTTTCAGCAAAAGCACGAACACCTTCTTTGAAATCTTCCTTAAAAGCTAATTCTTCTTGAAGTTGCAATTCAAGTTTTGTATAGTCTTCCCAGCCTTCATATTGGGCTTTCCAAGACATTTCCTTGATGGCACGGTATGAATTAATTGAACCGCGAAGCAGACGTTTCGTTAACTGATTTGTCGTTCTTTCTAGTTTTTCAGATTCACAAAGACGATAAACAATGCCATATTCAAAGGCTTTTTCTGCATTTACCCCTTCACCTGTCATAGCTAACTGAACCGCACGTGTTGTTCCGATAGCGCGACTCATCAAGAAAAGTCCTCCAGCATCTGGAGCAAGACCAACACCAACAAAGGCTTGAATAAATTTGGCTTTTTCACTTGCGACCACAAAATCCGCCGCAACAGCCATATTTGCTGCTGCACCAGCAACCGCACCATCTACGCTCATAATCACTGGTTTTGGTAATTTTTTCATGGCAAAGGAAATTTTATTAACTAAACTTGCAATTTCAACTAGCGATTCGACGTTATCAGATTCAACCGCACGTTGCATCTCAGCCACGTCCCCACCAATTGAAAAAACTTTACCAACTGCTTGAATGACCAAAATTTTCACAGAATCATCTGTTTTCACTAAGTCTAAAACCTCAAGAATTTCTTGACAAGTTGGAATATTAAAACCATTCGAAATATCTGGGCGATTCAAGGTCAAAGTTGCGACTTCTCCCTTTTCATAAATCACATTATCGAAAGACATCTACCTACCTCCATCAGATGTGATAAAAATAGTTTGATAATTTAACTATTTAGCACCAGCTATTTTAGCACATTATTCATTGATAAATCAAGAGAAAAATGGCATTTTAAGTAATTTAGTTTGACTTTTTAATATTTGAAATATCAAACTATTATATAAAAAAAGTAGGAGTAATCCTACTTTGACATCATTATTTGCTTAATTCTTCAATAACTTGTGTTAGATTGTTCACCAGACGACTTGCCTTACTTTGGTTCATATCAAATAACTGATCTTCAATCGCCCAAACCTCTAAATCGGCAGAAACACCAGCCTGAATACCTTTTTCACTATCTTCAATAACTAGCGTTTCGTCATTGTTAAAGCCAAGTTGTTTTCGTGCTTCTTGATAAATCGCAGGATGTGGTTTTCCCTTTTCAAATTCCTCACCTGATAAAATCACTGAAAAATATGCTAACAACTGAGTTTCCTCAAGAGCTTTCAAAATATCATGTTTAGTTGAGCTAGAAGCTAGCCCTAAACGGTACCCTCTTTCAAAAAGTCCTTTAACCACTTTAAAAGTATCTTCAAAAATCAAGTCTTTGTATGGAAGCGGATGCGTTTTTTTGTAAATAGAATACTCTTTTTGCAGCTGATCAGTATCCCATTTGTCCAAATCATCACGCAAAATGTCTCGCCAGATTTGTTTCATATTACCGCCGATAAAGAAACTAGGTGGTAAGTGCTTTATACTGATCCCTTTGTCAGCCAAAAACTTCTCGCGACGGCGATAATAAAACGTCTCAGTATCGAATAAAACACCATCCATATCAAAAATAATTGCTTTAAATTTTTCCATTCCTCTATTATACTATCTTTTTATTTGAAAAACTACTGACAAGTTTTCAGAATTTTGCTATAATTGTATACGAATTTTAGAAAAGTGGAGAAGGTCATGAAAGTAATCAAATTTGGTGGTAGTTCACTGGCTTCGGCTGAACAACTAAAAAAAGTTTTGAATATTGTGAAATCTGATAACGAACGACGTTTTGTTGTTGTATCAGCACCCGGAAAACGTAACTCAGAAGATACTAAGGTAACCGATGCTCTTATTAAGTATTACAAGAACTACACCTCAGATGATGATGTCACTGCTGCACAAGAATGGATTATTAACCGTTACCAAGCCATTGCAGATGAGCTTGGACTCAGTTCATCAATTATGAGCAAAATTGCAGGTGCGATTACAAATCTTGCGACACTTCCTATTGAATGTAACGAATTCCTATATGACACATTTCTTGCAGCTGGTGAAGATAACAACGCAAAACTTGTAGCAGAATTTTTCCGTAAAAACGGCCTCAATGCACGCTATGTCCACCCTAAAGAAGCAGGTATCATTGTTTCAAGTGAACCAGGAAATGCTCGTATTCTTCCATCAAGCTACGATAAACTCGAAGAATTACGTGATTCGGAGGAAATCCTTGTTATCCCAGGTTTCTTTGGTGTAACAGTTGATGGTCAAATCTGTACATTCTCACGTGGGGGTTCAGATATTTCAGGTTCTATCGTTGCAGCAGGTGTTAAAGCAGACTTGTACGAAAACTTTACTGATGTCGATGGTATCTTTGCAGCTCACCCAGGAGTGGTTCACAAACCTCACACAATCCAAGAATTAACATACCGTGAAATGCGTGAACTTGCTTATGCTGGATTTTCAGTGCTCCACGACGAAGCACTTATTCCTGCTTACCGCGGTAAAATTCCTCTCGTTATCAAAAACACCAACAACCCTGAACACCCAGGAACTCGAATCACACTAAAACACAGTGGACCAACTGTACCTGTTATTGGTATCGCAGCTGATGACGAATTTGCAAGTATCAACTTGTCTAAATACCTCATGAACCGCGAAGTCGGATTTGGTCGCAAAGTCCTTCAAATTCTTGAAGACCTAAATATACGTTGGGAACACATCCCAACAGGTATCGATGACATGTCAGTCATCGTTCGCGAACGTGAACTTACACCAATCAAAGAACAAGAAATCACTTCATACTTAACTCATGAACTTGGCGTAGATGAAGTCTATATTGAACACAATCTTTCAATCATCATGATTGTAGGTGAAGATATGAAAAACCATATTGGTGTCACAGCAACAGCAACCAAAGCTCTCTCCGATAAACACATTAACTTGGAAATGATTTCTCAAGGATCAAGCGAAGTATCTGTCATGTTCGTTACACAAACAGAACACGAAAAGCAAGCCGTTCGAGCACTTTACAAAGCCTTCTTCCGGGCAGAAGAGTAAGCAAAAGACCAGAATCCTCTGGTCTTTTCTTATGGTCTAAAATCTGAGAAATACGGTTCAATGCTTTTTAAAAAGGCTTTCTTCCCTTCAAAACGTTCCCCACGAATCACTTTTTCCAACTTTAGTCGGTCTTCTCTTCCCAATGTTCTTCGTAAACAAGCTAAGCTATCCTGATAAGCCACGTAATCTGCGACTTCAAAGAAAGATACCTGGGGCACACAGTGACTAATATCACTAATTTCTTCATAAGGCATGCGATTAAATTTCCGTTTAAAGGATTCCTGATGGCGGATAATATCTTTAACATGGTTAGAAAATTTTGTTTTAAAGTAGCTATAGCGTTTGCCTTCATTATTTAAGAGGTCAGGATGCTCCTCTAAGAGTTGAAAGAAAACAATTCGACCTTCTTGAATCCAATCTTCATAATCCCAAAGTTTGACAAAATAATGACGGCGTAATTTTAAAATAATTGGTTTAACCGTTTGAAAATAGCGTTCAAAATCCACTGTTACGATCTCCTTTATCCTTTTTATTGTTAAGGTACCCTTATTATAGAAAGGATTAGGGAAAAGGAACATGACAAAAATGTCCAAATTGATGCACAAAAAAAGCAACTCATCTGAGTTGCTCTCCGTCTACCGCTTTTAAACTCCGCCAGTAGGACTCGAACCTACGACATCATGATTAACAGTCATGCGCTACTACCAACT
>OGJK01000076.1_pt1 | contig 103931 bp, 79 predicted proteins | sample 1571961 | NCBI WGS metagenome assembly OGJK01 (sample SAMEA2582120, study PRJEB24529) | metagenome | biome: Human gut stool | place: China | collected 2011 | reverse complement strand
GAACTGACAACCTTTTTAGGAATATAATGTTTAACCTGTCAACTTAGTCAGGAATAAATTTTCAAACTGACAACTATTTTCAGTACACCTCAAACGTCTTTGCGTTTCAAAGTAAACGCAAGGACGTTTTACTTAAAACGCAAGTGCGCTTGAACTAAAACGCAAAAGAGTTTCAGTCCAAACGCACTTGCGTTTTTTTTATGCTTTCTGAGAATCAGTTTATTTCCTCAATAAATCACTGAAAAACAAACCAATATTCTCCTATCATAAGAAGTAGCATCAACAGTTCAGCCCCACGGTTGACACGAATGGCCACACGCATATCCCGACTATCCAACGGACGAGGATTATCTCCGATGAAGGGCTTGTAAACGGTCTCGCCGAAATAGTCGTGCGGACCGCCAAAACGGCAGTTCAGAATGCCGGCCAGCGCGGCTTCCGGATAACCTGAATTGGGACTGGCATGCATCTGCCCGTAATGCGCCACGAACTTCAGCAACGACCAGCGACCGGAAACCAGTATCATCAGCAGGGAAGTAAGTCGGGCGGGAAGGTAATTGGCCACGTCGTCCATGCGGGCCGCCCAGCAGCCAAAATCTTTATAACGGGCATTGCGGTAGCCAATCATAGAGTCGAGGGTATTAACCATCTTATACGCCAGCATCCCCGGCACACCCAACAGAAAATACCAGAAAAGCGGAGCGATGACACCGTCGCTCAGGTTCTCGGCCAAAGTCTCAAGGGCAGCCGTACGCACCTCCTGGTCAGTCAAGGAAGAAGTATCTCTTCCCACGATGCGGGCCACCTGTTTTCTCCCGGCTTCCAGCGAAGCATCCACCGCTTCAAACACCATCCGGACCTCATCTATCAGGGTTTTCCCGGCCAGACAATAGAATACGGCCACTACCGAAAGTGCTATCTTTACCCAGGGATGCAGCAGAGCTGCCGCTTCCAGCAGCCCCTTGCTCACTAGAAAGGTTAGCACAACCAGCCCTATTGCGGTCCACGCTCCGTTCCGTCTGCGGTGAGCTCCCTGATTTCCTCTGCGCTCACACCGCGAAATCAGTTTTCCGAATCCTACCACCGGATGGGGCAACCACAGCGGGTCACCTAAAATCTTGTCAAGCAAAAAACCTCCTGCCAGGGGAATCAATCCCATTACGAGTTCTGTATCCATTCGTGTATGCCTTCAATTAATAGATTGTTTTCTTCTTCCGTCTGTATAGCGATACGGAAATAGCGCGCATCCAGCCCTTCGAAATTGGATGCATCGCGAATCAGCAGTCCGTGTCGGGTAGCCAAGAATTCCTTCAGTTGTGCCGCAGTACCCTGCTGAAGCCGCGCCAAGAAATAATGCGTATCCGTAGGCAGTACCTCTACCCCACCCAAAGCTTCCAGCGCATCGGTCACCCGTTTCCGCTCAGCCAGCAAAGCCTGTATGTCCATGCGATATTCCTCCGGATGCTGTAGCAGGTAATGTCCAGCTTCTACGGCCAAGGCATTAACTGACCAAGGCATACGGCAGGCACGTATCCGAGAAAGAAGTTCCCTGCTGCCCGTCACCGCTCCCAGACGCAGACCCGGCACGGCATAGCATTTGGTCATGGAATGCAGCAGCAATACGTTAGGCAATTTCACCGTCTCGGCTACGGACAGCACCTCTTTCTCCGTAAACAGCGCATACGACTGGTCGATGACAAACAGCTTTCGGGGATATGCGACTATCAGGCGGCGAAGCGTAGCGGCATCCCATGTCTGCCCCGTGGGGTTGTTCGGATTACACAGCCAGAAAATCCCTTCGTCGTCTGTCAGCTTCTCCAGGCTGGAAATGCCTTCCACCCGATGTCCGTGCAAGCGGCAGGCATCTGCATATTCACTAAAGGTCGGTATCCATACAGCAGAATGACTCCCGCGAAAAGCCTGGGCAATGAGGTAAATGGCCTCTGTGGCTCCATTCGTCACACAGACTTCCTCCGGACTGACACCCTGCAACTGGGCCAGCTCGGCAGCCAGCGCATAGGGTTCCGGTTCTGGATAGGAACGGATGCACGACAGGCATCCGGACAGGTAGCGGTTCAATCCGTCATGGTTCACCCGGTGGTACACATTCGAACTGAAATTGGCACGAATGGCCGTATAGCGATAGGCGTCGTCTCCGTGTCCGTTAATCATTTTGAGTCAGTATTTGGTAAAGCAGCGGCATGTTCAGGTGCTTCCGCACATGGTCGGCCAACTTATTGTATTGTTCTTCCTTGAAAGCGGCATAATCCAGCTGAGGTTGCTCCAGCTTTTCGGCATACGGAGCCAGCAGCCATTCTATCACTTCCGGATTATCCAGTATGCCGTGAATGTAGGAACCCGCACATTTCCGGTCCACCACACAGCCATCCGTTTCTCCATTCTCCAGACGTACTAACGGAGTCAAAGTCTCTCCTTCTACTGCCGAAGTACGCCCCATGTGGATTTCGTATCCCGTGCAGTTCGGTTCTTCGGAAGACAGGAAAGCAAAACGTACCTGACGTGTCACCTTCTCTCCTTCGATGACCGTCTCTGTCGGCAGAAGTCCCAGTCCGGGCATCTGGCTGATACTTCCTTCCACTCCGTCGGGGTCGGCAATACGCTGCCCCATCATCTGGTATCCGCCACAAATTCCCATCACGGTAGCGCCGTTGCGGCGTGCCTGAAGAATGGCTTGTGCCACTCCATTACGACGCAACTCATACAAGTCGTCGATGGTGCTCTTGCTGCCGGGCAGCAGAATGATGTCGGCCTTCATCAGGTCGTCCACGTTGTTCGTATAGTATAAGTTTACCCGTTCGTCATGCTCCAGCATATTGAAATCGGTGAAGTTCGAGAGATGACGGAGCAGCACCACCGCCACATTGACCTTCCCCTGCACCGCTTTCCGCTGTTTCAAGGAAAGCTCCACCGAATCTTCTTCCTCAATGTAAATATCGTGGTAATACGGTATCACGCCCAGCACTGGAATACCGCAGATTTCTTCCATCATCTTCACACCCGATTCAAACAAGCGAAGGTCGCCACGAAACTTATTGACAATGATTCCCTTGATGCGTTTGCGGTCTTCCGGCGTCTGCAAGGCCACCGAACCGTAGGAACTGGCAAACACACCTCCCCGGTCGATGTCGGCTACCAGAATCACATCCGCATGGGCATGACGCGCCATGGGCAGATTCACCAAATCCGTATCCTTCAGGTTGATTTCCGAGATGCTGCCCGCTCCTTCCATCACCACCGGATTGTAACGGGCTGCCAGGCGATCGAATGCCTGGTTCACTTCCCGACGCAACTCCTCACGTCCTTCTGTCCGGAAGTACTCATACGCACTCCGGTTGCCTATGGGCTTACCGCTCAGCACCACCTGTGCCGTCTGGTCGGAAGTCGGCTTCAGCAGCAACGGATTCATATCCGTATGGCAGGGTACTCCTGCGGCCTCAGCCTGCACCGCCTGTGCCCGTCCGATTTCCAGTCCTTCGGGAGTGGCATACGAGTTGAGTGCCATATTCTGTGCCTTGAAAGGTGCCGGATGGTACCCGTCCTGCAAGAAAATACGGCATAACGCCGCAGCCAGTACACTCTTACCCACGTCACTGCCTGTTCCGGCCAGCATGAGCGGATGCAAACGTGGAAGCGGCAGATCAATTTCCACCATCCCCCCGTAAGGAGGCAAGGCTTTCATGGCATCTTCCAGTTTCACCTTGCCGGCATAGACTTGTGCGGCTACCAGCACACCGCCATGGGCAAATACCAGTGCCGGACCTGAAGTACGGTCCAGGTGGTCAAAGAAGTCGGACACACGGGCCAGCACGTCCATGAACGACTCGCCTCCGGTAGTCCGAACCCGCAGGTAATCGTCATACCATTCCTGGATGCGCGGGTCGGTTATTTCCTCAAAACGCTGCATCTCCCACTCACCCATGTTCATTTCTTTCAGCCGCTCGTCACGTTCCGCTTCGGGAAAGCCGCAATAGGCTGCCAAGTGTGTACAGCGGGACAAAGGACTGGTATAGATACGTGAAAAACGCATTCCCGTATCCTGAAGGGCCTTTTTACATGCCTCTGCCTCTTCCTGGAATGAAGCACGCAGGGGTACGTCGGTCTGCCCGTAGCACGTCCCGGGTGCCACATCCACCGAAGTATGTCGAACTAAATATACTTTCATTTTCTTTTATCTAACCATATTAAAAATTATATGCCATTACTACTGCTCCCATCCAGCACGCCAGTTCACACAAAAGGAAAAGTGCACCACAACAGTCGCCGGTGTATCCTCCTAAACGTCGCTTGAGCAGCCAGCCCAATCCAATGAAAAGTACACATGGAAAGCACAGCATTCCCCAGTAAGAAAGAGGTAAAAGCAGCAAGGGCAACAATCCGCCTGCAATATTGGCTATCCACTCCGAAAGGCTCATGCGGGTATAGACCACCTTAGTCTTGCTTTCTTCTTCTTTTCGGGCGTACGGAAGGAACAAGAGCATGAAACTGCATACAAACTTGCAGAAAGGGTCGGCCACGCACAGCACCCAGGGAATAACAGGCGCAGGCAAGGATACCAAAAGCGAGAACGAGAGCAGGTAATACAATATCAATCCCAGCACACCGTAACTCCCGATATGGGAATCTTTCATGATGCGGAGAATGCCTTCCCGGTCGCGTCCGCCCCCAAATCCGTCGAAGAAATCGGCCAGACCGTCTTCATGCAAAGCCCCCGTCAGGAAAAGACGGGTACACAAGGCCAGCAGTACCGCTACCGGCAGAGGAAACCAGGTGGAGAAAACCCAGAAAGACAGGGCCATCACTCCTCCCGTGAGCCATCCGCAAAGGCTCCAGTAGCTCACCACGTGCCGGAAACATTCGGACGGCACGGTACAAATCCGCCAGAAAGGCAGACGGGTGAAAAACATCAGGGCAGCCAGTAAATTGTTCATGAGATCAGAAGTATTTGGTAATGGAAGCATGGGCAAAGGTATCCATCTCATTCAGCATCCGCACGGCTGAGTCAAGGATAGGAAAAGCACAGACGGAGCCGCTTCCCTCACCCAGGCGCAATGACAGATTCAACAACGGACGGGCGTGCAGGTAATCCAGCAACAGCTTGTGGCCGCTTTCATCTCCCTGATGTCCGAACACAGCATACGAAAGTACGTCGGGACACAAACGCGAAGCAGCCAGTATACAGTTGGTCATGATAAAGCCATCCACCAGAATGACCATGCGCAGCTCTGCCGCACGCAGCATGCCACCTACTGCCATCATCATCTCAAGTCCTCCGAAACGACACAGGATTTCTTCCACTGTATGCTCGCCCGAGAAATGTTGAAGGGCCTGCTGAAGTACCCGGAACTTATGGGTCATGGCTTCTCCATACAGACCGCTGCCGGCTCCCACGCATTGTTCCAGTGGAATACCCGTCAGGCAACTCATCCACAAAGAAGAAGCGGAGGTGTTTCCTACTCCCATTTCGCCGAAGCTCACCACGTTACAACCTGCTGCCTGAATACGGTCTACGCATTGTGCTCCACGCTCCAGGCACAGATTCATTTCTTCGGGTGTCATGGCATCTTCGTGAAGGAAATTACGTGTGCCGCGACGGACTTTCATATCAATGATGCCTTTTTCGTAGGGAAGATCATAATCCACTCCCGCATCAATGATTTCCAGGCGGAATCCATGTTGGCGGCACAAAAAGTTGATACCGGCCCCTCCATGCAGGAAGTTACTGATTTGCTGCCAAGTAATCTCCTTCGGCGAAGCACTGACCTTCTCTTCCACAATGCCGTGGTCGGCTGCAAAAAGCAAGTTATACGGATTGTTCAACGAAGGCGACAAGGTCTGCTGAATCATACAAACCTGCAGGGCCAATTCCTCCAGACGCCCCAGAGAACCTTTCGGCTTCGTCAGGTTATCAATCTTTTCACGGGCTGCCTGCTCCAGTTCCGGACAGGCAATAGGTGCTATAGTAAACTTACGCATGATTTATCCTTTCACTTTAACCGGAATACCGCACACCATCAGCACTACCTGATCGGCTTTCGAAGCAATATACTGGTTCATCCATCCTTGCAAATCGGTGAAACGGCGTTGTACCTCATTGGGGGAAACGCCTCCCATGCCAATCTCGTTCGTGACGAAAATAAAGGTCGCATCTTGGGCGGTGAAACGGTCGAATTCCCGCTTCAAGGCTTCTAAGGCAAGTGACACTTCCGGCTGTTCCACAAAGTAGTTCGTGCACCAGAGCGTCACACAATCAATGACAGCCACCCGTCCCGTAATGTCATGACGGCTCAGTTCCTTTTCTTCTTCAATGTTCGTCCACTCCGGCCCCCGGTTTTGCTGGTGACGCTCCACCCTACGACGAAATTCCTCGTCCCATATCTTTGCCGTGGCCATATACACCGGCGATGCAGACAACTCATGAGCCAGACGCTCTGCATAACTGCTTTTTCCGGAGCGCTCGCCGCCCGTAATCAGTATTATCTTCTTCATAATCTTCTGCTGTGGTTTTCAGCTTCCATTACTATAAATAAAAAACTGTCTCAAGGCAAATATGCACTCCGTAGCCGGAACGATGCATCCGTTTACCTTGAGACAGTTTCCTGTTCCAAATTGTACATCAAGCTGTACGACTCTTCTGCTTTATTCGGCTGCTTTTTCTGTTTCTACGAAATCAGTTTCTCCGTTTGACACCAGCAGGTTGTACCACTGAATCAATTTCTTAATGTCACTGGTATGTACGCGGTCACGGTCGTAGTTAGGCAATACTTCAGCCATAAATGCGTGCAGTTCTTCCGCAGAAGCTTTCTTGTAATCCAAAGAAGTCACGTTGCCGTTTTCTTTCTTCTTTACAGATTCCAGCACTTCGCCCAAAGCTACTTCTTCTGCATCAGTATACATGGCAATATCGCCCAATGAGATTACCTTGTCACTGGCATAGACCGGTACTCTTTTCTTTTCTGCACTGACTGTTTCCACAATCAGCATATTCTTTGCCTGAGAAATCAGTTTGTACAAACCTGGTTTTCCAGAAATCGCTAAAATAGTCTTCAACATATTATCTCTAATGATTAATTAAATTACGAGTGACAAAAATACAACGCACGAATGACATACACAAACTATCGGCCCGTTTTTCTGTAGGCAAGCCACTCTTCCAACGCTGCAATCTGCGTATCCAGCTGTAGTTTTTCGTCATTGAAAATGACATAGTCGGCCCGACGCTTCTTTTCTTCGTCATCCATCTGTGCGGAAATACGGGCCTTTATCTGTGCTTCCGTAGCGGCATCCCGCTGCATAGCCCGCGTTATACGCAACTCCAAGGGAGCATACACCATCACAACATAGTCCACGATTGCATGGAAACCCGACTCAAACAGGATGGCGCTCTCCATAGCCACCACCTCCGTGCCGGATGCGGCCTGACGGTCTGCCCACTGTTGGAAATCTTCATGCACACAAGGATGAATGATACGGTTAACACGTCCGGCATTCTCTGCCGAGGCAAACAAGTAACTTGCCAGCACGGGCTTGTTCAATGAGCCGTCTGCCTTATACACTTCTTCTCCTAGCAGAGCCAATAAACCTTCACGAATCCGGGGATGAGAAAGCGTCAGTTTTTTGGCTTCCGTATCCGTATCGTATACAGGAATGCCTGCTTTTTCCAGCAAATGCGACACATAGGATTTACCACTCCCGATACCTCCTGTGATTCCAATCTTGATCATTCTGATTCTTTTTCTTTAGAGGGTTCGCTTACGGTCTGCTGTTCAATCAAGTAATCTACAGAGGAAGGAGTCACACGCACGTGACTTACTACATCCGGATGTTTTTTGATGGTAAGCGGCAGTTTCTCGGATTTATTGCCAATCACGTCAGCATAAGAAACACCGACCAGAAAATCGTTCTCCGTCACAGACTTGAAGTTCTTCAGACCCACCTGTACAATTACTTGCACCTTAGACGGGAAAGTCCGCAAGACCTTTCCTTTCGGGAAACCGATTCCTACTACAGGTACTTCCAGCGTCTTTTCTGAATACATATCTACACAAGCTACCACATCTACGGATGACGGCACGAACTTCACGCCATGAAGCTTTTGCAAATTGATATGTTTCTTCAGCGTATCCGTTACATTGGTCCAATGGAAAGGCTGTGTATATGCTGTCAGAATGGTATTCAGCACACCCTGAGGAGCATATACGACCACAGAATCGGGTATCACCTGAATATCTGACACATAATACTGCCGGCCGGCTGAAACCTCTCCTCCCACCGCTACCGGCACTTTCTTGGGTATTCCCCTTGAATAGATATAATCCAGCGTGTCCGGACGTACGGCAAGCAGTTGGGTAGAGTTATTCAGCTGGGCACTGATTTTTTTCAATACCTCAGTCTGAGGAATGCGGACATAAGAACCTTTATCCTGATAATCCTCAAAGTTAAAAGTCAGCGGAAAGAAAGTACGTCCCAGCATGTAGTTCAGCAGTACCGTACCTCTGTCTTCTACCTTCACCCGAATCTCATCAGGCAGTTCAGACGTCATGACCACCTCTTTCGGCACATTCTTCAGTCTGACCGGAATCTTAAACTCGGTCTGATACGTGTCGTTCATGGTCTGCAAGAACCAGAAACAAAGCGACACGAACACGAAAAACAGAAAAATCAGAAACTCTCTGCTCTTGGCACTGAGCAGAAAGTTCCTGATTTTTCGTACAAGTATCAAGTAATATCTCTTTATGTTCTTTCGATCGAACATAGTCATTCATATTTATTTCGCAGGCTGAGCCTGTGCATCTGCATAAATTGAGTTCTTATCTACCTTGATTTTTACACCGGCAGCAACTTCAACTACAACAGTATTATCTTCTACTTCCTTGATTTTTCCATAAATTCCACCCGCAGTTACTACAGACTGTCCTACTTCCAAATTCTTGCGGAACTTGGCAATTTCTTTCTGCTTCTTGTTCTGGGGACGAATCATAAAAAAGTACATAATGGCAAAAATAGCCACCATCATAATAAGGAAAGAGTAATCTGCTCCTCCCTGTGCCTGCAATACTACAGCTAACAAATTCATACGTTTTTCGGTTTAGATTAATAATAGCTGGACAAATATATTAGTTTTTGGTCAGCTTGTTTTCCTTTTTCAATTGATTAACAATACCGTCCAAAGTACCATTGATGAAACCGCCACTCTTCGGAGTGCTATACAGCTTGGCAATTTCCACGTATTCATTCAACGATACATTTACCGGAATGTTAGGGAAACTCAGAATCTCAGCCAATGCAATCTGCATGATGATGACATCCATCACAGCTACTCGGCTCAAATCCCAGTTCTTTGAATTCTCACTGATTAAATGACGGTAATAATCTGCATTCAGGATAGAACGACGGAACAAGCGGCGAGCAAAGTCCTGATCTTCTTCATCCTTAAATTCAGGAAGAAGTTCCTGCTTTTCACCGTTCTCAGGATTGAAGCGCTTGATAGTCTTCAACACAAAAGTATCCACGATTTCCTTATCGTCATTCCAATACAAACTCTGGTCTTCCAGAACTTCATCAAGAGCTGTATTGTTGAAAATAATTTTCTTGTACAGTTTTCTCCACAATTCACGATCCTCTTCGTATGAAGAAGTTTCGCTGGCCATATACTCCTTATATATATCACTCTGCATGATTTGTTCACACAGGTTTTTAATGAAATCGCCTTCATTTTCCCAGGTTTTCTTCTGAGAAGAAGCAAAAGCATTCAACTGTTTGTTGATTTCCAACTGCGCAATGAAGCGATTTTCTACAAATTTCATGTTGGGAGACAAATCTTCTTTGGTAGGAACCAACTTGTTTTTTGCTGCATCCAACCGCTTGTTGGCATACTTGGTTACCTCTACCATCAAAAGCAAAAGATAGTTGTACAGATCATACGCTTTAGATAAACTGAAGAACAACTCCTTTTCTGCAGTATCCAAATTTTTACCTCCGTTCTGATAATACGCATAAATTATCTGAACTATCTTCAGACGAATAAGAACTCTGTTAATCATAATATATAAACAAACTATATTTTTAGGTGGGCAAAAGTAAGCATTTTTCCTTTATTACACACCATAAAGCATTATATTTTTTCTTTTTTTTCAGAGATTCGACATTTTTCCTCATTCTCTTTTGGCACATTGCAAAAAAATATTCAAATTTGAACGCATTTTTATTAGTAACAGTGAGTTATGGAAGAACTGAAGAAGAAAAGTACGACTATTGAAAACGACAAAGAAATCGTTTTCTCCAAAGCAATCAAAGCTGGAAAACGAATTTACTACTTGGATGTAAAGAAAAACCGGAAAGAGGAAATGTTCATTGCTATCACAGAAAGCAAGAAAGTGGTATCTCTTGACAAAGATGATCCTCAGGTTAATTTTGAGAAGCACAAAATTTTCCTGTACAAGGAAGATTTTGGGAAGTTTATGAACGGGTTACAGCAGGCCATCGATTTTATCGGACACGAACAGGGGACTACAAGTGAAACACATTATCAACCTGCTACAACCACAGAAGAGATTCCTTCACAATCAGAAGAAATAAAAATTGACATCGATTTTTAAGATAAAGCGTAAAAAAAGTACTGATTCCAACTTGAATTACAGGAATTTATTCCATGAACATTTGGAAGGTAAAAAGAAAATGCATACCTTTGCGCCGCTTTTTCAAGCTCATCGTGTGATATACCACATCGTGTGATGGCGAATTAAGCAAACAATCAACTTAATTTAGAGTAACACAAAAAATTAAAAACAATGAAATCAATCGAAATCAAAGGTTCTTTGAGAACTGAAACTGGTAAGAAAGCCACTCGTGAACTTCGTAAAGACAATGGTATTCCTTGCGTATTGTACGGAACTCAGAAAGATGAAAACGGCAATCAGGTTGCTACTCACTTTACAGTTCCTACTGAAGGCTTGCGTAACTTGGTATACACACCGCACATCTACGTTGTAGACCTGAACATTGATGGCAAGATTGTAAACGCTATCATGAAAGATATCCAGTTCCACCCTGTAACAGACAAAATTCTGCACGTTGACTTCTATCAGATCGATGAAAGCAAACCTATCGTAATGGAAGTTCCTGTGAAGTTGGAAGGTTTGGCAGAAGGTGTGAAAGCCGGTGGTAAATTGGCTCTGCAGATCCGTAAGTTGAAAGTGAAAGCTTTGTACAATGTAATTCCTGAACGTCTGGCTGTAGACGTGACTCCGCTGGGATTGGGTAAAACTATTAAAGTGGGTGAACTGAAATACGAAGGTCTGGAACTGCTGAACGCAAAAGAAGCTGTGGTTTGTGCAGTTAAATTGACTCGTGCTGCTCGTGGTGCTCAGGCTGCTGCTGGTAAATAATTTCAGTAACCTAAAACTACAAAAATCCTTTCAATGAAATACTTGATTGTTGGACTGGGGAATATCGGTGAAGAATACCGCGAAACCCGTCATAATATAGGATTTATGGTATTGGACGCCTTGGCTAAGGCGTCCAATATTGTTTTTAGCGACGGACGTTATGGAGCTACCGCCCAGCTCTCGCTAAAAGGCAGACAATTGATTCTGCTCAAACCATCCACTTACATGAACCTGAGTGGGAATGCAGTACGCTATTGGATGCAACAAGAAAAAATCCCTCTAGAAAACGTATTGATTGTAGTAGATGACCTGGCCCTGCCTTTTGGAACCCTGCGACTGAAAGGAAAAGGCAGTGATGCAGGCCACAACGGATTAAAGCACATTGCTGCTACGTTAGGCACTCAGAACTATGCCCGCCTGCGCTTTGGCATCGGAAACGACTTCCCGAAAGGAGGACAAATTGATTTTGTTCTCGGACATTTCGACGAAGAATCCATGAAGCAGATGCCGGAACGTCTGGAGGTAGCACAGGAAATCATCAAGAGTTTCTGTCTGGCCGGACTGAACATCACCATGAATCAATATAATAACAAATAAGAACCATGCCGGAAGCACGAATTGACAAATGGATGTGGGCTGCACGTATCTTCAAGACAAGAACCATTGCTGCCGAAGCCTGCAAAAAAGGAAGAATCTCGATCAACGGTTCTCAGGTGAAACCTGCCCGAATGGTGAAACCAGGGGACGTGGTACAGGTCAGAAAGCCTCCTGTAACCTATTCCTTCAAGGTGCTACAGGCCATTGAAAAAAGAGTGGGAGCCAAACTGGTACCGGAAATCATGGAAAACGTGACCACACCCGACCAGTATGAATTGCTGGAGATGAGTAAAATCAGCGGATTCGTAGACCGTGCCCGTGGTACAGGACGCCCCACAAAGAAAGAACGAAGAGACTTGGACGAGTTCTTCATGCCAGAATACCTGGACGACTTTGACTTCGACTTTGATGACGAGGAAGAGGATGAAGAATAAATATTGTCCACATTAAAAATAAAAGCTGGACTCGCCTATTCACTTGTGCAAGTCCAGCTTTTTTTATTCTGCTTTGGCTGTCACCTCGGAGGCTTCAAACAACGCATTCAAATTCTTTTCCTCTCCTACGACCCATACCACATCGCCCCTCTGCAACTCAAAAGAAACTTCCGGCTGCCGCAGGTTACTGTCGCCGGCAGGCTCAATTCCTACCACCAGACAATGGTATTTGTTGCGGACACCACTTTCACGAATCGTACGTCCGCAAAACGGCGAGTTCCTTGCAATGACAAACTGCTTCAGGTACATCTCGCGGTTCTCAAAGTCCTCATCCTTGTAACCTTCTGCTACCTTTTCCAGCTGTCCGGAGAATACAGACAACTGTTCGTCGGTTCCGATAACCTGCAACTTGTCATTCGGGAAAACCCGGTTTCCCCCACCCGGGATGTTAATGCGATGCGCACCTCGTATGATAGAAGCCACATGCACTCCGTATTTCTTTCCGAAGTCTAGTTCCATCAAGGTCTTTCCTCCCCACAACGAGTCGGCAGGAACCACAAAATCCGACAGGTGCAAATCACGGTCCAGCAGTCGTCCGGCATATTCCGGCTGGCTCTCGCCCAAATACGCTTTCTTGATTTCCTTGGAACGGAGATTCTGCACAAACACCCTTTCCATCCCGATTGACTGCTTTTTCAAGAAACGAGAGAAAATCATCAGCAGGACGACCAGAATGGCAATACCCACCATCAGCGCGGCAGAGGCCTGGAACAGATGCTTGATGATGTAGACCACAAACAATACAGCCAGCACAATGCGAAGCAACACGATTGAAATCAGCGGTGCATGATTGAAACGGCTGTCCGCCCAAAGTGCCTTGAACTCGATGGAATGATTTTTCTTCATAATCATGGCACGGAGGAAAGGAGAAATCAACAAGATGGTCACTACCGCTCCCAACACTTTTCCCCAGAAACCTCCCAGTGCGGAAATCAAAAGAGGAAGGAACAGATTGAATGACAGTACCACCATCGCAATGGAAAGCACCAGGTAAATCAATGTGATACGCACAATAGAAGTCAACAGCTTTTTCCAGTTATTCTGATGATTCACAGGCTGTACCCCTACCGAATAACGTTCCAGCAAGTGTTTCCAGAATACCGGAAGATGACGGTCTACCCAGCCATAAGCAGGACCGGACAAACGAATCATATAAGGAGTAAGGAAGGTCGTTATCACGGATACAGCCACCACAATCGGATACAGGAAAGAGCTCGTCACATTCAGACTTACTCCCAATGCCGCGATGATAAAGGCAAATTCACCAATCTGTGTCAAACTGAATCCACACTGCATAGCGATTTTCAACGGCTGACCTGACAGCAACACACCTCCCGTACCAAAGATAGTCTGCCCCAACAATATGGCTACCACAATCGCCAGGATTGGCCAGATGTATTCCACAATCATATTCGGGTCGACCATCATTCCGACAGATACGAAAAAGATGGCTCCAAACAAATCTTTCACCGGAGCCACGAGCTTGTCAATGTGTTCCGATTCTACTGTTTCCGCCAGAATGGACCCCATAATAAATGCGCCAAAGGCTGGGGAGAAGCCTACACGGGCCGCCAGCACCACCATCCCGAAGCACAAGGCCAAGGACACAATCAGCAACGTCTCGTCACTCATCAGTTTGCGTGCCCTTTTTAAGAAGAGCGGAATCAGATAAATACCTACCACAAACCAGAGAATCAGGAAGAACACCAGTTTTCCGATGCTGTAAATCATCTCACTTCCTTCAAAATTCTTGCTTACGGCCATGGTAGAAAGCATCACCATCAGCACAATGGCCAGGATATCTTCCAAAATCAGAATACTCAGCACCAATCCGGCAAAACGCTGTTGCCGAAGCCCCAAATCATCAAATGCCTTATAGATAATGGTGGTGGAAGACATAGCCAGCATTCCTCCCAAATAAATGCAGTCCATCTGCTTCCATCCAAACATCCAACCCACAAACACACCGACCAGTATCATGCAGAAGATAATCGTACAGGCCGATATGACTGCCGAACCTCCCACTTTCATCAGTTTCTTGAAGCTGAATTCCAATCCCAGCGCAAACAAAAGGAAGATGACACCAATCTCCGACCACGTCTGGATATTATCCGCATCTACCACCGAAGGAGTAAACGTGAAATGAGGACTGCAGACAAAACCTGCGACAATATAGCCTAACACCAAAGGCTGCTTCAATTTCTTAAATAGCAACGTCATGATTCCGGCACTAATCAATATCAAGGCCAGATCACTGATAAGAGGAGCTAAATGCGACATAATAATAGTTGTATTTTATTTTGCGCAAAAATAACGAATTCCTTACAAGAAATATTCCCCTGAGAGACAAATATGAAACAGAAGTTTCCAATTCAACCAATAATGTTGTAATTTTGTCCCATTCTAAATAAAGAGAATATGAATACTACTAAAACTACACAAACCTTTCCGGTGCTGGACATGAGTTGCGCCGCCTGTGCCACACGGGTGGAAAAGACACTGAACCGTCAGCCGGGTGTATACCATGCTCAGGTGAACTATGCAGCCGCCACGGCCACTGTAGAATACAACCCGCAAGAATGTACACCCGAAACATTAAAAGGTGCCATTCAGAATGCCGGATACGACCTGGTCATTGAAACAAATGCTCAAAAAGAGAAAATAGCAGAAGATGCACATAGCCGGAAGTACCGTCAACAGAAGCAGCGTACTCTCTTTTCGCTGATACTTTCCGTGCCCGTAGCTATTATCGGCATGTGCTTCATGGACTGGACTTACGCCAATTACGTGATGTGGATTCTTTCCACTCCCGTAGTATTCTGGCTGGGTAGAGATTTTTACCGTAACGCCTGGAAACAGCTGAAGCACCGCACTTCCAACATGGACACACTGGTAGCCGTGAGTACAGGCATTGCCTATGCATTCAGCCTGTTCAACCTGTTCTGGCCGGAGTTCTGGCTGAGCAGAGGCATTCACCCTCACGTCTATTTCGAGGCGGCCAGCGTCATTATCTCCTTTATCCTGCTCGGACGGTTACTGGAAGAGAAAGCCAAAGGAAATACATCGGAAGCCATCAAAAAACTGATGGGACTGCAGCCGGCCACGGTCACTATTCTCACTCCGGAAGGACAGCTGAAAGAAATTCCCGTGGAACAAGTACAGCAGGGTCAGCGACTGGTAGTCAAACCGGGCAGCCGCATTGCCGTGGATGGAACCGTATATGAAGGCAATTCCTATGTGGACGAGAGCATGCTCACCGGCGAACCGCTTCCTACCGAAAAGACTCCCGGTGCCAAGGTATATGCCGGCACCATCAACCAGAAAGGAAGTTTCAGCTTCATCGCCGACAAAGTGGGCAGTGAAACCGTTCTGGCCCACATCATCCGCATGGTGCAAGATGCGCAAGGCAGCAAGGCTCCCGTACAGCAGTTAGTAGACCGCATCGCGGCTATCTTTGTGCCTACCATCCTGAGCATTGCCGTCCTCTCGTTTCTGGCCTGGATATGGCTGGACAGCAGCAACGGATTCACCCACGGCTTGCTGGCCGCAGTCACCGTCACCATCATTGCCTGCCCCTGTGCATTAGGATTAGCCACGCCGACAGCCATCATGGTCGGCATCGGAAAGGGGGCTGAAAACGGTATCCTGATTAAAGATGCGGAAAATCTGGAAACAGCCCGTAAGGTGAACGCCATCGTACTCGATAAGACCGGCACGCTAACCGAAGGACACCCCACGGTGACCGACATCTCCGACCCGCTTCTTCAATCTCCGTTAGGCGATGTGCTCTTTACCCTGGAAAGCGCTTCGGAACACCCTCTGGCACAAGCCATCGTGCAGCATCAGACCCGCCAGATACTTCCCATGGAAGAATTTGAAAGTCTGACAGGATTAGGAGTGCGAGGCAAAATCAACGGTACCTATTATTATGCCGGCAACCGCCGACTGCTGGAGACTCACCATCTTACCGTGTCCCCTGCCCTGACGGAAGAAGCTGCCCGACTAAGCCAGGAAGCCAAGACCGTCATCTGGCTGGCCGATTCACAGCAGGCATTAGGACTAGTAGCCATTGCCGACCGCATCAAGCCGACCTCCAGAGAGGCTGTCAGACAATTGCAGGAGATGGGAATCTCAACTTATATGCTGACCGGTGACAATCCAGAAACGGCTCAAAGAATTGCAGCACAATGCGGCATCACCCATTTTCGGGCCGAAGTGCTTCCGCAGCAGAAAGCCCAGTTCATCAAGGACTTGCAAAAGGAAGGCAAAATCGTAGCCATGGTGGGCGACGGTATCAATGACAGTGCGGCACTGGCTCAAGCCGACCTCAGCATTGCCATGGGAAAAGGAAGCGACATCGCCATGGACGTGGCTAAAATGACGCTCATCTCATCCGACCTGAACAAGATTACCGATGCCATACGCCTTTCTCAAGCCACCGTACGCACCATCCGCGAGAATCTTTTCTGGGCCTTCATCTACAACCTGATAGGTATCCCGGTAGCCGCCGGTATTCTGTACCCCATCAACGGCTTCCTGTTGAATCCGATGATAGCCGGAGCCGCCATGGCCATGAGCAGTGTCAGCGTGGTAAGCAACAGTCTGCGACTGAAACGGAAGAAATTCGCACACACCGCAGTGACCGTACAAGAGGAAGTACAACCCACTGAAGGAATCACCGCACCCGCAGTGGAAACAGCTATTCCACAGCCGGAAATCACTGCTTCCTCCGCTTCCGAAATCCGGAAAACCTATCTGGTAGAGGGAATGATGTGCGACCACTGCCGCACCCGCGTAGAGAAAGTGCTGAACATGTGGGAAGGTGCCTCCGCTCAGGTTACACTCACTCCGCCGGAAGCCGTCATTACCTTCCAAGGGAAAGTTCCTGCACTTGCAGAACTGCAACAGTTAATTGATGAAAAAGCCGGAGACTATTCCCTGACAGAAAAAGCTGATTGACCTTGTTTTTACCCCATACCCCGCACAAATTCAAAAAAAGTCGTATATTTGAAGCAACAATTCAAATATACGACTTATGAAACGAACACATTTTTTTCATGGAATACTTCTGATTGTAGTCATTCTTTCCTTTATGGCATGCAAGGATGATCATGGACCGATTTACCTGATCAGTGCCACAGACCATCAACAAATTACTGACGGCAAACTGGAAATCAACCTGTTCAGTAAAGGCGAGAAATTCTTGATTCGAGGAGGAGAAGGAAATTATACCATCAAAAACGAAAACGAGGAAATCGTGGACTACCGCTACGATGGCGATACCCTGACATTCATTCCGGTCAGCATCGGAGCCACCACCACCCTCATTGCCGACCGTTCAGGCAACAGCTATACCCTGTCCATCTCTGTCAACAACCCACAAAGCAATTACCGGGTAGACAGTATCAGTGCCACTGTAGAAGGAGACGAACTGACCAAAGGGGAAGAAGCCGAACTGATTGCACGAATCACCGAAGATGCACCGGTACAACCCGGCGGACGTATGCTGTTCACTTATTCCGACGCTTCCCTGACTTACGGCGACCTGAAAATCTTCCCTAACAACACTGGGAATTATCAGATTGGTATTTTTGAACGTACCTTGAAATATGCTGAAGATACCGGTGAACCTTATCAGCAAATCGAAGCTGAAATGGCAGGAAGTACCAAAAAGACCTACACATTCATGTTATTCGAGGACGAGGCATCTTCCGTTCAGACTACAACCGGACAAGAAGAAACGACTACTGTCAGCTTGATTAAAGAAGATGTGACTGCACAATACAAAGGAGAATTCAGCGGACTCACTAAGGCTTATTGTATCTATCACCTGACCAAACTGCCTTAACTTTCTCCTGACACTTTTTTGCACATGTCTCGTATCGAACTTCAATCCTTCGATTTGTTCAACCGTATCGAACGGATTCATCATCAGCCGACGGCTGCCCCCGACAATTTACAAGCTAAGTATATCCTGCTCCACAAAGTGCTGGAGCAGGCTTGTTATGAACTGACCACTGGTGTCACGCTCTCGTTCGCCAACCTGTTTTCCCGTCTGGATTACATCTGCAAGGAGAAAAAAATGACTCCCTCCGACCGCTATGCCATCCAGACCATGCGCCGTAACTGTAACGCAGCTATGGGCGACCGTTTTCAGGCCGACATGCAGGAATACCTTTACGACCTGCGGGCACTGGTGCGCTTTGTCTCACTGGGTTTTGAAGAAGACATTCCGGCTTCCATTCTTCCGGAAATTCCCCACTCCAACCGTCCGTATCAGGGTACACGCCTGTCGCACATCCCGTACGTACGGGCTTCGGTGACCAGTTGGAACGACACGCAGATTTTTGCGGCGACCGACAGCGAAACCGACCCGTTCATCATCATCAACTATGCCAAAGGAGGATATGACAGCGACCTGCTCTACCTGAAAGACCTGCTTTCAGAAAACCTGCCGCTGAACTTGCTCGATGTACGTGTGGACGAGGAGAATCACTACATTCCCAACCTTATTGTGATTCACCCCGATTACCTGATTGACATCAGTTCGCTGGCCGCCTGTTTTCGGGAGTACGGTCACCACCCGCTCAACTATTTCATGAACAAAATCAAGCCGAGAGCCAATACGGCCCCCATCCTGATGGGTAACCTGGCCAGCCAGTTTCTCGACGACTATATCAACGAACAGCCTCAGGAGCCGGTGAGTTACCCCCGCACCATCAAGAAATTCTTTGCCGCTTCGGCCCTCGATTTCTGTACCTGCTCCCTTCCTGCCGACTTTCACGCACAGGCACAGGCGCAGATGATGAACATCCGCTCGTTTGTTCACGACGTGCTGCCTCATAACATACGGAACTTCAACAAGAAGAATACCCTGCTCGAAGCCTCCTTCATTTGTGAGAAATTAGGATTGCAGGGACGTGTGGACATGATGCAGAAAGACTTCCAGGTACTCATCGAACAGAAGGCCGGAAAGCGCGACGAATACCATCGCCGCCATAAGGAAGACCATTTCATTCAGATGATGCTCTACCAAGGCGTACTAATGTACAATTTTGGACAGGAAACCGCCCACATGCAGACTTTCCTGCTCTATTCCAAGTATGCTGACGGATTGCTGATAGAACACTTTGCCGAGAACCTGTTCCGGGAGAGCATCAAGCTCCGCAATTTCATCGTATACAACGAGATGCGACTGGGCGACGGAGCCATCGGAGAAATTGTAGACTCACTGAGCACCGATTTGCTGAACGAACTGCAGATTGGCGGAAAGCTGTGGAACGACTACCAGGAACCGCAACTGCAAACGGCCATCAATACCCTGAAACGCTGTACGCCGCTGGAGCGGGCTTACTTCAACCGCTTTTTCACGTTCGTATCAAAGGAACAGATTCTCAGCAAGACCGGAGGAAGCAACGATGCGTCTCACGGATTTGCCGGCAACTGGCACATCCCACTACACGAGAAACTGGAGGCGGGCAATATCCTGACCGGACTGACCATCCAGGAGAAGCAAAGCAGCGGCCCCGGCAAAGGATACGACCTTATCGAACTGCACATTCCGGCACAGGATGAAGACTTCCTGCCCAACTTCCGTACAGGTGACATGGTGATTCTCTATGCGTATAAGGAAGAACCGGACATGAGAAAGCAGATTCTTATGAAGGGAAACATTCTGGAGTTGCAGCCGGACCGCATGACCTTAGTACTGCGCAACGGACAGCAAAATAAAGATATTATCGGCGGCAAAGAAGAGGTGTTTGCCGTAGAACACGATTTTTCGGACACTTCTGCCAACAACGGATTCCGCGGGCTGTATGCTTTTCTGTCCGCACAGGCCGACCGGAAAGAACTGCTGCTCGGCGTACGTCCGCCTGCACAACTGGAGGACGTCAAACTGAACGGCGATTACGGACGCTTCAACGAACTCATTCTGAAAGAAAAACAGGCCAAGGACTACTTTCTGTTGGTGGGTCCTCCGGGCACCGGAAAGACCTCGTGTGCCCTACGCTTCATGGTGGAAGAAGCCCTGAGTGAACCGGACACCTCCATCCTGCTGTTGTCGTACACCAACCGGGCGGTGGATGAAATCTGTGCCATGCTCACGGATTCCGGCATTGCCGACCGTACCCCGTTCATCCGTATCGGCAACGAGTTGTCGTGCGACAAGCGTTTCGTGCCTTACCTGCTGAAATACAGTCTGGATGACTGTCCCAAACTGACCGACATCCAGCAGAAAATGGCACGCACACGTATCTTTGTGGGTACCACGACCGCCATCAATAACCGCCTCAACCTGTTCACGCTGAAGCATTTCCAGCTGGCCATCATCGATGAAGCCTCGCAGATTCTGGAACCCGACCTGATAGGTATCCTGTCTGCCCGTCATCAGCAGCATAACGCCATCGACAAGTTCGTATTGGTGGGCGACTACAAACAGTTGCCGGCCATTGCCCAGCAAAGTGCGGAAGAAGCTGCCGTGACCGACCTCCTGCTGCGGAACATCGGGCTGGAAGATTGCCGCAACTCGCTGTTCGAACGCCTTTACAAATCGAGTCCGGACACCTGCCGCAGCATCCTTCACAAGCAAGGACGCATGCATCCGGCCATTGCCGAATTTCCGAACCAGACGTTCTACTACCGGGAGCAACTGGAGAGCGTACCTCTTCCTCATCAGTTGGAAGAAACGCCTTACGAAACCGGCCTAACTCCGCAAGACACCATCGACCAGTTGCTGCTGGAACGCAGAATGGTGTTCATTCCCGCAGAAGCTCCAGACCACCTGACCTGCTCGGACAAGACCAACCCGAACGAAGCCCGGATTGTAGCCACTCTGTTAGCCCATATTTACCGTCTGACGGAATCCCGTTTCGACCCGAACCGGACGGTAGGTGTCATCGTGCCCTACCGCAACCAGATTGCCATGATACGAAAAGAGATTGCGCGCCTCCAGCTGCCTGCCTTGCAGGACATCTCCATCGACACGGTGGAACGCTACCAGGGCAGCCAGCGCGACATTATCATCTATTCGTTTACCATACAGAATTTCAGCCAGCTCAACTTCCTTACAGCCAATACGTTTCAGGAAGGCAATTTCCTGATTGACCGCAAGCTGAATGTGGCACTGACCCGCGCCCGCAAGCAACTGCTGCTGACGGGCAATCCTCATATCCTCGGGGCCAACATCACCTTCTACAAGCTGATGGAGTACATCCGCCTGCACAACGGATACCTGGAAACGGATGCCCTCTCGTTCTGCCGGGGAGACTTCACCCTGCCTTCGTACCAGAAGAACTGGGAAGTGGCAGACGGTACCTATTCCCTACCAGCGCATTTCAAGCAGGTATTCCCGGAATTGATAGCCCCACCGGCACAGCTGGAAGAAAGCGAAACTTACTACCGTGAAGCCACTGCCTACGGTCGGAGCGACTTCCGCACCCTGCCCGAAGAGATGTCTCCATCTGACTTCTGCCAAGTATACAACTATTTGTACATGCGGAAACAATATGCTGCCGCCCAGGCTCTCTTTACCGGAAGCGGCAACTGGCTGCACGACCTCATCCGTAAGGTATCAGGGCGCGTGGTGTTCTGCGATCTCTCGTGTGAAGCCGGAGCCTCGGGACTGGCTTTTACCGATGTATGCCGTTCTCTTCCCCATCTGGACCTGATCTACACGGGCATCTATCCCATGCAGGAAATGGGAGAAACGGCCGAAGCCTTTTTCCGTTCACCAGCCTACAAGCACATTCAGGCAAGCTGGTATCCCCGTCTGAGTGCCGTGCCTACTGCCTTCTGGCAAGCCCATGCCGTACTGACCGAACTGGTGATTTTCAACCTCTCCAGCCTGTTCGACCGTATTTCTCCGCGGGAGGCACGCGACCTAGCTTTGCAAATCAACCAATTGGTGCATGCCCGCCCCCTGAACCATTACGTACTGGTGTACCGTGACGATGCGGGGCCCTGCATGCACAACCATTCCTACACGGCATTCTGCAACCACCTGTCGGCAGAGCTGAAACCGCTCCAGCCGCAGATGCCTCTTTTCGGAAAAATCCATTGTGAACCCACCGAAGGAGTTCCTCTTTCGCAGGAATTCCTTTATGAAATACGTACCAACTGATGAATAAGAAACCTATACAGCGTGCCCTCATCGTAGGGGCTACTTCCGGCATCGGAAAAGAAACGGCCTTGCAACTGCTCCAGAAGGGATGGATACTCGGACTGGCAGGCCGACGTGAAGAGAACCTGAAAGAACTGCAGCAACTGGCTCCGGAGCGTATCCACATCCGGGCCATCGACATCTGTCAGGAGGATGCGACCGACCGCCTGCTGGAACTGATTGAAGAAATGGGAGGCATGGACCTCTACCTGCACTGCTCAGGCATCGGCCACCAGAACTACCAGCTGGCACCGGAAATCGAACTCCGTACACTGGAAACCAACGGCACCGGATTTGTGCGCATGGTGACAGCCGCCTTCCGTTACTTTGCCCAACAGAAAGGAGGACACCTGGCCGTCATCAGCTCCATCGCGGGAACCAAAGGGCTGGGAGCTGCTCCGGCCTATTCTGCCACCAAACGTTTCCAGAACACGTACATCGATGCGCTGGAGCAACTGGCTCACATCCAGAAACTTCCCATCCGGTTTACAGACATCCGTCCGGGATTCGTGGCCACCGGGCTCCTGAACGACGGCAAACACTATCCCATGCTGATGCATACGGAGAAAGTGGCCCGCCACATTGTGCATGCCCTGGAGAAAAAGAAACGCATTGTCGTGATTGACTGGCGCTATCGCATACTGGTGGCTCTCTGGCGACTGATACCCCCTTTCCTCTGGAAGCGGCTGCCTGTCAGAAATTAGCCACCACCCGTCCTTCTTTCACCACAATCCGTTGCAAACGGCGGTACACATAAATAAATGCCGGAACAAGGAACAGGTTGGCAAACAGCCAGGCTGTCGGGTCGCCGAAGCATACGCCCCAGAATCCCCACAACGGAACCGCAATCAGACTGACCAGCACACGGGCCACCATTTCCGACACACCGGAGAACATAGCCAACCGTGTATAGCCCGCTCCCTGAATGGAATAACGAAGAATACTGAGCATACCCAGCAGGAAGAAGAAAGAAGTGTTGATGTGCAGGAACAAAGCCGTATCGTCGATAATCTCGGTCTCATCCGGCGAGATGAACAGCAGGGCAAACTTTTCGGCCAGTCCCCACATCAGGGCGCCAATCGCTATGACATAGACGGTCATCATCAGCGTGGCCGACTTGATACCCATCCAGATGCGGTCCGGCTTTCCGGCCCCGTAATTCTGTCCGGAATAGGTCGCCATGGCCATTCCCAAGCTATCCAGCGGACACATCACAAACATCTTGATACGCATGGCCGCCGTGAAAGCTGCCACACAGGCCGTACCCAGCGCATTGTTCGCACTTTGCAACATGATGCTGCCGATGGCCGTAATGGAAAACTGCAATCCCATCGGCACCCCGATGTACAGCAACTGACGGGCCAGGTCGCCACGGAAACGACGGTCGGCAGGCTCGGTTTTCAGAATGTCAAACTTACGGTACATATAGATATAGCACAGCAAGGCCGATAAGCCCTGCGAGAAGACCGTAGCAATGGCTGCTCCAGCCACTCCCCACCCCAGCGTAAGGATGCAGAACAAATCGAGCACAATGTTCAGTATGGTAGAGAAAAGCAGGAACCAGAACGGGGTCTTGCTGTCGCCCAACGCACGGATGATACTGGACAACAAATTATAGAAAAACGTACACGGCACACCGATAAAGGTAATCAGCAGATAGAGGTAGGCCCCTTCAAAGATATTCTCCGGTGTGCGCATGGAACGCAGGATAAATCCGCAAAGCAGACTGGTGACAATGGCCACCGCAACCGACATCACCGCCGCCAGCTTCAGACTGACCGATACATAGCGCCGCATCGTCACATAATCGCGAGCTCCGAACTTCTGTGCCACCGGAATGCCGAAACCTCCGCAACACCCGTTGCAGAACCCTAAAATCAAAAAGACGACCGACGTACTGGCACCAACAGAAGCCAGCGCATTGATACCCAAGAACTTTCCGACAATAGCCGCATCCACCAGCGAATACGTCTGCTGGAGCAGGTTGCCCAGCAACAATGGAAAAGTAAAATTCAGAATCAGCGGCAGACTCGGCCCTGATGTCATCTCTTTAGACTGTGCCATAATTTCCTCTCGTTATCCTTAAAATCTTAATAAGCGTGCAAAAGTACACGAAAGTCACGAAACGAAAGAAAATCATCCCGTTAAATAAGGTAATTCGAGCAATATTTTTGCCTTAAATCAAGCACTAAGAAAACGCACTTGCGTTTCAAACCAAACACAAGTACATTTTATCTGAAACGGCCTTACGTTTTACTTCAAACGCAAGGCCGTTCTGAATCAAACGCAAAGGTGTTTTTTCAACCTATCCCAACAGATTTATAAAGCACAAAGAATCAGCTATTTAACCACATTTTCAAAAGAGTCATCCGTTCACGGCTAATTTGTATCGTACCATCATACGCCGGCCATACACTCACCACGGCCTTTCCGTTGAAGTAGTGCTGAATATTGCGTATGGAATCGGCCGAGAGGATAAACTGGCGGTTCACCCGGAAAAAGACACGCCCGTCCAGCTGCTCACTCGTTGCCGCCTTGGCCACCTTATTCCAGTAATACTGGTCTGCCTGATACAGCACGTCGTTCGTCACCCGCTTTTCTTCGTACAAGGCACTCTCCTTTTCCTTTCGGGATTTCTCCAGTCCGACTTTCAGTGCCCCTCCCGAATAGACAGGCTGCAACAAAGTCACGGAAGCCCCGTACTTGGTGTCACGCCCCTGAAAATACAGCGGAGTTTCTATGGACGGAAGTTCCCTGTAGAGTTCCAGCGGGTTACCCGTGTAACTGGCATTGGCATTTCCGCTCAGCGAAGGAAGAAAATCGGCCTTCACCTTTTCACGATACTGCTGCAAGAATACACTCTCCTGGGCATGGACTCCCAGCTCCAGTCCCAGCATGCAGCACATCATCATTCTTCTATTCATCTCAATATAGTTATAAAATTAGAGAAACATTTTTTATTGGGCCACACATTTCTTCTTTTTATTCACCCCGTTTGGATATTTTATAGAAAACCGTGTACAAGGCCGGAGTGACAAACAGTGTCAGAAGGGTGGCAAAGGAAAGTCCGAACACCGTGGTCAGGGCCGCCATCAATACCGGACGGGCTCTGGAAACCGTGGCCTCTATCACAGCCGTATAAGGCTCCACACCGGCCTTCTGCTGAATATTTACCTCGTCGAGCAGCACAATCACATTCTTGATAATCATTCCCAGCAATCCCAGCCAGCCTGCGATACAGAAAAAGCCAAACTGAAATCCGGTGACCCACAGACCAAAGACCATCCCTATCAAAGACAAGGGTAGAATGAGGAAAATAGTCAAGGGCTGACGAAAGTTGCCAAACAGCATGACCAGAATGACCAGCAGCATGATAAGTGCCAGGTTGGTCAAAGAATCGAGTACCTCCGGATCATCTCCGCAGAAGCGTGCCTCAATCAAGGCCTGCGGAATGGAGTTTATCTCAAAACTGTTCACACGAACCAGCGCGTCCGGAAACATTTCCGGCAAACGGTCGTACAGAATAGCCTGAAGCTCACGTGACTTCTCCAGCGTGTCAGCTTCTACCAGGCATTGCGCATAATTAGGCTGCGGACCATAAGCCGCATTGGCCAGGTAATAACGGGGCGACGTCTGCCCGACAAACGACGACACCTTTTTCACTCCTTCCAAAGAATTCAGATAGGCTGTCATCTCCGTCATCTGACGGTCACTTTCTTCTATACGTGTACCCTCGGGTAACCAGACGTCGACCGAAAAATACTGCTTGTTGAGCAAGGGCATAAACTGCTGCGGAATAAAGCGGAATCCCCATTCGGCAATGACCAGCAACAGCACCATCGCTCCTAAAACCACATAGCGTCTCTGTATGGTCCATCTCAATGCCTGCCGGAACAGGTCGTATGCACGGCCGCTAAACAATTCGCCCTTCAGCTCATCCGGACGTGGACGACGCACAAACTCCTGCACGAAGAATACATTCTGCGTAATGGCCAGTACCCAGCTCAGCAAAAGAGATACCGCAATGACAATGAACAGTGAAGACAGGATTTCACCAGTGATATGCGGCGACAGGTAGACCGGAAGAAAGGTAAGTACCGCAATCAGGGTCGCTCCCAACAGCGGCATGGAAGTGCCCGACACGGCATCCAGTATGGCTTTTCTTTTCCGCATGCCCCGCTGCATGTTCACCAGTGCGGCATCGTACACCACAATGGCATTGTCCACCAGCATACCCATGGCAATGATAATGGCTGCCAGCGACATACGCTGCGTCAGGAAATATTCAGAAGGCACAAATTCCCTGTCAGGAAGTGCATTGAAGCGGACCACACACGCCACAGAATCTTTTTGCCGCATCTGCAACGCTATATCCTCGGGCACGTAGGCTTCTACCTTGATGCGTGAAAGGTCGATAAACGTCACCACCGGAACCGACGGTTTCACATCCTGGTAGCGCTCGATATGCGCCTGCTGCACATAACCGTCGAAAGGCGCATACAGACGGCTGTCTTCCCACGCGTTGACTGCCGCTTCATAATCCGCCTTGGTGCGTTCGTAGTTTGCCTTTGCCTGCTCATAATTCATGCCGGAGATGTTATCTTTGGCATACAAGCTGGATATACGGGTATAATCGACCTCCGCCTGACGATACAATGCCTCCGTACGCTGCTTCTGGATAACAAAATCACGTTCATCGATAGCCGCAATCAGTTGTCCCTTCCGGAAAAACTGTCCCTGCTGCACATCAAATGCATGTACAGGTCCTCCCACCCGAAAGGACAGTTCCGACAAGCGGTAAGGCTGCGAAATAAACGTATAGCACCGTGAAGAGGGAGCCTCCATAACTTCAGCATGAACCACCTTCACGCTGGGAAAAGAAGTCTGTTCCTGTGGCGTACGGCTGCATGCGCACAAGCACATCCCTGCAAGAAATAAAATCTCTGTTTTCATTCTTCTACAATATTATCATTCTACGTCACAAAGATAGCAGGCCCCATCGTCCCCTTTCACGGGAATTATTCCCAAGCCGCGCCTGAAGTGACTGAAGCGTAGAAACCGGCCACCCAAACCTTTTTCGGTGCATTTGCAAGAAGAGACTAAAAAATGATTTATTACCATTTGTGAATTTTTTAGTGTAAGAATTGGCTTACCTTCGCAGCCAAATTCAAAAACAGAGAAAAGACATGAAAGACAGTATTGACTTCGGAAGTATGGACATTCCGAAATTATTCCGGAAATTACTTATTCCTACGGTGCTGGGAATGATTTTCTCGGCCATCTTCATCATTACCGACGGCATTTTTGTGGGAAAAGGTATTGGCAGTGACGCCCTGGCTGCCGTCAACATTACGGCTCCGCTTTTTCTCATCAATACGGGAGTGGCGCTGATGTTCGGTATCGGTGCATCGGTTGTAGCCTCCATTCACCTGTCGCAAGGAAAGGTAAAGGTCGCCCGCATCAATATTACGCAAGCAGTAGTGGTTTCCTCCTTATTGCTCATCGCCTACGCCGCAGTCATCCTCTGCAACGTGGAGAAAATTGCCTTGCTACTGGGAAGCTCTCCCCGTCTGCTGCCTCTCGCCACGGAATACATGCACTGGTTTGTCCCCTTCCTGGTCTTCAGTGCCCTGCTGAGTTCCGGCATGTTCTTCGTGCGACTGGACGGCTCGCCCAATTATGCCATGGTGTGCAACATCATACCGGCCCTGCTGAATATTGGACTGGACTATCTGTTTATTTTCGTTTTCAAATGGGGAATGTTCGGTGCGGCCTTAGCTACCAGCCTGGGATACATCGTAGGCGCCCTGATGATTCTGATTTACCTGATGCAGCCGCACCGGGTACTGCACTTGTGCAAAGTGAAATTATCATCCAAGAGTCTGCGTCTCACCCTCCGCAACACGGGCTATATGTGCAAACTGGGATTGTCCAGTTTCCTCTGTGAAGCAGCCATTGCCACCATGATGTTTACCGGCAACTACGTATTCATTCACTACCTGGGTGAAGACGGAGTGGCTGCCTACAGCATCGCCTGCTACTTCTTCCCCATTATTTTTATGGTATACAATGCCATTGCCCAGTCGGCACAGCCCATTCTCAGCTACAACTTCGGTGCCGGAAATCCGGAGCGCGTACGTGCTGCCTTTCGCCTGGCCCTGCTGACCGCCATCTCCTGCGGTGTCGTGGTATTTGCCGTTACAACCCTGTTCTCCGCTCAAATCACCTCGTGGTTTATCGACAGTTCCTATCCGGCACACGACCTGGCCGTTAAAGGACTTCCCCTGTTTGCTTCCGGCTTCGTGTGCTTCGGCATCAACATTGTATCCATCGGCTATTTCCAGAGTATAGAACGCGACCGTCCGGCCATGGCCATCACCCTGCTGCGTGGTTTTATCCTCATCCTGTTCTGTTTCTGGCTGATGCCCATCCTGTGGGGAGTACCGGGAATCTGGCTGGCTGTCCCCGTTTCCGAACTGCTGACCTTTCTTTTTGTCATTACCATCTATTGTCTCAGGAAACGAAGCTAAAGATTTATTACCTTTGTGCCTGCATAAACGCAAAAAGGAATGAAAGCTTTTATTGAGATACTTCGTGAAAAATACGGACTGGCACAGCCGGAAGCCGAAAAGCTGCTGGAACAGATGGAACTGCTTACCTATCGGAAAGGGGAACATATCGTACGGGAGGGAGAGCGTAACTCTTCCTTCTATCTGGTAGCCGACGGTATCTGGAGAGGACATTACCTGCGCGACGGAGTGGATGTTTCGCTCTGGTTTGCTTTTCAAGGTGACAGTATCTTTTCCTCCTGGGGATATGTGGCCGGACTTCCTTCTCTGGTTTCCATCGAAGCTATGAGCGACAGCCGTGTCTACCGTATCTCTAAAAGCAAGCTGGAGACTTTTTTCTCTTCTTCCGTCTTGTTCGCCAACATCGGAAGAATCATCTTTGAACGCCAGTTTCTGGACATGGAAAACTGGATGATAAACGGAGGTGCCGCACAAGCCAAACAGCGTTACCTGACACTCCTGGAGCAAAATCCAGAATTGTTACAGCGCGTACCGCTGAAGCACATCGCTTCTTATTTGTTTATCACACCTCAGTCGCTCAGTCGTATACGAGCAGAACTGAGCAAGAAGAAATAACGGTATGAATACTTATCGAACTCCAGTGATGGCATTAATCCAATATCTACCGTCCCGGTATGCAACCTGAATATTTATTTGATGCGTATACTTCCCGGCCTGATAAGTAACCTGATAATTATCAAGCTCCAACAGAACAACCTTCAGACTGTGTAACCACATACTGTCGAAATCAAAATTCGTAATCAAAAGGTCATAGCCCCCGAAGCCATCCTGCAAATTTTCTAATTCTACCTTCTTGAATTGTTCTAAAGCTGTGTGAGACAGATGAGACAAGCGTAAAGACTGTAACTTGGAATTCAAATCGCTGCACATGCTGCAATAGGTAACCACGTAAAGTTTATAAAAACTTTCGACCAATGATTCTCCCGACGAACTATCTATTTTATATGAAGCTGTATTTTCAAAACCAGTCAACCACTCATTTCCATATTGAGTACCATTTTCAATAGGGGTAATATATACTATCTTACATTTTTCATTCACATACCCCACTTTTAATGGAATCTCCACCAGACTAGCACTATCTTTTTCATTCCAAAGATAGCTTACCATATACCAATCGTCTGCAATTTCTCTTACATTCAATGTCTGAATTGCATCTGAATTCATATCCTGCGCCCGTATAATCGGATCTCCTCCCGTGGCATTACGCATTCTTTGAAGTTTAGCAGCCAATTCTTCAGTTAAATACTTCCTGCATAGTGCTTCATTGGTTGAATCCACATTTAAAATATTCGTCATATAGCTCGCATAGAACGTTTTAATTTCATCTATGCATGCACCGGAGCAGACAGTACTAAAACAAAGCAATAAAACAGATATAAATATAAACCTTCTTTTCATGGTATAATATAATTAGGCTAAATCTCCAGATTGTACAGCTGGAAACATTCTTGTTCGCGGTTCCTTCAAACTAATCTGCACAAATATAGAAAAATCCCCACAAAACATGAAAACCATACTTTTTTATTTGTCATTTCAGCCAATACATGCTAAGTATCAAGGCATAAAAAATTCCGTATAACCCTTTCGGATTATACGGAATTTCTGTTATCTATTTGTTACAGATTATTTTACTTCCTCAAAGTCAGCATCCTGTACATTGTCATTGTTCTTGCTTGAACCCTGACCTGCATTGTTATTTGCCTGACCTGCGTTAGGACCAGCCTGAGCACCACCTGTCTGAGCGTACATTTCAGCACTTGCAGCCTGGAATGCAGCCTGAAGTTCTGCGCTTGCAGCATCGATACCAGCCAAATCCTGAGCCTTGTGAGCGTCTTTCAATTTCTGAAGAGCAGCTTCGATAGGAGCTTTCTTGTCAGCCGGAATCTTATCGCCAAGGTCTTTCAACTGATTTTCTGTAGAGAAGATCAAGCTGTCTGCCTGGTTCAACTTGTCGATGCGTTCCTTTTCTTTCTTATCAGCTTCTGCATTAGCTTCAGCTTCAGCTTTCATACGGTCGATTTCTTCCTTGCTCAAACCAGATGAAGCTTCGATACGGATAGCTTGTTCCTTACCTGTAGCCTTATCCTTAGCAGAAACCTTCAAGATACCGTTGGCATCGATATCGAAAGTTACTTCAATCTGAGGTACACCACGACGAGCCGGAGCGATACCTGTCAGGTTAAACTGACCGATTGACTTGTTCTGAGCAGCCATCGGACGTTCACCCTGCAATACGTGGATGGTAACTTCTGTCTGGTTATCAGCTGCAGTAGAGAACACTTCGCTCTTCTTGCACGGAATGGTTGTGTTGGCATCAATCAACTTGGTCATTACACCACCCATTGTTTCGATACCCAGTGTCAACGGAGTGACATCCAGCAATACGATGTTACCTACACCAGCTTCCTTGTTCAATACGGCACCCTGGATACAAGCACCTACGGCTACTACCTCGTCCGGATTTACACCCTTAGAAGGAACTTTACCGAAGAAGTCTTCTACCAGTTTCTGTACAGCCGGGATACGTGAAGAACCACCTACCAGGATTACTTCGTCGATATCAGAGTTGTTCAAACCTGCATCGCTCATTGCTTTCTTACAAGGTTCAAGACAAGCCTGAATCAAGTTGTGAGCAAGCTGTTCGAATTTAGCACGAGTCAAAGTCTTAACTAAGTGTTTAGGCACACCAGCTACCGGCATGATGTACGGCAAGTTAATTTCAGTAGAAGTTGAAGAAGACAATTCAATTTTTGCCTTTTCAGCAGCTTCCTTCAAACGTTGCATAGCCATCGGGTCAGTAATCAGGTCAGCACCTTCGTCATTCTTGAATTCCTGAACCAACCAGTCGATGATAACCTGGTCGAAGTCATCACCACCCAGGTGAGTATCACCGTTAGTTGACAATACTTCGAATACACCGCCACCAAATTCCAGGATAGAGATATCGAATGTACCACCACCCAGGTCGAATACGGCAATCTTCATATCTTTGTTAGCCTTGTCTACACCGTAAGCCAAAGCAGCTGCTGTCGGTTCGTTAACGATACGTTTTACATCCAGACCAGCAATCTGACCAGCTTCCTTAGTAGCCTGACGCTGTGAGTCAGAGAAGTATGCAGGCACTGTAATTACGGCTTCTGTTACTTCCTGTCCCAGATAGTCTTCAGCTGTTTTTTTCATTTTCTGAAGAATCATAGCTGAAATTTCCTGCGGAGTATACAAACGTCCGTCGATGTCAACACGCGGAGTATTGTTGTCGCCCTTTACCACTGGGTAAGGAACTCGAGAAATTTCTTTAGCTACCTGATCATAAGTTTCACCCATGAAACGTTTGATAGAGTAAACGGTACGTGTCGGGTTAGTGATTGCCTGACGTTTTGCAGGGTCACCGATTTTACGTTCACCGTTATCTACAAAACCTACGATAGAAGGAGTTGTACGCTTACCTTCGCTGTTAGCGATTACTACAGGTTCGTTACCTTCAAATACTGCTACACATGAGTTTGTAGTTCCTAAGTCTATACCAATAATCTTTCCCATAATTATATCTATTTTTATTTTTATTCAACATTTAGTTTATTTTGCCGCTTCTGTAACTCGAAGCGTCACGCCTTATATAAAACAAATGCCGTGCCATGATTTTTCGGGGGAATATAAATGACATCAACTGCCAATTTGGCGGACTTTTTATGACAAAGCGTGCATTTTATGGCAAAACCGTTTCTTTTTTGGCAGTGTGGCTGACTGGCAGGGATGGTTTTAAGGTGAGAGGGATTGGGCGAGGGTATTGTAAATTGAAGGCTACTAAAGGTCATAAAAAAATATCAGGATCCATAAATGAACTTTATGAATCCTGATAAAACTGAGTTAGTTAATTGCAAGGTTTATTTGAAACTGCTTGCTGCAAGTTTTGAAGTTGATGCTTTATATAAAGATTGATTATTTATAAATGATTGAATTACTTGTTTATTTTGTTTTTTCAATTTTAGTCCAAGCTAAAGCTGCTGCTCCGAGAATCGCAGCATCTGCTTCTTTCAGTCCTGATAAAATAATCTGCGCTGTATTGCGATAATTTTCAAAAACCATTTTCTTGTAGGTGCATATAGTTGGCTCCAGCAATAAACTTCCGGCTTTAGTTAATCCTCCGAATAAAATGAAAGCTTCGGGGTCTGAGAATGTCGCACAATTAGCCAAAGCTTCACCCAAAAGTTTTCCTGTATATTCGAAAATTTCTTTGGCAACTTGGTCTCCTTTCATTGCAGCATCATATATATCTTTAGAGGTAATAGAAGTAATAGGGAGGGTATGGAGTGAGCTTTCTTTACCGCTTTTTTTCAAAAAATCTATTGCTGTTCGTACCATTCCAGTTGCAGAACAATAAGCTTCTAGGCATCCAATTCTACCACATGGGCAAATACGTCCGTTTTCTGGTCTTATGGACATGTGTCCTAATTCACCAGCAAAACTTCGTTTGCCATAAACAAGTTCTCCGTTTACTACAATTCCACTGCCTACACCTGTGCCAAGTGTAATCATAATGAAATCTTTCATTCCTTGTGCTGCCCCATAAAGCATTTCTCCCAGTGCTGCAGCTTTTGCGTCATTGGTGATAAAGGTGACTATGCCTGTCTTTGCTTCAATTTTATCAGCCAATGGTACGATTCCTTTCCAAGGAAGATTCGTTGCATTTTCTATGCTACGGCTCCAGTAATTTACATCTGGAGCTCCAATACCCAACGCAGCTATATATTCCTTACCTCCTGCTTTCTGGATGAGTTCAGTGATTGTTTTTGTGCATTGTTTTACATATTGTTCGATATCAGGAAACTCGTTGGTCTTGAAAGAAACTTGTTCTGATACATTTCCTTCTTTATCTACAAGTGCCAATACGGAGTTCGTACCTCCTAAATCAAATCCGATTACATATTTTTTCATTCGCCTTGTTTTTAAAACGTAGTTTTTAATAATTCAGGATGGTTATTATGAATTTTTACAATCAATTCTCCAAATAAAGTATTGGTCCATGCAAACCAAGAACGGGTAAAGTCATTGTCATCATTCACATTGAATGATTCATGCATGAACCCAGTATTGCCATCCGTGTTTCTTAATAAAGTCAGACAGTCTTTTAATTCATTTGTGTCGTCGGTGGTCAGACCTTTGATTATGATACTCATAGGCCATGCATAGTTTAGTCCAACATGAGGTCCTCCCACACCTTCTCCCGATTTCCCTGAAAAGAAATACGGATTGTTGTCACTCCAGATGAACTTGCGCGTGTTTTGATATAATGGATCATCTTGAGAGCAATATCCAAGATAAGGAGCAGCAAGAAGGCTAGGTACATTGGCGTCATCCATACATAAACTGTTGCCAAAACCATCCACTTCAAAAGCATAAATTTTACCACATACCGGATGATTGACTATTGCATATTTTTGAATGGCTCTATCGATTTCATCTGACAGATCTGTACATTCTTTTGCAAATTCAGTGTGCTGATATACCTTATTCTCTATTTCTGCCAGCTGCCGTAGTGATACCACTGCAAACATGTTTGAAGGAACCAGAAAACCATATTGGGTAGCATCGTCGGAAGGACGGAAAGAAGATACAATCATGCCATTAGGTTTTATCGGGGCTCCGAATCCTCCATTTATCTGTGAATCGGTAGGCCTTTCACAGTTACGTGCAAAACTATAGGGGCCATTTCCGTTTTTACGCTGTTGCTCTTTCATGGTCTTTACAGCCAGTTGCATGGCATTGTGCCATGTGCTGTCAAACACGGAAGTATCTCCAGTGAGAAGGTAATAGAAATAAGCTATTCGAATAGGATAACATAATGAATCCAGTTCCCATTTGCGTTCGTGCAGTTCCTTTTTCATCGGTTGGGTATAGTCTGTTTCCCAGTAGCTTCCAATAGGACCGTCGTTAAAGGCATTGGCGTAAGGGTCCAGCAGGATACATTCAGCTTGCCGATTTATGAGTCCGGCTATAAGTGCTTGCAACTGTTTATCATCTTTCATCAATTGTAAATAAGGCCAAAGTTGGGCAGAGGAATCACGAAGCCACATTGCGTGGATATCTCCAGTGATGACAAATGTATCAGGACGCCCGTTTTTAATTTGAAATTTTACTGTTGTATCCAATGTATTTGGATAACAGTTCTCAAACATCCAGCGTAGTTTGGGGTCTGTAATATCTTGTTTAATTTGCTCGATTAGCTTTTCTACTACTTCCGAGGTAAAATGTCGGTCTGCGACAGTTGGGCGTTTTGATTCGTATTTTTCATCTGTCGAGGTTTGTGAAAATCCACTTGTTGCATGAGACAGACTACAGGCCAGTACAATTCCTAAAATCCAATTGTGTTTTTTCATATTATGTAATTTATTTTAAGGACAGCAAGAGTAGATTCCGATTGATTTCCGGAATCTACTTTACTTTGTTCAGGGTTAGAATTTATTTTTTCCAGTTTTTACTTGAAATGTCTTTTCCTGATTTCCATAACGGACAAGTAATTCAAATTCGATGTTTGATTCTACTTCTATTACAGGCTTTTCATTGACAGAGTTTCTGGCATGTGCTTTGAAAGATATCAGTCCGTCAGGACCAAATGGATAGCGTTCAATACCATTGGTTTCCGTCAAATTTATATCCCAGGTAATTTGCTTTTGCACGAAATCTCCCCGGATGCCAATGATATGTTCAATAAGTCCGGCGATAGGGGCTAGTCCTGTCCATCCTACGAACTCTTTTCTTGCCATAAAGCCTGGATCATTTGATTCAGGTGCATAATATTCCCAAAAAGTACCAGTTTTTTGGAAAACCTTAAATATCTGATTATAGTGATTCTGGGCTATTTCATGAGCTTCTTTTCTGAAACCTCTTAGCAATAATCCATTAATTACCATATAGTTGGTTCCTGGCCATACTCCTCCTTGCCAGTACCGTCCATTAGCTTTATACCGAGGATTATCTGCCGAAAGCGACGGAACACGATGGGGGCGATTGAAAGTAGCTGGATTTTGTAATTCGTTTACCAGATATCTTATTTGCTCTTTATTCAAAACATCAGAATATAAGGCCCAGTATGCTCCGATTCCTTTTGTTTTAGAAAGAGAGCCGTCTGCATATTGATCATACAGAAAGTTTGTTTCCTTATCCCATAAATTTTCGCGAATATATTGTTTCAGAGCATTGGCTTCATCTTCCAGTTCTTCGATTTCTTGCCAACGTTCGAGATAGAATCCCATTTCAAGCAGCAGGTTGGCTGTGAAAAGCTGTTGCAGATTGGTATCCAGCCAAATCATATGTCCGTGGCTGTATATCATGTTGTATTCATTTTTAACACGAGGCATATTGTCCATTCCAGTTCCCCATCCGCTTGACCAGTAGGTGCCGTTTCTCCATGTACGATTCAGTTTTAGCCATTTGTAATAGGCGCAAAGTGCAGGAAAAATCTTATGAAGCCGTTCTGTATTTCCGAACTGATGGAAATATACCATTTCGCACCAAGGCATGAGATTGGGCCCTGTACTGACAGGGTCATAACGCTCAAAACAGTCTGCTCCGTCAGCCTTGATTTCTCGACAGATAAATCCGTCGGGATGCTGTTTGGCATAAAAATTGTCTAAGGTCTGTTGAAAAGGGAAAAAGCGGGTTCCATAGCGTGCAAACATTAAGATGAAGGAAGAATCCCACATAAAAATATTTCCGTTATAGGCTGTGTCGATATAGGGAGTCACAAAACCAGAATTGGGTTGAGGATTCCGGATGTTCCCGATTGCGATTTCCCAGGCTCTCCAATACATGAGAAGCTCTTCTTCATGTCCTTCCCATATAGGGGCAGGGAGGATTTGCCGGGCTTCTTTTATGTCTTTGGGTAAAACAGTATAGTTTGGCCGGGCTATACGATAGGTATTTTCTGCTACCAATGGAGACTTTGCATAGGTATCTTTATAGGGAATCTTGTATAGACTGTCGTTCCCACAAGATTGAGCAGTCCCATTTATAGAAAAAAATCCTATTGTAAGACATAAAGCCAGATGGATATATTTTTTCATAAATCGGATTATAAGTTTAATAATTTCTTTATTTTATCAAAGATAGCAGTATTTTCATAAATACCGGTAAACATTTCTGATCCAGGTCCAAATGCATACACTGGAACCATTACTCCAGAATGATCGGTAGTTGAAAATTTACATTGAATTTCACCTTTGTCTTTGTCTCCTCCCAGTAAGGTCAGACCTCCGGTTTCATGATCTGCAGTAATGACAACCAATGTCTCTCCATCTTGTGCAGCCCATTTGAAGACTTCTCCGATAGTACGGTCAAAATCCAGTGTTTCTTGCATTAATAAATCCAAATCGTTAAAATGACCGTAGTCATCTAATTGTGATCCTTCAATCATCATAAAGAATCCTTTGTTATTTTTGCTTAATAAATTCATGCCTTTGAGGGCTGATTGTGCAAGCCGATCACCTCTTTCAGCTGGTAGTGGAGTATCTACGGAGTCGGTTACCGCAAAGATTTTTCCACTGTTCAGCTTCTGACATTCCTCCCAACTTTTAGCAATAGTGTATCCTTTTTTCTCCAGTTCTTTGAAAATATTCCTGCCGTCAGGACGATTTTCAAATTTTTGGGCTCCACCTCCGACAACGTAGTCTGCTCTACAGTTTACGTAATCAGCTATAATTTCATATTCGTTGTCACGGTCAACATTGTGGCAACAAAAATCGGCTGGGGTAGCATCCCACAAACGGCAGGTAACAGCTATTCCTGCTGATAGTCCTTTGTCTTTTGCCAATGAAATTAATGAAGGCACAGGTTGTCCGTTAACATCTACACCAACGGAGTGATATTTTGTCTTAACTCCTGTTGCTAAAGCTGTGCCTCCTGCGCCTGAATCTGTGATTAATTTATTGGCACAGTATGTTTTGGATAATCCGGTTACCGGAGCATTTTCAATGTATAGTTTTCCTCTGTTAGCAGTCCATGCAGAATAAATATGCATCAAACTCATGCCGTCGCCAATCATCAGAATTACATTTTTGACTTTTTTCCCAGTTGGGGAAATAATTTTTTCAACGTGATAAGGATTCTCTAATACATAGGTCTGAAGTTTATCTGTACGAGAGTTTTGTGCAATAATTGTAGAATTAGAAATGACAGAACCTACTATTACACAAGATAAGCAAAGTTTGGAAAATAATGTTTTCATGGGTCTAAGTTTTTAATGAATAGTTTGTAGTGTGTTCTACAGACTATGTTTTATGAATAATTAAGATAAAGATTCCTTGGTTTTGATTCATTCGATAAAGAGAACTTCTATCGGGATACTTTCCGCTTTTGTTTTTCCAGGAAGAGTCCATTCCCAACTTAAATGTTCTCCTTCGTAATCTTCAAAATAAAGCAATCGATAAGTGTGAAATCCTTTTTTCAATGCAATCCGTCCCGTGGCAGTTATGGCGGCATGAGAACCATCATTGTCTACTACTTTTTGTCCGTCAATGTAAAGTACACTACCATCATCCGATTTTGTTCCAAAAGTGTATACTCCATCTTCCGGTATCTTGATGACTCCTTCAAAGATATATCCAAAATGGTCTTCTTGGCGAGCTTGTCTGATGGAAGGTTCAGTCATGATTCCTTTTTCTATTAGCTTGCCTTTCGGCAAATCTTCTACTTTTTGGAAGTATCCTTCGAAGTATGTATATGTGGTACCTTGTAGCTTGCCTTCCGCATTTACGGAGGGAAGTAATTCTGCTTTTGTGGCATGGATTGTCAAGGTTTGACTTGGGGTATAACCTTCTTTGAAACCTCTAGCTTTCAGAAGGGTTGTCTTATCAAGTTGAATCGGGCGATTATACACTGGAGATGATATTGTTGGTTCGCTTCCGTCCAATGTATAATGTATAGTGCTTTCTTCAGTTGTTGTAGCCAGTTGTACGTTAATTGAATTGAGGAATAAATTTAAATCCTTATCCACGTAAGGAACAGATACAACTTTACTTTGAGTAAATGAGTAAGGAAAACTTTCTGGCTGAGTTCCACGATTATAATCGGGCTGGTCAGTCAGTGTATACAATAATTCTCCTCCTTGCATTAGTACTTCGTAAGAGATATAATTTTTATCAATTACCTGACCATTAAATGTAACTTTCTCAATGTATTTATTGCGTGAAGGATTGTTAGCTTTGATTGTTAATGTGTTTCCATTGCTCAATTTTAGCTGTACAGTGTCAAAAAGAGGCGTTGTCAAACAAAATTCATTACTGCCCGGACATACTGGATAAAATCCCAGTGATGACAATATATACCATGCAGACATTTGACCACAGTCTTCATTTCCGATTATACCTTCTGGCGTAGGACTGTACATTTCATCTAACAATTTGCGTGTCATCTCTTGAGTTTTCCAGGGTTGTCCGACAAAATTATATAGATAAGCCATGTGATGACTTGGTTCATTGCCATGCACATATTGTCCAATTAGCCCAGTAATATCCGATAGATGTCCATCAATGTTAGAAGTTACGGTATATAGAGAATCTAAACAAGCCGTAAATTCCTTTTTTCCACCAAACAGTTGGATTAAACCATTTACATCATGTGGGACAAAAAAACGGTATTGCCATGCAGTGGCCTCTGTATAGTCTCGTCCCACTTCAAATGGATTAAATACAGACTCCCAGTTGCCATCCATTCTTTTACCACGGAAGAATTTTGTATTCCCATCGAATACATTTACGTAATTCTGTGAACGACGGATATAAGTTTCATAAATATCTTGTTTACCCATGGCTTTAGCCATTTGTGCAATGGCCCAATCATCATAGGCAAATTCTAGCAGGCAGGAGATAGATTCCTTTTTGATATTTGAAGGTATAAATCCGTATTTGATATAATAGTCTGATCCCTTTTTATTTTTTTCTGACGATACAATCATTGCTTTCAATGCTTTTTCTGCGTCAAATCCGCGAATACCTTTCATATATGCATCTGCAATGACTGATACAGCATGATAACCGATCATGGTACCAGTTTCACCGGATGCAAGTGGCCACATGGGTAATTCTCCGGATGCATCATACATTTCAAGCATTGAATGGATCATATTGTTGACCAAAGAAGTATCTATCAATGTCATCAATGGATTCCAAGCTCTAAATGTATCCCATAAAGAAAGAGTGGAATACATTTTTTTTTCAGAAGGTAGCGAGGCAATTTTCATGTCGTGCCGTCTATATTGTCCATTAATATCACTTGTTATATTAGGTACAACCAGCGCATGATACCAAGCTGTATAGAAATTGGTACGTTCTGCATCTGTTCCACCTTCAATTTTAATTTGGCTCAATTTATTCTCCCAAATTTCCGAAGACTGCCGACGTACTGTCTCAAAGTTAAAGCCTTCAATATCGTGTTTTAAATTCATACGTGCATTTTCAATACTGACATTTGATAGACCGACTTTAGCTATTATTTGTCTGCTTTTCTGAAATCCAAGTAGTGCCTGTATTTGTTGACCTGACAAAGCTTTTTTGTTTTTTGATGGTTTCCCATTATTGAACAGTTGAAGCGTTGCAATGGGAGCATCAAATTGCACGACAAAATATACATACTGGTTATCTACCCATCCTCGTGTACGACGCATTCCTGTAATTTCATTCTTTTGGGTCTGTACCAGTTCTGCTTCATAAATAAATTCATCTGTCAAAAGATGTGCTAAATCAATAACTACATATGCATTCTTTCCATTGGGATAAGTATAGCGATGCATTCCTGCGTAAGTAGTTGCTGTTAATTCAGCGAAAATGTTTTCCTCTTCCAGTTTTACGGAATAATATCCAGGAGTTGCTTTTTCTGAAGAATGTAAAAATCTTGCAGGAGTATATAGTGGTTTCCCTTCTTCAAATGATGAGATTGTAGGTCTGAATAACATGTCTCCTAAATCAATACATCCTGTACCACTAAGATGTGTGTGTGAAAATCCTAATAATGTGGAGTCTGAATAATGATAGCCTGAGCAGGCATCCCAGTCTCCTGTGCGTGTATCAGGGCTTAACTGTACAGCTCCGAAAGGAACGGTTGCTCCTGGATAAGTGTGTCCATGAAAGCCTGTGCCAATAAAAGGATTTACGTAGTCGGTTATCTTCTGGGTATCATTGTCAGCCCATAGGTTCAGTGAAGAAAGACAAGCAAGGAATAACAAAGTTTTTTTCATAGGTGTATTTTCGATAGGAGAGGGAATAACATTTCTATTCTATAAATAGTATGATGTTATCCCCTCTTGCAATCTGTTTATAACAAATCTAATCTGTTTATTTAAATTTATCAATTATTGTGCGGGAGTTCCGAAATCAGAATACCCCGGAGCTGGATTGTTAATTAATACTCCGTTGCTGTTTTCGATTTCGATTTGAGGCAGTGGTAAGTGAGCATCTTTAGCAGGATCAAAAGTACGTCCTCCATATGGATCTTTTTCTTTGTCCGCATAAACCTGCTTTGCCAGTCCCCAACGCACTAAATCATAATGACGTTCGTCCTCATATGCCAATTCACAACGACGTTCATTAACCAGATTCCAGAAATTGATGGATGTCATCTTTTTGCTTTCATCGTTGCCAAATGCTCTTACATGCACTTCATTAAAGTATTTCAATATATTTTCATCAGATGTTTGCTGATTGGGGTTTTTACCATTTAATCCTTTCTCAGCCATCAATGCTTCAGTATAGATCAATAATACATCGGCATAGCGTAACAGTGGTACATCAGCACCGCTTTCCCACTCCCATTGTCCTAGCTTTTTATAAGCATTTGAATATTTCACACACATCCATCCGGTAGTCATATCACGAATATTTCCATTTTCCGGATTTGTACTTAAGGTAAACTCTTTGCCGATGTAGGTAACTTTGTCGCCATCACCAACCAATGTGGTTTTACGGCGCAAGTCGCCTTCTTCGAATGCATCTCTCAAACTTTGCGTTGGGGCAAAATAATACCATCCTTTTCCTCCTGTTAAGAAACCTGACATTGTTACGGTAGAAGTAATGGTTCCGTAATTTCGGGTTGGAAGATTAGTCAGGTTAAATAAAACTTCATTGGATTTTTCTCCATCTAAAGAAAACAGATGATCAAATCCGTTTCCTCCCGTTTGATCCAATTCATATTTGCCAGAATTAATTACTTCCCAGGCTGCAGCTTTAGCTTCAGGCATTTTGTTCCAGTGAGCATATACTTTTGCCAATAAACCATAAGCTGCACCTAAATTGGGGCGTCCCCAATCTTCGTTGGAGCGTTCCCACAAAGGTGCTCCATCAATATCTTTATAATAGTCGATGGTTGCCAGCAGATATTTTTCAATATTCTTATAAGTCTGTTCTTTGGTCTCACGCGGTTTGTTGAAGTTTTGTGGGTCGTTCAAGTCATAAAAGGGTAGTCCGCCAAATCGTTTAGCAAGGTGGAAATAGGCATAGGCGCATAAAAAATTAGCTTCACCTAACATAATACGTTTTTTGGCTTCTGGCATATCGATATTGGGCACATTGGCAAGCACATCATTGGCTCTGCGAATTACTTTATACATGATAACCCAGTTATCGCGCATTCCACCAGATGTATTGGAAACCTCGTTGAATCTCGCCATACGTTCAATTTCTGGTTTATCTCGGTTTACACGCATATCATCGCTCAACGGACCAGCCCACCATTGTCCTCGTCCATATCCTTCTTCTTCATAGAAAGGCTGGTATGCAGCATCCAGACCTTTTTGAGCATTTCCTTCAGATTCCCATAAACCTGCCAATCCATATGGCTCTCTGTCCAGCGAACAAGAAGCAATTAATGGCAGAAAACATGATAAATAAAAAATATTTCGTAGTTTCATAATTTTATATTTAGAAATTAATGTTTACACCCATAATAAATGATCTTGTTTGAGGAAACTGTCCGCGGTCGACAGCCAGTTCGGTAACTCCGTAGGCATCTGGGGTATCCGCATAAGTTTCACCCAATTCCGGGTCGTATCCCGAATATTTGGTAATTGTAAAGACATTTTGTGCCGTTACATAGAATCTGAGTTTTTGCATACCCAGTTTTGTTGTTATAGATTTGGGTAAAGTATATCCTAAAGTTATATTCTTAAGTTTTAGGTAATTTCCGTTCTCTACATATAAATCAGACATTTGTGCATTACCATTTGGATCTTCGAAAGTAACTCGTGGAAGATTACCATTAGGATTATTGATCGGATGGTAACGGTCTAAGATTTCCCCAAATTGGTTATATGATCTGCGTGCGAACATACCTTCACGGTTGATTGCCTTGAAAATATCATATCCGGCTACGCCTTGGAAGAACAAGGATAAATCGAACCCTTTATATGAACCATCAAAGCCAAATCCGTATGTGAAATCAGGAAAACCATCTCCGATATTTGTCTTATCATTGTCATCAATTACATTATCTCCATTAAGATCCACAAACTTTACGTCACCAATTTGAGCGTTTTTATTATATTTTGTATTATAAGCATCTACAGAAGCCTTGTCTTTAAAGATGCCATCAGTTTTATATCCGTAAAAGTGTGCCATAGGCTCTCCAACTACCGTACGCGTAATATTGCTGCCTCCATAGCTTCCTCCAAAGATGGCTTCGCTTCCGTTGCCTAGTGAAGTTACTTCATTCTTTATAGTACTGAAGTTACCGTATACATTATAAGTAAATCCATTCTTTTCACCATTCCATGAAGCACTGAACTCGAAACCACTGTTACGTACTTTTCCTGCATTTACCCAAGGTTCGCTATCCACACCAGAAATAGCTGTTATTGGCACTTGCAGCAATACGTCAGAGGTATTCTTTTGGAAATAATCTGCAGTAATATCCAAATGGTTGAATAGAGTCAGGTCAATTCCCACATTGGCCTGTGTGGTTACTTCCCATTTAATATCCTTGTTGGCGATAGATGCTTCGTAGCGTCCTCCGGTATATTTTTCATCTTTTCCAAAGACTACGTAGTAACCGTCGTCATCTTGAGTATTTACTACTTTTGAATAAGTGGGATAATAGTCAAAGATGTTTTGATTACCCAACTGTCCCCAACTGGCACGTAATTTCAGGTTTTGTATAGTTTCTTTCGCATCTTCAAAGAATGCTTCTTCAGATATTCTCCAAGCACCTGATACTGAAGGGAAGTATCCCCAACGATTCTGCTTTGCGAATTTAGAGGAACCGTCGGCACGGAAACTTGCTGATAATAAATAACGATCAGAGAAAGAATAATCCAGACGCATGAAACCAGACATTAGTGCCCACTCTTTACGGCCACTTAACAACCAGGCAACAGTAGATGCACATTCCAAAAAGCGTTGAGACTCATCGTCTGAGGTGAATCCAGTACCTCGGGCATTCAGGAAGTTCATACGGTAATCTTCATATGACCATCCTCCCATAAGCATTAATTTATGTTTTCCCCATGTACCGTCGTACTTTAAAGTTGTAGTATTCATCCAGCGCGTACTCTGCCAGTCTTGCTGAGTTAATTCTGCTACTGTATTAGGTCGACCTTGCTCAGGAACGATGCCGTTATATTCTTTTTCTTGCCATTGTGACCAGTCATACCCGAAATCTGTTTTCAGCGTCAAACCTTTTACGATTTCCCACTGTGCGTATACATTTCCAAAAATACGGTCTCGGGTTATCTTTTTGTCTGCTCTATCGAGTACAGATACCGGATTGCGCATGTCAGTACCTAATTCTCCACTACCACTGTATCCACCATCTTCCGTATATACAGGGACTGAAGGGTCAAATACTAAAGCTCCGGAAATAGCACCTCCTGCACCATATGTGGGTACAATACTCTGTACTGAATGAGTAATCATTAAATTTTCTCCAAACTTAAAGTTTTTGGTGATGTCCATTTCTGTATTGACACGGAAGTTGACACGATCGAATCCTGAGTTTTTCAATATACCGTTCTGGTCCAGATATCCCAAGGCCACATTATAGCGTGCTCTTTCTGATCCACCAGAAAGACCTAAATCATAATTTCCTGTATATCCTGTTGAGTAAATTTCATCTTGCCAATCGGTACGAGTTACAGATCCTATGGGGGAAGTATAATATTCAGGAACTTCCAGACCGTCGTTTTGATAGGCTTCGGTATGAATTAAATTACGTCCGGCTGCATCTAGCAGATTGATTTTTTTAGTAGCTGTATTGAAGCCGTGGTGAGTATTGAAGGTTACATTTATTTTTTCTGATTTTTTACCTTTTTTAGTTTGGATAATGACAACTCCATTGGCAGCACGAGAGCCATAGATGGCAGCAGATGCTGCATCTTTTAATACATCAATACGTTCGATGTCACTGGGATTTACATCATTCATATTATCGGCTGGCATGCCGTCAATTACGTAAAGAGGGTCATTGTTTCCAATGGTTCCTAAGCCACGAACACGAATTGATGCAGAGGCTCCTGGGGCACCACTTGTCTGATAAACGGTTACGCCTGACATTTTTCCTTGTAAGGCATGGTTGATACCGGTTACTGCCATGTCACCTACTTCATCCATTTTTACTGAAGCGACTGCTCCAGAAAGGTCTGCTTTTTTCTGTGTGGTATAACCAACAACTACTACCTCATCTAATGTTTTGTTATCTTCTTTTAAAACGATATTAAAAGAGGTCTTATTACCTACTTTAATGTTTTGAGTGGCATATCCAATATAAGAGACAACTAAGATATCATTGGGGGAAACGTCCAATGTAAATTTACCGTCAATGTCTGTAATTGTTCCGGTTGTTGAACCTTTTATTTGGATGCTGGCTCCAATTACAGGAACTCCAGAATTATCTATTACAGTTCCACTTGCTTTTTTAACTGGCGCATTGGCTGTGATGCCAGAGGCTGGTTTTGAAAAAAGCACAATGTTTTTCCCCTCGATTTCATAGCCGATGGTAGTGTTTTCAAATAAAGAACTTAATGCTGCACCAAGCGACTGTTCCTTAATATTTACAGAGACGGGGTGGTTTAAGTTAATTGCATTTTCGTCATATGCAAAGAACAAGTCGGTCTGGTTTTCTATCTGTGACAAAACCGAACTTAATGAGACTTTGTCCCCTTGAAGTGTGATTGGCATTCCCTGCATTGAAGCTGAAAGGCTCAATCCAATAGAAGCTGCACCTAATAAACTAAAAAATCTTTTTTTCATCATTACGTCACTCTAAGGTTAATTATTGAATTCGTTTTTATAGAAATATATATACTTGTTTTTCGTTTTTTGTGGTACAAAGGTCTTATCTTTATTTTGCATAAATATTGCAAATAGATTATTTATAGTTTACAGTATTATAATTATAAAGGTATGGATGTGTGATTTTTTTTATGCGTAAATTAAAGACTTACAGATATATGATTGTCTTTTTTATTCCATGTATATTGGAATTTGTTGGATTGTTGCAAAATTTTCAGGATATGTTCTAACCCGGAGTCTACATAGAATTTTGCTGTAATATAATATTGGCTAATCGTTGCATCTTTTATTGTTATTTCAACATTATAGTAATTTTCTAACTTTTTGAATATAGTTTCATATGATTCATTATTGAATGCCAGTATTCCATCAGTCCATTTAAATTGATCTTTATCCTGTGTTTGATGTTTAGCCAAATATCCGTTACTTAACACAGCCTCTTCATTGGGATTCAGTTGTAGGAGTTTATGTTCTTCTTTATCATTAATTTGTACGGATCCTTCAATAAGTGCAACTTCAAAGTTTCCCTCTTTTTGATAAGCATTTACGTTAAAAGTAGTTCCCAATACTTGTATATCGTATGTATTAGTCTCTACGATAAAGGGCCTGCTTTTGTCGTGAGCGACTTCAAAATAAGCTTCTCCATCAAGAAATACTCTCCTTTCCTTGCGAGTCCAGTCATTGTCAAATCGTAAGGTTGAGTTTGCATTTAGACATACTTTGGTTCCATCAGAGAGCGTTAAATCAAGACGTTGTTGTGCCGGAACTTGTATGCATTCTGCAAGAGGCATATGTTGTGATATCTGATATTGCAAAGTTTTCCATGCCAACATCCATCCTCCTGATAGGAGTATTAATACAGAGGCTGCAATTGTAGCAATTTTTTTCCATTGGAAGTGATAGAGTTTTTGAGAACTCTTTTCAGGCATTTCCAAATCCTGAAAAATAGAGTCCCACTCTAAAGATGCATTTAATATATGCTGCATTTCCAAAAGACGTTTTTCATTTTCTTTACTTGCATTAATCCATTGCATCACCATTTGAGTTTCTTTCATATTGGAAGTTCCTTGGATGAATCGGATCAATATTTCTTCTTTCATGTTATATTGTGTTTTTAGCTTTACATAAAGAATATTCCTTTTAGAGTAGTTTACCCTAAAAGGAATATGTCTTTTTTGCTAAATATTATTTAAAGGGTGGAAGGTATAGCATATCGTCTGGGATTAATTTGTCATCCGATCTACTAACCATTCTGACCTTCAGAGATTCTCCCATATAGTTTTCAAAATATAATAGTTTGAGTTCGTGAAAACCGGCTTCAAGTCCAACTTTTCCTCCAACGCATTTTAGGTTATGCGACCCATCATTGTCAACCACTTCTTTGCCGTCAATGAATAATCTGGACCCGTCATCGGAATATACGTAAAAATAGTAAACCCCTTTTTCTGGAATTTTGAGATATGTATGAAAATCATAACCAAAATGGTCTTTTGCAGGAGCTTCAGATATTGTAAGATTAGGTAATATTCCTTCTTTAATCTTTGTACCGGTATACATATCTGACGTTTTTTTAAATTTTCCTTCATAGTAGGCATATGCAACTCCATGCTGTGTAGGCTTTACCTTTTGTGCAGGAAGAAATTCTCCTGCTTCATCAATAGATGTGATACCGGAAGGGTAATAATAGGTAAACTCCTTACCTTTAGGGGTCGTAATCCAGGTATCAAACCGGCGTGTGTTTTCATAAAGTTTTATGACTCGTCCTCCCCGAATAAAACGTCCGTAAGCGTCTTTTCCTGTTACACGACCATATCCAAGTACTATGCCTTTTTCCTGTCCTAAGAAATCATTGTCATGGTCATGGCCGACGAAGACACCCATGACATCTTGACATTCAATGAAAGAAGCGAACATGCCGCTATTTATATCCGATGAGCAGACATCACCTTCTTCACATTTTCCCCAAGTAGATTCTTTTCCTACTAAATTCCGGAATTCAGGTAAGGCTATATGGAAAAAAGCCAGTGCAGGTACCGCTTTTCCACCGTTTTCCTCTGTAAAAGTTTTGCTTTGAGAGCGATACCACTCTATTTGACTGAAATGAATCCAATCATAGTGTCCTAGTTCATCTGCTTCAGGATAATCGTTTGAGTCAATACAATATAAGACTGATGCAATTTTTTCTTTAGCTTGTGAGCCATAAATAGGAATTGTATGATTTCCTAATCCCTTGATGTTGTTGGGGCCTTGCGATCCGACAAAATAAGGCGACTGGACAAGTAATCCATAAATGTCTTTTTTACTCAGGTATTCAGCATCATGATTGCCCATTGTTACTGTAAAAGGCATCTGAAGTTCTTCAAAAATCTGAATGATAGATTTCCAGCCTTCAATGGCGGGATCAGCCGTTACAATATCTCCAGTCAGTACGGCCAGTTCTGGTTTTTCGATTTGTAATACGGTTTTAAGTGTTTGTTCACTTTCTTTACATCCTGGTGATTTGGGGTCCCAATGGATATCCGTGAATTGTATTACTTTAAAGGAACCATTTTTAAAATAAAATTGATGTTGTGCAGTTATAGCTACAGTTTGTAGCAGGAAAACTACTATAAGTAATAGGTTTCTTTTCATGTTCTTTTAAAAGTGTTTATTTGTTTAATAAATTTCTATTTCGTCTAATGCTAATTCGCTGGGAGTACCTTCTTTATAATACCCTTTTGGGCAGTTCCCTCCCCCTAAAATCATGAGACGTAAAAATTTAGCTGTTGTCTCTTTGAAATTGAGGGATACCGGAAAGCGTGTTGCTTCTGTTCGAGTGAAATCATAGGTTGGCTGACTTTGAGCCACGGTATAATAGGTAAGTCCATCTTGGGATACACACACTTGCACTTGACGTGCTGGCCATATTTTATTCCAGGGTCGCCATAAAGATGCTAATTTTACTTGTCTGATAGTATCTTTTGGGTGTAGTGTTATATCTATTTGTAGAGTGTCTTCGTGAAAACAGATCCACTGCCTCATGTCCTTTGTGTATCCTCTCAAGCCATCTGTAAGTCCATATCCATTATGAATGTGTCCCCATCCGGCTTTCGGCGTACAAGTATAGTCACATCCCGTAGCTTTATTTACGGTGAAACGTTTGTGGGTAATGTTTCCCATTCGTTTATTGTTTAAATAGACGGCTGCGAAAATTTCTGTTTCTTTGTTTAAAAGTAATGGAGATGTATATGTCTGAAACTGACTTTCTGTAGAATCATTGATTGCATACCGTATTTCTCCACCAGGACATAATGTCTTTAATGTGATTTCTTGACTTGATTTTGCTTTATTCCATATGCCATGGAAGGAAACTTCATAAAAGTTGCGGCAGGCATTTATACCTTTATTATCAAGCCATGCAAAGTTCTTTTTGAGACGTATTAGAAAATCTCCGATATTCTTGTTTTTAGTTTCTGTCCACTGTACTTCTGCCATGGCCAGCAAACGTGGAAATGCCATATATTCCAGGTAATTTGAAGTTTGTACATATTCTCCCCACAGGTTGGCTTGAGTTCCTATGATATATTTTTGTTGCTCCTCATTTAATATATCGGGCAGGGGATTGTATGCATATACACTATCCAACGGGAGGAAACTTCCTATTGCAAGTGGAGCAAACTCCGGATCTTCTTGATAATGATCAATGTAACAATAGTCCCCTGGGGTCATTATAACATTATGTTTCATTTGAGCAGCAGTAATGCCTCCTTTTTCTCCACGCCACGACATGACAGTGGCATTAGGTGCCAGTCCTCCTTCCAGAATTTCATCCCATCCTATGATGTTTCTACCTTTACTGTTTACAAATTTTTCTATTCTATGAATAAACCAGCTTTGTAGTTCGTGTTCATCTTTTAGCCTTTCTTTCTTTATGAGTGCCTGACATTTGGAGCATGCTTTCCATGCTTTTTTAGGGCACTCATCTCCTCCTATGTGAATATATTGGGAAGGAAATAATTCCATAATTTCAGATAATATATCCTGGAGAAACTGAATAGTACCTTCATGAGGACAGTAAACTTCGTCGAAGATGTCCATGTAATCACGTACAACGTAATTTTTACCAAGGCCACATGAATATTGTGGGTATGCAGCTAATGCTGCAGACGAATGTCCCGGCATTTCTATTTCAGGAATGATAGTGATGAAGCGTTCCTGAGCATAGCGCACAATTTCTTTGATATCCTCTTGGGTGTAAAATCCTTTTTGGGGGATACTGTCAAAGCGGCGTGGAAAGTAATAGTCGGAATGTCCTACCATGGTTCTCGTTCGTGTAGAGCCTATATCCGTTAATTTGGGGTATTTTTTGATTTCAATACGCCAGCCTTGGTCATCGGTTAGATGCAAATGTAGGTGGTTCATTTTATATACGGACATTAAGTCGATGAATTTTAATACCGTTTCTTTTGACTGGAAGTTGCGTGCAACGTCTATCATAGCCCCTCGGTAAGGAAATCTTGGCACATCTTTTATTTGAAGACATGGAAGCAGTACATTCCCACTGTTTTTTGTTGGGAACATTTGTAGTAGAGATTGTATGCCATAAAAAAAACCTGCCCCTTCTTCATTGGCACTAAGGATTATCCCTTCAGTGCCAATTGTTAGTCCGTATGCTTCATCAGGAAAACTGGAATCGACGATAAACCGAAAATCTATTTTCCCTGAATTGCTCTGTGCAAGTTTAAAGTGATGTTCTTTTAGTCTATCTGAAAAGTATTGTAATATCTTTTTTGATGCAGGGAAGGGGGTGTCCATACTGATTGATACCTCATTCCCGAGGGTTAGGAATTGATTTGATTTTACCTCAATCTCATTAGGATATGGGATTATTGATAAGTCTCCTATATTATCAGTGGAAGGTGAACATCCCCAACAAAATAAGATGGTAAACAAAAGAACCAGTTTTTTCATAATTATTTGTTTAGTATTTTGGTATAAAAAGGTCCAACTATTTCATAATTGCCATTGCCATCAGTCCAGCGGCAAGTAGCAATAGCTATTGTGTCATTCTTAATTCTGACAACAGCAAACGAACCGTTTCCATCCTCATCAAGCCAGGCATTGTTCACTTGATAAATGGTATGTCCACGATACGTTTGAAGGCTGGCTTCATGAGTATGTCCTACTAAAAATGCTGCCAGATTGTATTGCTCCAGAATATCAAATAACTTTTTTCTGGCAGATTCTGGCCACCATTGTAAAGCCCAATTATCAAATCCATAATGTTGTATATATACCACTGGATTGCCTTTTGATGCATACTTTTTTAAATCTTCTTCTAACCATTCCCAGTTCGCTTCTCCATATTCATCATCTCCTGAATAGCGATGTGCTTGGATGAAATGCACGTCTTCTACGTTCCAGGAATAACTCCTGCTTTCTTTATGTAAGTTTAAAACTTCCCCTTGTTGAAATTTTTGTAGTAATATCGAGTCGAGCAAGTGCAGGTTGGATTCTCTTCCACGTAGATTCTCAATTGAGTCTTGAGATATTGGATTAATATCATGATTTCCGTATCCGGGAAATACTGGATAATGAATCTGTTTATCCCCTTTGCCGAGGGTATATCTTTGATGATATAAATCGTGTATTTCTGAAAAAGGCTTGTCAAACATGTCTCCTGCAATAATTACACCATGAAGGTGGTTGACAGTTCCTGTGACAATACCATTGATGGAATCTTGGGGAATGCAGAATTTTTCTTCCAGATTATTAAGTGCACGGACATGATAATATTGGTCGGTTTCGGGGGGCAAGTCAAAATGAAGATCACCTAACACTGCTACAGTAACATCTCTTTTATTGTTTGTTGAGTTGGTACAAGCTGATAATGTCAGCATTCCGAATAAGGATAACCAAAGTGCTTTCATAATAAATGTGTTGAGTCTTTAATAATTTATATTTTGGAGAGGTGTAACGTGGTTATGAGAATACTGTATATGATTTATGAACTCTCTCATATAAGGTTACATAATAAGAATTCCTTTATGAAGACTTTACCCTAGTATGAAGATGTCTTATTTTAGGTAATCGTGTAAATCTGCTCTTAATTGTTTTAAGGCTTTACTTATATGATATTCTACCCCTTTAATGGATAAATTCATCATTTCTGCAATTTCTTTATTACTTTTAGCCTGGAATCGACTGAGCATAAAAACTTTGTAAGTCTGCCCATTCAGACGTAAGAGAGAAGCTTTAATCAGTTTTTGGAGGTCTTTTGAATATAAATTATGTGGATCATAAGACTCCAAACTGTTTATCTGAAATTGTATTTCATTACTGCCTTCTGTTTCAAGGCTTTGATGTACTTCCTGCTTAATATATTCATGACGGAAGTAGTGAAGAATTTTATGGCGGATAGTAGAAAATAAGAAAGGAATAGGAGCCTCTATTTCTTTGTGTTCAGACAGATATTCCCATAATATAATCATGGATTCGGATGCAATATCGGCAGCCAAGTCTGAATCATGTAAAAAAGACTGGGCAAACAAAATCCCTCGCTTATAATATAAGGTGTAATTCTTATTGAACTCATCCAGATGCATGTCTTTATTTTCCTTATTTTTATTCGATTATGCACATGAAAAAATGGTCTTTCTTCATTTTATAGCTAGTTTAGATGGTTGTCACATTTCGTTGCTAATGAAGAAAATTAGAACTGATTACTTGTTGGATAATCTTCTCTCCGGATGGAGAGGCTGAGAAATCGATCATGATGATTCCCCGATTTTTCGGGCTTTTGGCTAGGAATTCATATATAGTTGGGTTGATTTTATCAGCAAAAGCTTTTGGACCATCTTTAGGCAGGGCTGTAGCACTGGCAAAACTGATGAACCATTTGTGAGAATCAACAGGTTCTTCTGATGACTTTTGAATATTCCGAATAGTGGTCATGTTCTTATAATTCGCTTCAGATATGGAGGCATATTGATATTCGTCTTCCACTGATGCCACGACTTCTTTCTGATTGCTGCCCCGCAATATTATGTCACAGGTAGTATTGTCTCCCCAGTTAAGACACATGACGCCGGGATAGTTTTCCATTATTCTGTCCCGATGCAAGAACAGAATTTTTCCTCTGCAGTCTTTTAGTGTCAGGCTAGGAGAAAATTCCCAAATAAATTTATCTTTTAATATTGGGTTTGTTAGACTTTCAGATAGAAGTGAACTGTATTCAGCTCTATTACCTCCTTCGCATTTTAATGAAACAATCAGCATTTCAGACGGATGATTGTTTAGAAAAGATATGAACATAGGGAGTACATCTTTTTTCCAAGTGATGTGCTGGAACTGAGTGGCGTGATAAACTCCTAAATCTTCATTGATGGCTTGTAAGCGAATGTCAAATCCTCGTATACCTTTTTCTAATTGTTCTTTGATTGATGAATCTTGTGTTTGCAAGAATTCTCCTCCCAATACGGCCCCGCTATCATGAGTTGCAGGTATGGACAATTTATAAATAGGCATTGTATCTTTTATATGTTGCATCCAGCTTGTTGAATCCCACTTTTCGTAAGAGCTGCATCCGGACAACAATGAAAATATGAAAAGTGCCAAACAATGGACTAATTTCTTCATAAGTTTTATTGATGTTTTTTAAGGTTATATATATTATGTTCCTTAAATGAGTAAAACCCCTAGTTGAGAATAGAAAAAAAATAAAAAAAAGAATTAATTTTAAGTCAGAATATAGATTATCGGTATTTATTCATGTGTATTGAGCTGTTTATGGATTATTGGTAATGTGCGTCAGATTCTGCTGAGATAATAATATTTTAATTTGAAGTTTTGTCTTGTTTTATTTACTGTACTTATTACTGTGCCTGCTATTATGGTAAAATAATATATATTGATGATTCTTGTATTGTTGGTGTTATGATGCAGATGGGGTATTTTAAATAGAAAATCTGCACTTTGAGAGTTTGTAAAAAAAACAGACAAAGTGCAGTAGAATTTACTTTTGAGCAGTTTTAATATTTTATTTGCTTAAAGGTTTACGCTTGACTCTATTTTCAGACAATAGGCATTCAGATTATTGCTGACGGATTCTTGGGTCATTTCTCTCAGTACCCAGGATGTTGGTCCAAGAACAAATAAGGTGTATGCTGATTCCTGACCTTTCGTTGCTTCAACTAAAGAATACCCTTTTATCTGGTTAGTTACAGCTTGCAGTTCTGTAAATAAATCTGTTTTCACAGTGCCGATAATGAGAGCTTCATAGGAAATTCCTGTCAAAGTTTTCAAAGCACCAGCTGCAGCCGATGCTATTTGGGATTTTGACTCAAAACGAACGGTGCTGAAGGGTACCAATATATTTATGGGGGTGTCTGTCATTGACTTTGCCTGAATATTGATAAATTTAATAAAACAATCATCTGTTACTTTAAAACTCCGTTCTGAATTTAATTTGTGATTAAAGAGAATGGAACTTCCTTCCATCGAACTTCCATTAAATCTATTAAAAGCAAAACTAGAAAAACGCGTTGTTTCAAAGGCAACTTTGGTAGGTCCGAATTGTTCTGGGCTGCTGGAAGATGCAAGAGCGTAATTCCCGTCCAACCGGTCTACGACACCTAGCGAACATGCTTTATCCTTTTTTTGAAAGAAAGAAATGATTGCATCGTATTCAGAAACTGAGCTATTGCTCAGCTCCGTAATGAAAAATACTTCTATGGTCTTGTTCTTATTACATTCACCTCTTCCGGCTCCTTCTGGACGAGTAATGTTTCCTACTCCCCATTCTTCCTGAATGCAAGAACCCAAGATAAATATCAAGCCTAGCCCTGTCAGCAATAATTTTATATATATTTTTTCCATACTTCTTTGTTTTATTTTAGTCTTATAATCGATTTAACTGGGTTATGATCGGAAAGATACATTCCCTTATAATAATTGCTCAAGACCTCACAGGAGATTCTTTCCCATTTTTCTTTTGTTCCCAAAATATAGTCCAGTTTAGAAACGCCATAGGTTCCGTTGTCATTGTCTAGACGTTCGTATCTGGTTGTCAGATTTTGGATTGCATCATCATATACGTCCTGATTCATGTCTCCTGCTAACAGAACCGGCATAGATTCGTCTAGTACCTTATCTGAAATCAATACATCAGATTGAATTTTTTGTCCTGCAATATGATCCAGGTGAGTAACTGCAACCCTTATTACTGTTTGTGAGGGCAATAATATGTCTGCGGTCAATACTCCGCGCTGGTCTGCAGAACCGGATGGGCGAGGGAGCCGTATGACATTGGAAGAAAGAATCGGATACTTGCTTAATATTGCATTTCCGTATAGCTCATTTTCACAATATGTATAGTTTTCTTCAGGCTGTTTACCATCCTTGTTGCTTAAATTATAAGAATAGCCGAAAATGGCAAACATATTCAGTTGATTTGCCAATTCTTGAACCACATCTCTGTATTTGCCGTTTATCATCATGCGTGAACTGCGGTTTTCCACTTCGTTGAGCATGATGAAATCAGCATTATGAGGACGTAAATGCTCTGCATAAGGAGTTACATCAAATGTTCCTTGTTCGGTGTCTCCTTCAAATGATTTTATGTTGAAAGTTATTACGGTCAGTTCAGTCTGTGAAAAAACTTGTAGTTTAGGTATGAAACACAGGCTGCATAAAATCAAATAATTTATCCAGTTTTTTATTTTCATAAGATATCTTTATTAAATATTAATAACCTTTATTTTGTGTGAGATTCTTACTACGGCTGATTTCTGTAGAAGGGATGGGAAATACATGATGGACCTTTGGATTGAATGTACGGGATGCCCAAATTTCAATTTCATCAATATGGTCGATTCCTGTTCCATCAGTTCTTAATGTAACCTTTATCCCATGTAAAGGTTTTGAATATGCCTGCTGGGCATCTCCCCACCTTACCAGATCAATGTGACGGCTGGGCTGAAATTCAAATGCCAGTTCGCAACGTCGCTCATTTTTGAGCTGTGCTTTGGTTGCCTGACTGTTTTCCGGAAGTCCTGCACGCTTACGTATCCTGTTTAATAACGCTTTGGCTTCAGTGTTGCCTTCTCCCTGGCTCCAAATTAAAGCTTCTGCTTTCATTAGTAGTACATCGGCATAACGGATTAATACCATACCCAGTACGTTGCTGGAGTTGTTGCTGTTGGGGTTTACTGTATTTCCGATACTGTTTCTTGATTCCCAGGGGGATATGAATTTTCGGAATGTCATACCGGAAGTACTGGAGATTCCTGAAGGATTTACACCGAAATGGATGTCTTCTCCGACAAAAGTAATATGATTTCCTGGATATAAAATGGTAGCATCACGTCTTACGTCTCCTTTTTCATATGCCTTATACAGTTCTAGTGTCGGCTGGAAATACCCCCATGTATTATATAGTCCCCAACCACCGTTTTGGAACGACATCCCATGAAATTTGGGACCTTCAATAGCATTTCCCAGCAGAGAGAACAAATATTCTTCACAGAAGTTGTTTTCTTGACGGAAGAGGCGTGAGAAGTCCGGATAAAGACCTCTTTTATCTTCTCCTGTCAGATTAATGATTCTGTCACAATAGTCTATGACTGTATTGTAATATTTAGCGTCATATTGTGCTGCATACAAGGCTGCTCTGGCGGCAAAAGCCCAGGCTGCAGCTTTGTGCGGACGTCCGTAATCTTCAGAAGGCAACTGAGAAAAATAGGGTAACAAATTACCTGCTTCTTCCATGTCTTGTATTATCATGTCATAGTTAGCCAAGACAGAAGAAGGGCGAGGCTGATCTAATTCGGCAGTCGGGGTATTTTCTGTGATAATGGGGATACCTCCATTAGGACCGTTGTCGCCATAAAATGGAGCTAACCATAAATAGGCAAATGCACGGTAGAAATGGGCCTGTCCTATTGCTTTGTTTTTCATTTCTTCCGAAATAGCCATTCCCGGGACGTTGCGTAAAACATCATTAGCTTTTGCATTCAATTGGAACATGGCAGGCCAGGTTTCCTTGGCATCTCGTCCGTTGCCTGCCGACATTTGAAAATTTTTAATTTGGTCGGCTTCTGCCTGAGGTCTTCCGGTTACAATATTATCACTGCAGTTTTCAAACCACATCAGTCCTCGTCCGGTAACTCCTTCCTTGTAAGTGAATTCATGAAAAGCATTCAATGCTTTCTGGATATCATTCTCTGTTTTCCAGAAGTTTACTGAACCTTCTAGACCATAAGGCTCAAATTCTAAAAAGTCCTGACAACTGCTTAAAGATACAGCAAGCAGAAAAAAGGAGCATATCCCTTTGTAAATATGTAATTTCATAATTTTTTATGTGTAAGGCAATTAATTAAAAATTGAAATTCACTCCTAAACTAAACGAGCGGGCTACAGGGTATACACCGCCGTCCAGACCATAGTTTCCGACTTCCGGATCAAAACCTGTATAGTCGGTCATCGTGCATAGATTTTCTCCACTAACATAAAAGCGTAATGTGCTTCGTGGCAACCCCAGTGTACGCATGATATTGGGAGGTAACGTATAACCTACTGTGATATTTTTCAGGCGTAGATAGCTTCCGTTTTCAAGATAGAAATCCGATATATTGGTAAAGTTTCCATTCGAATCGTCTGTAAGTGCCAAACGGGGAATCCCGGATGACTTATCGTAATCCCATGCGTGTAAGATTTCTGATAACATATTATGCTGCTGCATTCTTCCTGTCAGACCCATTTGTTTAAATCCATTGAATAATGTAACTTTACCTACTCCCTGGAACAGAAAGCTAAAGTCAAGACCGTTCCAGTTCAGGTTTCCTCCAAAACCAAAAGTGATTTTGGGCAGATAGCTTCCCATGTACTGCTTATCATCATCGTTAATCTGTCCGTCATTGTTAAAATCAACATATTTAAAGTCACCAGGCTTGGCGTTGGGTTGTACAAGTTTGGTTATTCCTGTCTTAGGGTCGGTCCATTTAAACTCTTTTATTTCTTCTTCATTTTGAAAAATACCTTCAGTTTTTAATACATGATAAGAATACCAGGGTTGTCCTACAGCAGAGCGTAATGGATACAGGCTATTGACATTTGTCGTATGCATCATGAACTCTCTGCTTCCCAAATCCAGCACCTCATTATGAACGGTTGAGATGTTACCGTGTATTCCGAATGTAACCTTTCCAATGCTCCGGGTATAATTAGCTCCCAATTCCCATCCTCTGTTTAATACTTTTCCGATGTTTCCATAAGGCTCTGAGTTTGTATCAATACCTGCGACTGATGGAATAGGGACACGTTCAATCAGATCTTTTGTCGTTTTATGAAAATAATCTACTGTAATATTGAGGGAGTTATCAAATAGTCCTAAGTCCAATCCTATTCCATATTGCTCAGTGGTCTCCCATCTTAAGTCTTTTGTGCCAATGGTTTTTGCGTATACACCATCTTGTACAATCTGAGACAACTCTTTGCCATAGATGACTGGATATTTCAACTCTCCCATGGGGACATTCCATGAATAGCGTGGTACCATTGCTACATTACCTACCTGTCCCCAACTGGCACGGAGCTTAAATAAATTGATATATGGATGAAGTTGTTCAAAGAAAGGTTCGGAAGATATTTTCCAGGAAGCAGATATTGCGGGAAAAATTCCTGAGTTATTATCTTTCCAGAGTTTGGAAGTTGCATCTCTTCGTATGCTTCCCGTAAAGAAATAGCGGTCGGCGAATGAATATCCGGCACGAGCAAACATGGAAATCATAGATTCTTCCCATATATCTTCTTCTGGTTTTGTATCACTCCAGTTTCCGGCTTGCCCAAAAATGTGTGAGTGCTCGTTTTCCAAGGCATATCCAGATGTAAAGACTTTGTCATACCGATATTTTTCATATTTCATCGTATATCCTCCCATCAGACTGAGATGGTGTTGCCCGAATAATTGTGCATAGGTTGCGGTGGTTTCCCATATCCAGTTTGTATCCCATATACGGGCTATATTTCTTTCATTTTTATCGGATGGACGTCCTACTTCTGGAACTTTGTGAATGAATTCTTCAAAGCGGTCTGCCAATAGTCCTGCTGTAAAGTCTGATCTGAGTGTCAGTTGGGTAATGGGATTGATTTCAACGGAAGTAGTTGAGTAAATTTTCGATGAAGGACGGTTTTGGTCCAATCGCATTAAAGTTGCTACAGGATTACGGACTTCTCCGTATCCGCTGATACCCTCTTCGGCAGCCCAGGTGGGAACTGTTCCGTGATATGCGGGAGTACCAAAACTGTCGTGAACTAGTTGTCCGTTTTTGTCATAATCATATACTGAGGCGGATCGAGGAAAGAACACTGCACTGCTCAGTACTCCTTGATGTCCTGATAACACATCACCTTGTCCATTGGTATATTGATAAGTTACATGTTCTCCAATTTTTAGCCATTGGGTAACTTGGAAATCAATACCTATTTTTGCGCCAAATTTGCGGCTATAAGTATTTCTCAGTATTCCATCATCTTTGTCATAAGAGAATGATGCAATACCTTTGATTGTTTCACTGCCTCCCGACAAGGAAAGTGCATAATGTTCCAGACTTCCTGTTCTGAAAATTTCATCCATCCAATTGGTGCGTGTGATATTTCCATAAGGAAACTTTTCAGGATTTGCAACAACAGGTAATTGTCCTCCATACAGTGAGGTTGCATCTTTCCATATTTGATTGTATTGTTCGGATGTAAGTGTTGAGGGGAGTTTCCATGCTTTTTTGTAACTCTTGGAGATATTAAAGTTTATCTTTATTTTTCCTGTCGCAGCTTGTTTGGTTGTAACCACGACTACACCTCCAGAACCCACACTTGCTCCATAAATTGCTGCAGAGGCAGCATCTTTCAATACTGTGATAGATTCTACGTCTTCCATATTGAAAGGAGCTCCCGGCACTCCGTCTACCACATATAATACAGCATCACCGCTAGACGGGTCACTGTCTGTGCCTCGGGATCCTCTTCCTCGGATAGACAGGGTAGTTTCCGACAATGGGTCTCCTCCGTTCGAGGTTACTGTTACTCCCGGCATTTGTCCCTGTAATAAAGATGCCATATTTGAAGGACGGCTTTTCAATGCCTGGTCAACTTTCACTGTGGCAACTGCTGTAGACAAGTCCTGTTTTCTAGTACTTCCATATCCTATTACTACAACTTCATCGATAGCTTCTGTATCTTCTTTCAGAGTAATATCCACAACCTTTTGAGTGGTGACTTTCACTTCTTGTGATCGATAGCCTATATAGGTAAATATAAGTATTGAATTTTTAGGTATTTGCAAGGAGTAATGGCCGTTTATATCCGTGATTGTACCTGTAGTTGTACCTTTGGCCATAATATTTACACCAGGTATACCTAGTCCGTTTTCATCTTTTACAATACCTGTAATGATATGTTCAGATTGTAAAAACTCACTGATGATTTCTGAAGGAACTTTGTCTTTTATGTTGAAGTTGTTTTCTGCTTTTACAGGTTCAAGACAAAGTAGGACCGATAAGAACATACTTCCTTTATAAAGCATGCTTACAGTACACATGTTTTTCTTCATATGAAATAAGTTTGCAAATTCATTGATATTAGATTACATAAGGTCTCATAACTTAAAACCAAATAAATAGGGTAGTTAAGTCATATCATTATTCACTTCTGTCTTATACAAAGTAAATAATAGATGACTTATTCAATTAGTTGAAATAAAGCTTGTCAGTTTTCTGATATTTTGCTCTTGCGCAAAATGAGTTGTAAAACTGATTGGTTAAGGCTAGTTTCAATTGTGGCAATTACACTTATCCTCTTTTGTAAGGATGTAAGTCCTGTGCTGATTGCTCCCTGTTTTTCAGGGAGGCACTGGTCGGATTGGGGATCATTCTAAATACTGGATGTTGGAGAGATTAAAAGTTTTTTAGTGAAACAATGGAATCGGCAATTGAATTGCCGGCTCAAAATACTTACTTAATACACCTTTAGGATAATGCCTATAACAAATTGTTGACATGAAGAATCGTGTACATAAAAAGTATGTATGATATTGAAATAAAGCAATATTCTGCTGAAAAATGACAGATTTGTAATCTGTATATATCTGATATTCGGTTGATAATTCCCAACAGGAATCTCGCTTTAAGGACAATAAATTGTAATTCGGCGATGTGTCGGTTACCAGCTTTCAGATCGTTAGATTTTGGAAATTGAGTTTAATGTATCATTTTTTATAACAGTCAATTCTGCTAATTCATCTGTAATAATGAAAATGCCATACTTGATACCTTTTGTGCGAGTAGATTATGCATGTAATTGCTGACAGGCTTTCCAAAGAACTAATGAACCTTAAAATTATTTTTCCTGATTGTTGTTATGAGGAAATTTGATGTTTCAAGGTTGTATATAATGTATATTCCCTAAAATCGGTACTACCCTAGTGTGAAAAATAATAAAAAGAATTTTAGATATATTTTTGCGGGTCAAAATTGTATTCAGACTATTTTCTACATTAGGATTTATTGCCTTTTATTTTTCTCTTTTCCTCAAAAAGACTTCAATATATTTGGTTTATAAAATAAACTTATTTATCTTTGTGGAAGAAAGCAGGAAGAAGCGCGCTTTCCTGCTTTTATTTATCTGTTTTTAGTTTATAAAATAAACCAATTTAAAGGATTAAATTATGAAAGAGACAAATTTTTCAGAAAAGGAAAGTCTGGAACTGATTGCCCAGATGATTCAGCAGACCAAGGACAACATGAAGGTGGGTAACGGGAATGTCTTGTTGTATTATGGCTATCCTGCCATACTGATTGCTCTGGTAGTCTATTTACTGGTTTTGAAAACGGGGAATTCATTATGGGCAACCGGCTGGTTCCTGATGTTTGTGCCCGGCATATTGCTTAAATTGAAAAACAGCCGGCACAAGCCCTCGGTAATCACTTACATGGATAAGGCTGTCGACAATACATGGACGGTGGTAGGTTCCTTGTTTGCACTTTCTGTAGTGGCTATTTTACTGACCGGAGTCTGGATCGGAGTAATCAATTTCGGTCTGATGCTTCCCCTGAGCTTGCTATATGCAGGGATTGGCATTTCTATTACGGGAGTAATCACAAAATCTCAATGGCTGATTTATTCTCCGATACCGGCTTTCGTGCTGGCGATTTACATGCTTGCCGCACTGGTAACTGAGGGCAAAATTGCCGTTACATGGCATTTATGGTTCGGATTCTCATTCCTGATTATGATGGTAATTCCGGGACATATACTTAATAATCAACACAAATCTGTACGATAATGCTTAAAGAACTTAATCCGATTATCCATTCACAGCTCAGACTGGCGATTATGACCATTCTTTTGTCGGTTGATGAGGTTGACTTCAATTATCTGAAGGAACAGACTCAGGCTACTTCGGGTAATATAAGTGTACAGTTGGAGAAATTGAGCAGTGCCGGATACATTCAGGTAAACAAGGAGTTTATAGGGAAGAAGACCCGTACCTCCTGCAGGATGACAGAAGAGGGGAAACAGGCTTTTGAGGAATATATCGAAACGTTGAAGACTTACCTGAAACTGTAACAAAAAGCCTGCATTTCGTGGCAAGCAGTCCATGAAATGCAGGCTTATATATTATTATGATTATAGGATTCCCAGGCTTATATATTGTTATATAATTCGCAGGTTTATATATCGTTATATGATTCAACCGACTTTCAATGTATTAACCGACTTTCAATGTATTATTCATATGATATTTAATACTTAAGGGCGTGCTTTCAGGGATGCCTTGCAAAGGCCGTTCAGTCCGCACGTCTCACACTTTGGGTTCCGGGCCGTACAGACATAGCGTCCGTGTAGGATGAGCCAGTGGTGCGCTTGCGGAACAATGGCTTCGGGAAGATACTTCATCAGATGCTTTTCCGTAGCCAGCGGGGTAGTACAGCTTTGGGGAACCAGTCCGATGCGGTGGCTCACACGGAACACATGCGTATCTACAGCCATAGTGGCCTTGTTGAAGACGACACTCTGAATCACATTGGCCGTTTTGCGTCCCACTCCCGGCAGTTTAACCAGTTCTTCCAGAGTTGACGGTACTTCACTGTGGAAATCACGGACCAGCATCTGTGCCATTCCCACCAGGTGTTTGGACTTGTTGTTCGGGTAACTTACACTCTTGATGTATTCGAAGATGATTTCCGGAGTACTGGCTGCCATGGCTTCCGGTGTCGGGAAGTCGCGGAACAGCGGAGGGGTAATCATGTTGACCCGTTTGTCCGTGCACTGGGCACTTAATATGACCGCTACCAGCAGTTCAAAAGGATTGCTGTAATACAGTTCGGTCTCAGCTACAGGCATGGCTTCCTTAAAGTAAGCGATGACCTGTTCGTATAGTTCTTTCTTTCTCATAATCTGTTGTGTTAAATCATGCAATCATTGGCTGTTCAACTTTGCTTTTCCAGCCTTTTATTCAGACCCGTCTGCTGGACTCCCATTGTCTCAGATTTCCGGGATCAATTCCATTTCTTGTATTTCAGATAAATAAATACCGATACGGCAGCGACAATCATCAGTCCCCAGGCAAAGAAATAACCGTATCTCCAGCTCAGTTCCGGCATCCACTGGAAGTTCATTCCCCAGATACCGGCCAGGAAGGTCAAGGGGATGAAGATGGTAGAAACAATGGTGAGTTGTTTCATGATGCCGTTCATCCGTTGGTCGTTGTTCGACAGGTAGAGGTCGACCAGGGCCGAAAGCATGTCCCGGCACCCCTCCAGTGTCTGCAACACAAACTGCAGGTGGTCGTTCACGTCGTTGAAGAAAGGACGGTTGGCCTTATGAAGCAGTTTGTTCTCGGCATGAAACAGCTTGTTGATCTGCTCTTTCAGCGGAAAAATACTCTTCTTGATCAGCCGGTAATTCCGGCGGAAGAGCTGGATGTCCTCAATGCCGGGCTGCTTGTCCGGGTTGGGTGACAAAAAATGCTCTTCCAGGTCCTCCAGTTCATCCTCCATCTGCGAGATGATGGACATGAAACTGGCCATGGCACTGTTCAGAATCACACTGAGCAGATAGTCGGACTGCCTGTTACGGATTTTGAGAATGTTTTTCTGCAGTGCGGCATGGATATCATCGAAAAAATCAGTCTCCTTCTCTACGAAAGTCAGCACAAAATTCTCTCCCTGGATGACACACAGCTGCTGAGGCACATATTCTCCCTCTTTTTTCGGAAGAAGCCGCTTCAGAATCACTACGTTATACGCTTCATGCTCCTCAATCTTGGTCAGGTGATTGGAGTTCAGGATGTCCTGTGTCGTCAGAAAGTCAATCTGAAAATATTCACAGACTTTCTGGATCACCTCTGCATTCTGCAGTCCGTGTATCTGAATCCAGTTGATGGCATCCTGTCTCAATGACGGAATCAGACTCTCCATGTCTTCACCGTGAGCCGTAACCACCCCCGTACTTTCGTAACTGTACAGATGCAGGTGGGTAGGGGTCGAATTATGTCCCGTATAAGTGAGTTTCTCACTCAGCAGATTGTTCTTTGTCATAGCAGTCATTGTATCTTCCTGTTTCTACAAAATTATAAAAATCTTGCAGATTCCGCAAATCCTTCTTACCTTTGCAGCCGATTAACAAAAAAGAGAACATTCACATGCGATGCCGTGAATAACGGCCGTGTATTCTAGAACACCACGTAAAAAACAGGAGCGATGAAAAAAGAAAATCTCGTATCAGTACCCTTTATGGTTTTGGGTATTGTGTTTTGTGTCTGCCTGGTTGCAGCCAATCTTTTAGAAACCAAAGTTGTCCAGATGGGTCTGATTACCGTAACTGCCGGACTTATTGTTTTTCCGATTTCTTACATTATCAATGACTGTATTGCCGAAGTCTGGGGCTTCCGTAAGGCACGTCTGATTATCTGGATGGGATTCCTCATGAATTTCATGGTGGTAGCCCTGGGACAGATTGCCGTAGCCTTGCCGGCTGCTTCGTTCTGGGAGGGAGAAGAAGGATTTAATTTCGTCTTCGGTATGGCTCCCCGTATTGCAGTGGCCAGTCTGACTGCCTTCCTGGTGGGCTCTTTCATCAACGCCTATGTCATGAGCCGTATGAAAGTGGCTTCTCAGGGACGTAACTTCTCGGCACGTGCCATTCTTTCTACTGTGGCAGGCGAGAGCGCCGATTCACTGATTTTCTTCCCGCTGGCTTTCGGAGGACTGATGCCGCTGACGGAACTGGCCAAGCTGATGCTGGTACAGGTGGTATTGAAAACCGCCTATGAAGTGATTATCCTGCCGGTAACCATCCGGGTGGTGAACTACATCAAGAAAGTGGACGACAGCGATGTCTACGACGAGCACATCTCTTACAATGTATTGAAAATTAAAGATATCTGATCATGGATAACGGAAAAGTACTGGTTGTCTTCAGCGGTGGTCAGGATTCTACCACCTGCCTTTATTGGGCAAAGAAGCATTTCAAGGAAGTATATGCATTGAGTTTTATTTACGGACAGAAGCACGTGAAGGAAGTGGAACTGGCCCGTGAACTGGCCCGCAAGGCCGGAGTGTCGTTCGACGTAATGGATGTATCCTTTATCGGTCATCTGGGAAAGAACTCCCTGACGGATACCTCTATCCGGATGGACGAAGAGAAGCCCGAAGGAAGTTTCCCTAACACCTTTGTGCCCGGACGCAATCTGTTCTTTTTGAGCATTGCTGCCGTGTATGCCCGTGAAAGAGGCATCAGCCACATGGTGACGGGAGTCTCGCAGACCGACTTCAGCGGATATCCCGACTGCCGTGACGCCTTCATCAAGTCGCTGAACGTGACACTGAATCTGGCCATGGACGAGCAGTTTGTGATCCATACTCCGCTGATGTGGATTGACAAGGCACAGACCTGGGCCCTGGCCGATGAACTGGGTGTGCTCGATATTGTCCGTTACGAGACCCTTACCTGCTACAACGGAATTGTAGGAGACGGCTGCGGACACTGTCCGGCCTGTAAGTTGCGCCGTGAGGGACTGGAGAAGTATTTGAATGAAAAATCACAGTCCGAACGCCGCTAACCGTGCCGGACTGTCTTTTGATTAATGTGAAGTGTAGGAAGTATGAAAAGAGAAGATGAATTGACGGTGCTGGGTAAGACCACCGCCTACAAGCAGGATTATGCACCCGAGGTGCTCGAGGCTTTTGTCAACAAGCATCCGGAGAATGATTATTGGGTACGTTTCAACTGCCCGGAGTTTACCAGTCTGTGTCCGATTACCGGACAGCCGGATTTTGCGGAAATCCGTATCAGCTATTTGCCGGATGTGAAGATGGTGGAAAGCAAGAGTCTGAAACTGTATCTGTTCAGTTTCCGCAACCACGGTGACTTTCACGAGGACTGTGTGAACATCATCATGAAGGACCTGATCCGGTTGATGGATCCGAAATACATCGAAGTGACGGGAATCTTTACTCCGCGTGGAGGAATATCCATTTATCCGTACTGCAACTACGGTCGTCCCGGTACGAAATACGAGGAACTGGCCGAGTACCGGATGCGGAATCATGACCTCTAACGGATGTGTATCGCCTGTCCATGTGGCAGAAGCGTAGGGTCAGCCGTCACACACGAGATGTGTAAGCACGATAAGTTATAAGAGAGAATAAAGACAGACTTAAAAAAATGTATCCGCTTGCTTTTCCCGTAGGGAATCGCAGGCGGATATTTTATTAAAGTATGATGAATGTATATGGGCAAAAGTAGCCCGAAGGGGAATCAGGACAACTCCAGGTCGAACTCCTCCTTCAGTTTTTTCAGGTACGGATTCTTCTGGCTCATCATCTGGAAGCGCTCCAGGTGACTGTAGGCCCTGACGTTCTCGTTCTGTTCGCTTACCCGTACCGTCATCTCAATCTTCCGGTTGTGGAGCTGCTTGCGCAGGTGTGCCGTAATCTGTGGAGCAAGCTGCTGCATGTAGCGCTGCACCATTTCATTGTCTACCGCTACCTCAAAGGTAGTCTGGTTGTTCAGCAGATGCGGATGCAGGTTCATCATGCGGGCCGCATTGGCAGCCTCTTCCTTCGGCAACTGCGCCGCAAATTCCCTCCAGTAGTAGTCCAGGTCTTTCTCGTTGAAGATATAGTCTTCGTAGTCGGCCTGACTGGCAGCCGGATTCGGAGTGACGGCAGCGGCAGCCTTTACCTGCTTTTCAGGAGTATGCGGCTTGTGGATGGAGAATCCCATGCTGCCGGCTTTCATGACCGGAATCTTCTTGTCGCCTGCCGGAGCAGCCTGCGGGGCTGTACGTGCCGTAGCTGTCGCTGTGGTGCTGCCTGCCGTGGCCGTAGCTGTTGGAGCCGTCTGTGCCGGCCGTTGGGTGACAGGAGCCTGTGCTCCTGCCGGAGCGGCTTGTGGGGCCGGATTTCCGGCCGGTACGGCAGTGGCCGTAGCCGTAGCCGTAGCCTGCGGGGAAGTACCTCCCGTTTGTCCCGTAGGCACTGTTACGTATTGGGTTCCGCCGGCAGTGGCTGCCTGCTGGTTGAAGACGGGTTTAATCTGCTGCTTAGGGCCACGCCCCTCACTGTGGCCGTCCTCCTCCAGTGTCAGTTGGGAAACCTGTATCAGTGTCAGTTCAATCAATAATCGCTTGTTCTTGCTCAGCCGGTAGTTCAGGTCGCAGTCGTTGCAGAGTTTCATGGCCTTGAACAGGAACTGCGGACTGCATTTCTGTGCCTGCTGCTGGTAGCGCTCGCGGATGGAGGCTCCCACTTCCAGCAACTGCAGGGTCTCCGGGTCACGGCTGACCAGCAGGTCACGGAAGTGAGAGGTCAGTCCGGTGATGAAATGGCTGCCGTCGAATCCCTTCTTCAGCACGTCATTGAACACCAGCAGACAGTCGGTCACCCGGTTTTCCAGCAGGTAGTCGGTGAGCTTGAAATAATATTCGTAATCCAGCACGTTCAGGTTTTCGATGACGCTCTGGTAGGTAATGTGTCCGTTGGTGAAGCTTACTACCTGGTCGAAGATGGACAGTGCATCTCGCATACCTCCGTCGGCCTTCTGTGCGATGACGTTCAGTGCCTCCGGTTCGGCTTCGATGCCTTCCTTCCGGGCAACATTGGCCAGGTGTTCCACCATATCGGCAATGTTGATACGGCTGAAGTCATAAATCTGGCAGCGGCTCAGGATGGTAGGCAGAATCTTGTGCTTCTCGGTAGTGGCCAGGATGAAGATGGCATGATGAGGCGGCTCCTCCAGTGTTTTCAGGAAGGCATTGAAGGCAGCCTGCGACAGCATGTGCACCTCGTCGATGATGTACACCTTGTACTTTCCGATCTGGGGAGGGATGCGCACCTGCTCGATGAGGGAACGGATATCCTCCACCGAGTTGTTGGAAGCCGCATCAAGCTCATGAATATTGTACGACCGCTGCTCGTTGAACGCCTGACAGGACTCACACGCATTGCATGCCTCACCTTCTGCCGTGGGATTCTGACAGTTGATGGTCTTGGCGAAGATGCGGGCACAGGTGGTTTTACCTACTCCGCGCGGACCGCAAAACAGGTAAGCGTGTGCCAGTTTCTGGCTGGCAATGGCATTTTTAAGGGTAGTAGTCAGTGCGCGTTGTCCGACCACCGTATCGAAAGTGGCGGGACGGTATTTGCGTGCCGATACAATATAGTTTTCCATATGGTTGTATTTATGATAATTTTAATGTTCGTACCTACAAAAGTACATAAAATATCGGTTTCAACACCTGCCTCCCGTTCAAAATTTATATCTTTGTCGCGTGAACTGTTATATCTTGTTTTATGAGCAGATTGAAGTATATATGGAATTATGTGTGCCGCCACAAATACATGATCACCATCCTGGTGTTCGTGCTGATCATTGGTGTGCTCGACGATAACAGCCTGATCCGGCGGGTTTCCCACTGGCGTGAGATACGGGAACTGAATACGGAAATTGAGCGTTACCGCAGTCAGTATGAAGAGGACAGCCGGGCGCTGAAGGAACTGACATCGAATCCCGAGGCACTGGAAAAGATTGCCCGCGAGAAGTACAAGATGAAAAAGGCGGATGAGGATATTTTTATTTTTGAAGAAGATTTGGAACACTAAGGATTTTATATGAAGAAACTCGATTTTTATGTATATATGGCAGGAGGTGTCCTGCTGTTGCTGGGGGCTGTGCTCCAGATTACCCGTCTGGTATGGGCGCCCTATGTCTATCTGATTGGAGCGGTACTGTTTGCCTATGTACAGGTGAAGTCCCGTTACGAAGGCCGTAACATCGTCATCCGCCGCCTGCGCCGGCAGCAGCTGATCGGGGCGGCTTTGCTCATCGTGGCCGGTGTCATGATGCTGCTTTGGCACCGCAACGAATGGATTGCCTGCCTGAGTGTGGCAGCCGTCCTGCAATTGTACACGGCCTTCCGCATCCCGCAGGAAGAGGAACGCGAAAAGAACCGGAAATAACGGGCCGTTGCCGCAGTGCGAGGAAAGGTTTTCCTTTCTTCCGTTGCAGGTAGTCCGTCGTCTGTTGATCAATAATCAAACCCTCGTATGCAGGTCGTGCAACCTGCATACGAGGGTTTCTTGACTTTCGTCCGAGGGTTCTACAACCTCCGTACGGAGGTCGGAGTCTTTTCTTTGAAAGAAATGAAAACCGACAAAGGAGAATGAAAAAATCCTCCCTTGTCGGTTCTTTTATTTCAAATCAGCCGTTTATTTGATGAGGGTCATTTCCTCCAGCAGGTGACCAGCGCCGGCAAACTTGTCGATGATGAACAGCGTATAGCGGATATCCACGACGGCTGCACGCTGCAACTGCGGGTTGTAGGCGATGTCGCCCGTCAGTCCTTCGTAATTGCGGTCGAAGCCCGTACCGATCAGTTCTCCCCGTGCATTGAAGACCGGTGAGCCGGAGTTACCTCCCGTATTGTCGGTAGCCGTAGCAAAGCAGATCGGCATCCGGCCGTCGGGCATGGCATACGGACCAAAATCCTTTTTCTCATACAGTTCTTTCAGTTTGGCAGGTACCACAAACTCCGGATTGTTCGGATCTTCTTTTTCCATCACGCCTTTCAGTGTGGTGTAGTACAGATACTCTTTGCCGTCGGCCGGTTCATACGAACCGATCTTGCCATATGTCAGACGCAGGGTAGAGTTGGCATCCGGATAAATCGGCTGTCCGTTCCGCTGCTTGTAAGCCAGCACTCCCGCCACCCAGGTCTTGTGGGCACGGTTGTAGGCATCCGTCTCGCTCTTCATGGCCTCGCTCGTAGCCTCGTAACCGTCCTTCACCGACTGTGCGTAACGCACCATCAGGTCGTTCTTGAGCTGCATGGCATCCGGTTTCTTCAGGAATGCCTCCAGTGCCTCCCGGCTCCGGAAGATGGAGCGGTCGAAGCAGGCATCGATGAAGGCATCGGTACTGCCGTTGAACTCCTTCTTGATGGTTTCGAAGATACTGATGCGCCGGTCTACCGGAATCAGCTGGGCATACAGTGCCAGCAGCTGCTTCGAAACCTTGCGGTCGACTGCCGCATTGTAGTCTTTGTTGAAGAACTTGTCGGCACGTTTCAGCAGACTGGCAGTAGCAGCTTGAATCTCCTTCCGGTTCTTGCTGTCGAGAGCCTGCTGCAGCGAGTCGGTTTCCGGTACCTTCGAGAACTCCGTACCCAGCATCAGTGCCTCATAGATAGCCTGCTGATGGTATACGGCATCACGGCGCTTGGCCACAATCTGACGGATGCTCTCAAAGGCCTGACGGTAACTGTCGTCGCCGATTTCACGTCCGAAATTCAGCAGGGCTTCCTGCTCTCTCTTCTTGCGGTCGAGTACCTTCAGGCGTACCAGTCCTTCGTTCATGCCGATGGCATTTTTCCAGTAATTGGCCGATGAGGCATACTTGGCGGCATACTGGATACGGATCTTGGGACTGCTTGCCATTTCCTCGCCCAGTACGCGCAGACGCACGCCGCGGACCGTATCACGCATGAAGTTGGTGGTTTGCATCCGTTCTTCCACCTCGTCGCTGATCATGTAACGCCAGTTGCGTCCCGGGAATCCCATGACGAAGGTAAAGTCGCCTTCCTGGATACCCTTCAGGTTGATGGCCAGGTGTTTCTTGACCTTCAGAGGCACATTCGTCGCATCATACCGTGCCGGTTTGCCCTCGGCGTTGGCATAGATACGGAAGATAGAGAAGTCGCCGCAGTGACGGGGCCACATCCAGTTGTCGGTATCTGCACCGAATTTGCCGATGGAAGAAGGAGGAGCTCCTACCATGCGGATGTCCTTATAGACAGTCTTTACAAACAGGTAATACTTGTTGGCTCCATAGAAAGGCTTCAGTTCGAGCACCGTAAACTCGTCGGTAGCGATTTTTTCCTTTTTCGCAAAGCGCTCGGCTACCCCTTCCAGGTATTTCGGAGAAAGATAGTTCAGTCCTTCCGGATCTTCATCCTTTTTCAACTGCTCTTCCACATATTCCGTAACGTCCAGAATACGGTCGATAAACGTGACAGTCAGTCCCTCGCAAGGAAGCTCCTGGCTGCGGTCCATGGCCCAGAAACCATCGGTCAGATAGTCGTGTTCCACCGAACTGTGCTGCTGGATATAGCCATATCCGCAATGATGATTCGTCAGCACCAGTCCTTCCGAAGAAATCACCTCGCCGGTACATCCGCCTCCGAAGTGCACCACCGCATCCTTCAGGCTGATGTGGTCGGGAGAATACACCTGGTCGATGCTCAAGTCCAGTCCCAGGTCCTGCATTACAGCCGCATTCTGCTTCTTCAGGTCGGTCAGCATCCACATGCCTTCGTCGGCATAGCTGCCCATAGCCGTACATAATCCAAAGAGTGAGAGAAGAAGTGTTTTTTTCATATATCTTATAAAATTGGGGTTAATTTACAAATCCAGTCAGGCAGAAAAAAGGACAAGCCGACAAGGTGTTTTGCCACAGCCTTCGTCTGCTTGTCCTCTCTTGCCGGATGCCTTTCGGGCATCCCTATCTGTTCGACAGGCTGTATTATTCAGCGATTGTCATTTCATCGATCAGGTTCTTGCATCCACCCAGTTTCTCTACGATGAAGAGTACGTAGCGGATGTCTACGGCGATACAACGCTGCAGGTTGTTGTCGAAGTTGATGTCACCCGACAAAGACTCCCAGTTGCCGTCGAAAGCACAACCGATCAGTTCGCCGTTGCCGTTGATTACCGGTGAGCCCGAGTTACCGCCGGTGATGTCGTTGGTAGTCAGGAAGCAAGCCGGCATTTCACCGTTAGGCAATGCATAGCGGCCGAAATTCTTGGTAGCATACAGCTCTTTCAGTTTGGCAGGTACCACAAATTCCGGATTGTTCGGATCTTCTTTTTCCATTACACCCTTCAGGGTAGTGTAATACTTGTAGTGGATACCGTCCTTCGGATCATAAGCCTTCACATTACCGTAAGTCAGACGGATAGTGAAGTTAGCATCCGGAGCCTTCGGAGTCGGTGCATACATTTCGCACAGACCACGTACGTAAGTCTTATGCAGCAGGTCGATTTCACCGCTTACTTCGCTTCTCTTGTCGAAGAGTTTCTTCGCCATTTCGTTCTTGCTGCTAGAGTACTGGATAGCCAGGTCGGCATCGATAGCCTCTACAGTCGGGTTGGCGATGAAGGCATTGAAGTTCTTTTCGTTGGCAAAGATAGTGTTGTCATACAAGGCATCGATGTAGGCATTGTAATCACCCTTGAACTGAGTCTTGATGGTCTGGTAGAATGCCGGAAGAGCTTCAGCCGATACGCTGTCGGCATAAAGCGGAATCAGCACCTTAGCCACCTTGCGGTCTACTTCGTGATCATAATCCTTGTTGTGTACGCTGGCATATGCCTCTTTCAGCGCCTCGATATTCTTTTCAATGTCTTTCTTCTTGTTTTTCTGCAGGGCAGTCTTCAGGTTCTCGAAGATTACGTAAGTCGCACCGAATTCGATACCCGAACGGAAAGTCTCGCTGAAGTAAGTCAGCTCACGGGTAATCGGAGCCACCTTAGCCACGTACTCGTCGATCTGTCCTACCACCTTGGCATATGCCTCGCTGTTCTGTTCCTTGGCAAACTTGGCAAAGTTAGCTTCCTGTTCAGCCTTTGTTTCCAGTACACGGTTGTCGATGATGGCCTTGTTCATACCGATTGAGTTCTTCCAGTAGTTGCTTGAAGAAGCAAACTTGCTGGCATACTGGATACGCACCTTGTCGCTGGCAGCCATTTCCTGGCGCAGCACGTTCTGGCGAGCCTCACGGACAGTGATGCGCGGTACGTTGGTACCCACCATGCGCAGTTTCACTTCGCTTTCTGTCAGGTAACGGCTGGTGCTTCCCGGGAATCCCATAATCATGGCATAGTCGCCTTCCTGCAGACCCTTCAGTGAGATGGTCAGGTGTTTCTTCACCTTCAAAGGCACATTGTCCTTGCTGTACTCTGCCGGATTACCGTTCTTGTCGGCATATACACGGAACATAGAGAAGTCGCAAGTGTGGCGCGGCCACATCCAGTTGTCGGTCTCACCTCCGAACTTACCGATAGAAGAAGGAGGAGCAGCTACCATACGCACGTCGCTGTAAGTCTTGATGAAGAACACATAGAAACGGTTGCCTTCATAGAAAGGAAGCGCTTCGGTAGAGATACCCGGCTTGCCCTTCAGGTCGCTCTTCTTCAGTACCTCAGCAGCCAGTTTGTCGAGGTATTCGGCACCGAATGAGTTGATTTCCGATACCTTTCCTTTACGGATGTCTTCGTTGACGTCTGCAGTCACATCGACGATGCGTTCCACAAACTTGAAGGTCAGTCCCGGAGTCGGCAGTTCTTCCGAGCGGTTCTTAGCCCAGAAACCGTCAGTCAGATAATCGTGCTCTACCGAGCTATGCTGCTGTATCGCGTCGTATCCGCAATGGTGGTTGGTCAGGATCAATCCTTCGGCAGAAATGATTTCTCCTGTACATCCGCGTCCGAAAATACCTACCGCATCTTTCAGTGTGATACGTTCCGGATTGTAAATGTCGGCGATATCCATTTTCAAACCCTGCGCTTTCATTCTGTCAGCAAGATTCTGCTCTTGCATCAACTGTAGAAGCCACATTCCTTCATCGGCCTTTACCGGTGAGAAAGCTGCACAAATCAGTGCAAATGCTAATGCTTTAAGTTTTTTCATTCTGTATATAAAATTAAATTTTTTACAAATATAATCTAACTTTTGCACATGAAAACCCATCTGTGTTCAGATTTTTGCATCTTCTATGAAAATAATGGCATTTTGTTCTTATTTTTACAGTTTTTATGACTTTCATTCCTTGCGCAATACAAAAGGGAGGGGAGGATACGGTGACTTTGTGTTACCCGCATCCGCCAGGGAAAAGGCAGGGAAAAAGCGGGGGAGAGGGAGTTAAATTCTTTTGATACAGTAATAAACCTCTATTTAAGTTTAAATTTTGATAATTTATTTTTTAGCAAGGTAGAAACATCTTACCTTTGCGCCGTAAACAAAAAAGCTTGTTGCATGTATAAATTTTACTTTTTTCTGTTTTGTGCGATAATATGCGCTTCTTGCGGAAAGAAATATAAGATAGAGGGTGTCTCTTCTGTATCCAGTCTGGACGGAAAGATGCTTTTTATCAAAGTGCCTTCTGGTAACCAGATGGTGAAGATAGATTCGACTGAGGTAATACATGGGCTGTTCAAGATGGAGGGAAAGGTGGATTCTGCGCAATTGGTATCACTGTTTATGGACGATGAGTCGATTATGCCTTTTGTGCTGGAGGATGGAGACATCTACATTGATATAAGCAACTCGGGTATTACCATCAAAGGAACTCCGCTGAATGACTGCTTCAATGATTTTGTCATGAAGAAGAATTCACTGGACGACCGTGCCTACGAGGTGGAACGCCAGGAAAGCCGGATGATTATGGACGGAAAGGATTCTGAGACCATCCACCGGGAGATTACCCGTCTGCGTAAGGAAGTGAATGACGAAATGAATGCGTTGGCCAAGGAGTTTATTCAGGCCAACTATGAGAATGTGCTCGGACCGGGGGTGTTCATCATGATTTGCAACGCTTTCCCTTATCCGATGCTGACACCGCTGCTGGAGGAAATCGTGGACCAGGCTCCGGAGTCGTTCAAGAACAATCCGATGATTAAGGAATACATGGCGGTGGCCCGCAGCAACATGGAAAAAATCGGGGCTTCGCGATGAGTTGAGCCGTATCTGGTACCGGAAGGATTGCCGGTCTTGACCCGCATCCGGCATACGTATGGATTAAAGAAGTAATTTTAATAAGGCAATGCCGCATATCTCTTGAAAGAGGGGTATGCGGCATTGCTTTTTCTGTCTGCCGGAAAGTCTTTGGGAAATGCATGTATCGGCCTGGAAGACTGAAAGGGATTGTAAAGTGAATTTATATACGAATTACAGAACTTTTTTGAAGTCTTTCTTGTTTACATAATAATAAGGCGTTGCTTGTCTGTAGATGACTGCCGGCAGGGCCACTTGTTAACAATCGAAGTGAGTTTCGTTTAATATTCCAGGTATGAACTTTTATAAGAGATTAAGATTTTGGGTGGGAATCGGAATGTTCCCCTTTTGGGTCAATGCCGTTTTTGCGGGAAACCCGTATGCAACGTATCTCCAGGAGAATGAGGACGGCAGTCATGTCCTGTCGGGTGTGGTGAGTGATGAATCGGGAAATCCGCTTCCGGGAGTGTCTGTAGTGGTGGTGGGGACTTCGCTGGGTACCATTACCGATTATGACGGAAAGTATACGTTGAATCTTCCGCACACGCCTTGCCGGGTGCGTTATTCCTTTATAGGTCTGGAACCGCAGGAGGTGACGGTGAATAATACGGTGAAGGTGCAGCACATGACGTTGAAGACGGATGCCCAGCTGCTGGAGGATGTGGTGGTCATCGGCTACGGCAACAAGAACCGGAAGAGTCTGACCAGTTCGATCGTTTCGGTGAAGAAGGAGGACATGGAAAAGCTTTCGCATACATCGACTACCGTACAGAACATGCTGGGAGGTACCATCAAGGGGGTACTGGTGACGCAGAACAGCGGAGAACCGGGGGCTACGTTGTCGATCAATGTGCGCGGGGTGACTTCTCCTTATCCCATTACGACTTCGCTGACGGCCAACAATGCGCCGCTGTATGTGATAGACGGGGTCCCGATGTTTGTGGAAGGGAATGCGCTGAACCCGCTGCTGAATGTCTCGCCGGGAGATATCGAAAGCATTGATGTGCTGAAGGATGCTTCGGCTACGGCCATCTACGGGTCGAGAGGAGCGAATGGTGTGATTATTGTCACCACGAAATCGGGAAGAAAGGGTGAGAAGGTGAAGGTGGAGGCCGGATATACCCTGAGTACCGGGAATCCGGTGAAGGAGTTTGCTCCGCTGGACAACCGGGAGTTCCGGATGTTGCACGAAGAGATTCTGGTCAACTCCATGCGTGCCTATAATGAATCGATGACCGGCAGGGTGGTGTCTACCAATGTGATGCCCGACTTGCTGATGAAATACGGTCGTTTTGAGATGGATCCGCAGACGATGCTTTTCACCGGGTTTCAGGGCTTGAACCCCTCGGCTTTCGGGGCGGAGAATGTGAACTGGAACCGGGAGATACGCAACCGCAATGCGTTGACGCATCAGTATAATGTGTCGGTGCGGGGAGGCTCGGAGAAGACGGATTATTCTTTTTCTTTCAACGGAATCAATCAGGACGGCTTGTATAAGTACGATCATATGGATACGTACGGGGCGCGTATGTCACTGAATACGGCTGTCAGCGAACGTGTCCGTGCGGGGGTATTGATGAGCTACTCCAATTCGAGCCGGAAAAGTCCGAGTCAGGAGTCCATTCTGCAGAGTGATACGCATGCCTGGCTGGTGCGGCCGGATCGTCCTGTCTATGACGAGAATGGTGATTTTGTCCGGATTGATTATGCGGCGCATTATGATTTGCCCGAGGGGGTGACGGTAGCCAGTCCGGTGGCCCTGCTGGAACGGAAATCGGAAAATGTGAGCGACCAGTTTATGGGTAATGTGTATCTGGACATTGATATTCTGAAGGACCTGAAACTGCATGCGGATTTTACGATGGCTTCTTATAATTATTCCAACCGGTATTTCTATCCGGGAAAGACGCAGGAGCTGTGGCAGGGGATGATTCCTTATTCCACACTCAGTACCAACCGTTCGAAATATACGAATACGTCTGTCAACTTCCGTGCCGATTACAGCCGGTACTGGAACAGGCATTTGCTGGGAGTGATGCTGGGCTATGGGGCCGACCGGAGTGTGAGCCGGGGAGAGGCTTTTACGTTCCAAGGATTCCCGAACGATGATTACCTGAACAATGTGGGTTCGGCACAGCACGTGCTGTCGTCTGCTGATTTTGTGACGAAAAGCGGACTGAATTCGTTGTACGGTCGTGTGTCGTATGATTATGCCGGACGGTATCTGCTGGAGGCGAGCTTGCGTGCCGATGCTTCTTCGAAGTTCGGGCCGGGCAACCAGTGGGGTGTTTTCCCGGCGGTGTCTGCGGGATGGATGCTCAGTGAGGAGGATTTCCTGAAGCGGACCGGCTGGATAGATGAACTGAAACTGAGGTTGAGCTGGGGACAGACCGGATCGACGAATGTGTCCAGTTTCTCTTACCGGCAGTATTATACGGCAGGACAGTATGGAAACAGTTCTTCCGTACGCCTGCAGGACTTGTTGCCGAATGAGGGAATCCACTGGGAAAAGACGCATGAGGTGAATCTGGGACTTGACTTTACGTTGTTCTCAGGCCGTTTGTATGGGGGCTTTGACGTGTATTACCGCTATACGGCGGGATCGCTGGCTCCGGCACCTCATATCCTGGAGTCGGGCATGAAGAATTATTACGACAATATCATTGATGTGTCGAACCGGGGACTGGAGTGGATGATGGGAGGTTATCCGGTGCGGACAAAGGATTTTTCCTGGATGAGTGACCTGAACCTGGCTGTCAACCGCAACCGGATTGAGTCGCTGAACAATGCGCAGATTGCTGTTACCATGCAGGATGCCTTCCTGGTGGGAATGCCTGCCGGAACGGTGAAGGGATATGTGGTGGATCATATCATACAGGATGTGGAGGAGCTTGCGGCATTGAACGAGCAGGCGCAGCAGAAGGGGTTCGCCAATTACCAGAACGGTGGAGAAGGGGATTTCCTGATGCGGGACATGAACGGAGACGGTACGATCTCGGCCGATGACCGGGTGGTGATTGCTAATCCGGAGGCGAAGTTGTTCGGTGGATGGACCAATACGTTCACGTACCGGAACTGGTCGCTTTCGGTGCTGATGCAGTTCCAGTGGGGAGGACAGGCCTTGTATTCCAACCTGAATCAGGAGGCTTACGGTTTTCTGGGGCAGAGTGTGGGGCGTGAACTGTTCGGAAATACCTGGACACCGGAGCGTCGGGATGCACGTTATGCGCGTCTGGTGGCTTCTCCGTATAACATGAATTACCTGGACAATGACCGGTATGTGTTTGAGACGTCGTACCTGCGCATGAAGAATGTTACCTTGTCGTATGCCTTGCCTGAAAGGTGGATGACAAAGGCGGGTATTGCACGGGGAAGTCTGTTTGTCTCGGCTACCAACCTGCTGACCCTGACCGGTTGGCCGGGGCTGGACCCGGAGACCATTGCTTCCGGCATTACAAGCATGGGAACCAACAGCGATCCTTATCCGTTGAGCCGGACGTTCTCGGTGGGAGTCAATTTGCAGTTTTGATCGTAATTTGTATTTATCATGAATCTGAAACATTATATATTGGGAATGATAGGGTTGTGCTGCATGAACGGATGCAGCCTGATGGGACCCATCGACGAGTTGAAACCGGAGTATGTGCTGGATGACGGGACGTTGATTACGGATGCGGCCTCGGCGGAAATCGCGGTAGGAGGTATTTATGCTTCGTGGAGAAATTATTCGGGCATCTACAATGCGATGTTCATGCGGAGCGGGGTACTGAAAAGTTCTTCGGTAAACGGGGCGGCAAGTTTTGCTTCCGGAAGTATACTGGATGATAATTTCGTGGTTTCGGAAACCTATACGCAGTTGTATTATGTCGTGAATCAGGCGAATTCGGTACTGGCTGCCTTGCAGGATGGCCGGTCCATCCGGGGCTTGTCGGAGGAGATGCGGCGTAATTACATCAAGGAAGCGAAGTTCAACCGGGCACTGGTGCATTTCATGTTGCTGAGGCTTTACGGGGAGTTCTGGAAGCCGGATTCCCGTTATGGGGTGGTCTTGTACGAGGAGCCTGTGAGAGGGAACATTCCGAAGGCCCGTGCTTCGGTGGCGGATTGCTATGCCTTGATTGTGTCCGACCTGGAAGAGGCGTCCGACTTGCCGGTGAAGACGGCTTCAGGACGTCCGGTGATGTATATGGCCAACGGTCTGTCGGCAAAGGGATTCCTGGCAAAGGTACGGCTGTCGCAGGGAGAGTATAAGGAGGCATACCGACTGGTGTCGGAAGTACTGGAAGAAGGAAAGGCTCAGGGCATCGTACTGGAAAAGAATTACGGAGATGTGTTTGCCAGTTTCGACAACTCGGAACTGCTGTTTTATCCGTATACGATGAATAACCAGCAGAAAGTGACGAGCAACTGGTACGACTGGAAGGGAGGTGCCGGAAAGACTCTGACGATGATTGCAGAGGCGCATCCAGGCGACCGGCGGTATCAGTGGGCATTTACCAAACCGGTGAATCCGGTGTATCAGATGAACAAGTATCAGATGAATGACCAAATAGAGAACCGGCCGGGCAATTCGCTCTATATGCTGCGTCTGTCGGAACTGTATTTCATTCAGGCGGAGGCCGGACTCCGGAAGGGGATCCTGACACCGGAACAGGTGCGGGGACTGCTGGCTCCGCTGATGAAGCGTGCGGGTTTTGATGACGGGTACCTGAAACAGGTGAAGGATGCGGACCTGCTGATGGAAATTTTCGACCAGAAGTATCTGGAACTGTTTGGAGAGAACTTTGAGGAATGGTTTGATATGGTGCGCTATCATGCACTCGATGGAGTGGACTGGCAGGCCCGGAAGTATGTGACGGCCTGGTCTGGAGGAGGCATTCTTCCTTTGCCCCGTATGGCGCTCTCTGGAAATAATTTGTTGGAACAGAATCCTTAATCTGAAATATAAAATATACTGCATATGAAAAAAATTGGTTGGGTGGCCATTGCCGCCGCAGGTTTGTTGGGTGCCTGTCACCCTGTATCGGAAGGATACACGATTCACGGAACGCTTACGGGTGAGCACGTAGACGGAAAGGTTTATCTGGAGTGTCTGGATTCCTTGAATAATCCGGTCACGGTGGACAGTACGGAAATGAAGGAAGGTAAGTTTGTCTTGTCGGGGGCGGTATCTGCTCCGTCGATGCATTACCTGGTGATTGATACGAACCGTCCGGGAGAGAAGGCTGACTTGAGAAACCGGAAGTTCAGGGCCATGTTCTATTTGGATAATTCGGATATTTCTTTTTCAGGGGATGTGGCTACTTTACCGGGGTATTACTATTCTACTACCCGCAAGACGGTGGCTCCGGCTGTAACCGGATCGCCTACGCACGATTTGTTCCTGCAGATGAATGCCGGTCTGAAACCGCTGACGGATACCTTGTCGGCTGTGAATGAGCGTTACCTGAACGAGTATTATGTACCGGAACTGGAGGGCAAGGAGGTGGATGAATCCGTCGGAAAGGCATTGGTACGGGAAGAAAGAAAGTGGAACGACCGGTTGCTTCAGGCCAAGCTGGATTTTATCAAGGGCAATGCCCGCTCAGTTGTGGCCTTGGATCAGGCGATTGTGTTGTTCTCCGATCCGAACATGTCGTTTACTTCCGCACAGATGGATGAACTGCTGGGCTGGTTTGAGCCTTACTGGAAGGGTACATCGGAATGGGAACGGCTGGAAAGAACGGCTGCATCGGTGAGATGGATGGCCATCGGTGAGAAGTACAAGGATGTGGAGGTGCTGGACCGCAACGGACAGACCGTGCGTCTGTCTTCGCTGATTCCAGAAGGCGAGTATGTGATGCTGGAGTTCTGGGCAAGCTGGTGCGGACCCTGCCGGGCGGAAATTCCTCACTTGAGAAAGGTGCACGAGAAGTACAAGGATTTTGCGATTGTCAGCATTTCGGTGGATGAGAAGGATTCGGAATGGCAGAAGGCACTGAAGGAAGAAAAAATGGACTGGACGCAGGGGCGTATGGAAGGAGGAATCTACGGTGAGGCGGCACAGCAGTATCACATCATGTCTGTGCCTATGTGCCTGATTCTGGACAAGGAAGGTCGTTTCTACAAATCGAACGTGCGTGGAGCTTATCTGGATGCCTTCCTGGAAGATCTGTATGCCGGGAAATTGTAAAAAAGGAGAATAAATCGCATTTGTGTCTTTATTTTATAAGGTTTTATTAATGGTGTGAAAGGGTACGTTCCGGAAGGAAGGTATCCTTTCTTTTTTATGCCGGGCTGTGACAGGAAACGGGAACGTGGAGAGGGACAGATAAAAATCTCCGGGAGTACCTCTGCAATTGAAATTCCCGTTTCTGATTGCGGATGTACTCCCGGAGAATATGTAATGACTCAGGCAATGGCTTTCGGTCCTGTAAAAGTCGAGGGGGATTGCCATCTTTGCTGAGGTGTCGTCTTCTTTTGCCTTTACTTACTGGTCCGGATTTTTGCGTTTTCCCTGATAGTGTGGCGGAAGGTCCTTTTCAATGGCCTGATAAGACTCGGTCATGAGTTTCTGCAGGTTGGCTTCTCCCTTACCTATGGGATAGATGGCCGGATGGATGGTCAGTTTCATGGGATGCCAGGAAAGCGTTTTTCCGGTGCGCGGCAGGATGTCGAAAGAACCGTCGATGGTCAGCGGTACGACCGGAAGCTGCAATTGGTCGGCAAGCAGGAAGGCTCCCTTCTTGAAATCGGCCATATGCCCGGTAAAGGTACGTGCACCTTCCGGGAATACCATCAGTGAAGTACCGTCCTGCAGTACCTTTTCTGCGTGCTTGATGGTTTCGTATACCTTTCGTGGACTGGATTTGTCGACGAAGATGAATCCGGCCGATTCACAGGCTTTTCCTACAAACGGCAGTTTGCGCAGGCTCTTTTTCATCATCCATTTGAAGTTGCGGCCCAAAAAACCGTAAATCAGGAAGATGTCGAACGAGCCCTGATGATTGGCTACGAATACGTATGAGGTCTTCTTGTCCAGGTGTTCCCTTCCGACGACCTTGATGGGCAGTAAAAACAGGCGGCAGGTAAGCTGCGACCAGATCTTTCCGGGATAGTATCCCCATACGTGCCCATCACCCAACCAGCAGCCGAGGATGGTGATGAGGGCTGTCAGAATCGTGATTACCAGGAAAATGGGTAATCCGATGCAGATTTGATAGATAAGATATAAGAATTTCATATACTTGATGGTTTTTGATTATTGCTGTTTTCGTAATGTGATAAGCGTGATTTCCGGCCAGGCTCCCAGTCGCATGGGAAAGAGGATGTGCCCCAGTCCGATGTTTACATAAAGGCCTCGTCCTCCTTCGGTATACAGTCCGTTGTGTTCCGGATAGATGAAGCGCGAAATGGAGAAACCGAATACGCTGATCTGCATGTCGTGGGTGTGCCCGGCCAGCATGAGCTGGATATCGGTATCGGGAAGCACTTCCCTGCGCCAGTGGGTAGGATCGTGACTGAGGAGTACCTTGAACAGTGGTCCGGTATCTTTTAATGCAGCCTTCAGGTCGGCTCTGTCCGGGAAAGGCGGGTTGCCGCTGTTCTCTACTCCCACCAGTGCGATGGAGTCGTTGTCGTGGCGGATAATCCGGTGCTCGTTCAGCAGTAGCTGCCATCCCATTCTTTTCTCTCTTTCAATCAGAGAATCGACATTGGCCTGTTGCTGGGCCGGATTGTCCCATCGGGTATAGGTTGCATAATCATGGTTGCCTAGGATGGAATAGACTCCGTCTCTGGCCTGCAACTTGGAAAGCGTCTGCATGAAAGGGAGTACCTCATCGGCATTATGGTTTACCAGGTCCCCAGTGAAGACGGCCAGATCAGGCTGTTGCGCATTGCACAGTCGTACGGCCTTTTCCAGTGCAGCGGGATTGTTGCCCCAACTGCCCGTATGCATGTCGGACAATTGCAGGATCCGGTATCCGTCGAATTCGGCGGGGAGGTCGCGGGAGGCAAATGTAACCTCTCTGACCTGGAAGAATTCTTTTCCTTTGATGGCCCCGAACAGCATATAAGCCACGGTGGCAAGTGCAATGAGCAAATTGCCGGTGACCGAAAGCCGGGTGATTTTCTTTCCTCTGAGAGGGGGAATCAGGGCACTGAGTCCTCTTCCCAGCAGGTGAAAGAGGGCGAAAAGGCTCTTGGGGATGGCAATGCACAGGGCGATAATCAGGTACGTTCCCATGTAGGAGTTCAACTGTTCCCACCCGATGATGAAGACAACCAGTGCCAGAAGCAACAGCAGGGAGGGCAGCCAGAAGACCCGTCGTAACGGGTGGTTCTTCCCGTAAGGACGGATATAATAGCGGTACAGATACCAGTCCGGAAGCAACAGCAGGACCAGAAAAAACAGGGACACACGTAATAATATCATAGAAGACTCATTGCTGTAAGTTGGAAATCAGGTATTTCTTCACTTCTTCCGGAGTCTTTCCCCGGCGAAGGGCATAGTCGTTCACTTGTTCTTCGCTGATCTTTCCTACCGAAAAGTACCGTGAGGCCGGATGAGCAAACATCAGTCCGCAGACGGAAGCCAGCGGTTGCATCATCCCGTTCTCAGTGAGACGGATACCAATCCGGTCCATCTCAATCAGTTCGTTCAGCAGGTGGCTGACAGAGATGTCGGGCAGTGAGGGATATCCTACTGCCGGACGTATACCCTGATATTCTTCGCGCAGGAGTTCTTTCATGGAAAGTTTCTCATCCGGTGCATATCCCCAGATTTTTGTGCGCAGGGTCTGATGCATCTTTTCTGCAGCTGCTTCGGCCAGACGTTCCGACAGAATCTTGACCAGCATGTGCTTGTAGTCGTCGTCGGTGAAGAGTTCTTCCATGGCCGCATCTACCGTGGTGGCGAATCCTCCTACGGTATCGGTGATGCCGGAAGAAAGGGGCCGGACAAAATCGCTCAGACAGAGGAACGGATCTTCCGGTCTGACCCGGGTCTGCTGTCTGAGCAACGGAAACCGGGTTCCCTCCAGAATGAGATTATCGCCGTCGGAATTGGCATTCATGAGCCGGTAAATTCCGTATACCTTGTATTTCCCGTCGAGGTAATTGAGCATGCGCATGGCTTCCTTGTGCAACTGCATGGCCTCGGCTGCCTTTCCGCGTTCCTCTTCCGGAAAACTGGCCAGCCATCCGGCACGGCAGGCATCACATCCGTGGATGTCAGCAATGGTTGCAAAGCGCGGCTGGAATCCCCAGGCAAAAAAGAAATAAATCCAGTTGACGTAATCCGTCAAGTCATGTATCTCGTAAGTGATGGTTGTAATCTCTGTCTGCATAAAATCTGAATCAGGTAATTTGATTTATCTGTCGAACGACAAAGCCTGTCCGCGGTAGGAGGTATCTACCTGACTGCCGTCGTATACCAAGTGTCCGTTGACAAAGGTTTTCTCTACCTTGCTGTGGAACACCTGACCCTCCATCGGGCTCCATCCGCATTTGCTCAGAATGCACGAAGGGGTAAGGGTCCATGCCTTGTCCGGATGTACGAGGACAAGGTCGGCCTGATAGCCTTCACGGATGAATCCTCTGCGGGAAATCAGGTAAAGGAGGGCCGGAGCATGACACATCTTCTGTACCAGCTGTTCCATGCTGAATACTTCTTCGCGTACAAGTTCCATCATGCTTACCAGCGAGAACTGCAGGGTAGGCATGCCGGATACGGCCTTCAAGGCTCCTCCCTGCTTTTCACTGAGGAGGTGAGGGGCATGGTCAGTACCGATGACATCCACCCGGTTGCTGCTGAGGGCTTTTCTCAAGGCATCCCGGTCGCTCCGGGTTTTGATGGAAGGATTGCACTTGATGCGTGCTCCCAGTTTCAGATAGTCCTCGTCACAGAACATCAGGTGAGACACACAGGCTTCTGCCGTAATCCGTTTTTCATTCAGCGGCTTGTCTTCCAGCAAATCCAGTTCGTCTGCAGTACTGATGTGCAGGATGTGCAGGCGTGCTCCCGTTTCCTTAGCCAGTTGCACGGCCAGTCGGGATGAAGAGAGGCAGGCCTCCCGGCTGCGTATCAGCGGGTGACAGGTGATATCCGGGTCTTCTCCATATTTTTCCTTGAAAAGTTCGGTATTCTGTCGGATGATGTGCTGGTCTTCACAATGCGTGGCAATCAGCATGCCGGCTTCGGAGAAAATCTTGCGAAGGGTTTCCATGCGGTCAACCAGCATGTTTCCCGTACTGGCACCCATGAACAGTTTGACTCCGCACACCTTTTTCCGGTCCAGTTGGGCAAGCAGGGAAGCGTTGTTGTTGGTGGCTCCGAAATAGAACGAATAATTGACCATACATTTCTTGGCTGCATCCTCGAACTTGTTTTCCAGGGCTTCCAGGGTAGTAGTCTGCGGATTGCAGTTAGGCATGTCCATGAAGGAAGTTACCCCACCGGCAGCCGCTGCCATGGTCTCACTGCTCATGTCTGCCTTGTGGGTCAGTCCCGGATCTCTGAAATGCACATGATCATCGATGACTCCCGGAATCAGGTAAGCCCCTTGTGCATCGATTTCTTCTTCACACTCTTTTGACGGTCTCTGGGAACCGGTCAGCACTTCACTGATCGTTTCTCCTTCGATGACTACCGAACCTTGAAATTTCTTGCCTTCATTGACAATGACGGCGTTTGATATCCATATACGTTTCATACTTTTTTAGCGTGATTGAGGGTTAGCATGGGGATATTTCTTGAACCAGCTGTCCCATTTCAGGCGGATAACGCCAAAGACAGCTTCCCCGAAAATACTGGAATTCATCTTGGAAGTACCGAGTTCCCGGTTAATGAAAATCACGGGCACTTCAATGATCTTGAATCCGCATTTATAGGCTGTGAACTTCATTTCAATCTGGAAGGCATAGCCTTTGAAGCGGATCTTGTCGAGAGGTATGGTTTCCAGCACCTGACGGCGGTAACACTTGAATCCGGCTGTGGTATCGTGGATGGGAATACCTGTGACAAAGCGTACATACTTGGAAGCGAAATAAGACATCAGTACCCGTCCCATGGGCCAGTTGACGACATTGACACCACTGACATAGCGTGAGCCGATGGCCACATCTCCGCCGCCTTCATGGCAGGCCTGATACAGCCTTGGCAAGTCGTTGGGATTATGACTGAAATCGGCATCCATTTCAAAAATATAATCGTACCGATGCTCGATGGCCCATTTGAAACCTGTAATATAAGCCGTGCCCAATCCGAGTTTACCCTTGCGTTCAATCATGAACAACTGGTCGGGAAACTCAGTCTGCAGCCTTTTGACAATGGCTGCTGTTCCGTCCGGAGAATTGTCTTCGATGATCAGAATGTGAAAACTTTTCTCTAGTCCGAATACCGCGCGTATAATGTTTTCAATATTTTCCTTTTCGTTATACGTTGGAATAATTACGATGCTGTCACTCGTTGTTTGCATACCTTCATTTTCTTTTGTACAAAGATATAAAATAAAACAGAAACATAAGCAGGATGTATATGACGCGTTGTGGAAAAAAGATTTTTTTCTACGCTTCCTGATTATGCTTCTGTCTGAAAGAGGGGATGCTTCCCGAATCTTCCGGGAATCTATCCGGTGCCTGAGGCAATGTGCTTACTTCTTTTTCGGTTGAGTTACCTGCTGGAATATCAGGCGGTTGCGCTGGCTGACCGTCCATCCGTTTTTGTCTTTTCTGACGTTCTTGGTGTCATCGTCTTCCACATTCCATGCGAAGCCTCCTTTCGGCAATTTGCGCTGGTCCAGAATCTCATTCGGTCTTCCGTCTGAGAAAAACAGTTCGACCTTCGAAGAGTCCTGACTGAAAACCAGGAACAGCGAGAGGTTCTCCTGCTCGGTACTTTCCATGCGTACCCCTTCTTCGAAAGGACGGATACAGTCTTTTCGAACTTCACTCCATACGTATCCAGCCGAAGCAATGCAGCCGTGTTCGTCACGGTCGTTTCCCACCTGTACCAGGGTATCCTGCGCTTCGGTGCTGGCTGATTGCTGGCGTTTCTGCTGACATCCGGCAGTCAGACAAATGAATCCGATACAAAAAAATGCAAGTCGTATCATAATGCGGTTAGTTTAAAATTAAATCAGGGATTAAATCGATATACTCTTGACTGACCCCGTTTTCAGTCAATGTCGGGCGATATTTGAGATAACGCTGTACGAAATTTTCGTGCGACGGAAGTTGTCCGGCCACTTGCCTGTAGCATTCCAGACTCTGAGGGATGTTTCCGCATATCAGGTATGCAGCCCCGCAGTTCAACCAGTCGTCTATGCTGGCCTTCTGGTTCTGTATCAGTTTCTTGTAGAACCGGATGGTCTCCGTAAACTGTTGTTTCTGGAAATAGCAGCGCGCAATGGACTGCTGTGCCAGTACGTTGTTCTCGTCCAGATACTCCACCTTGAAAAAATAAGCCAGTGCCTTGTCGTAATCTTTCAGGAAAAACAGGCACATGCCGATTTGCAGCTGGATGTTATGGTTGTCGGGCTGAAGAGGTTCCGCCTTTTGGAAATACCGGAGTGCCTGTTCGTTATCTCCCAGTTTCTGATAGCAGATTCCCAGGTGCGTCAGGTTCCAGAACTGGTCGGGACACAACAGGTCGGCCTTCTGATAAGCTTCGATGGCACTGTCGTATTCATACTGTCCCTGCAGGGCAAATCCCAGCTTCTCCCAAAGGTCCGCATCGTTCTGGTGGCTGGTGGTACTTAACCGCTGATACAGTTCCGTCGCTTCTTCCAGGTATTTCTTATGCAGAAGATAGTCGGCAGTCTGTCTCAGTTTTTCCGGCATCTGCATGAAAGGAGCCAGTGCCGGAACCTTCCAGAGGGTCAGTGGCTTCTGGAAAATATCTTCTTCCTCCTTACGGAATTTCCACAGCTTGAAGAACCGGTACAAGTCGTGGATATACTGCTTGCAGATGTTAAACGACCTCGGAGTATCATTGCGCGAAAGCAGGGCCTTCATCTCTTCGGGCAAGTCTTCCTGGTTTTCCGGAAGCTGAGCCTCCGTCAGTCCTTTCTGAATCATCGGATTCAGGTTGAGGGTGAAGCAGAAAGAATACTTGTCGGAATCACAGAATTCGTCGGAAGACAGCAGCATGTCCATCAGCGAGGTTTTCTTGTCGTCCTCGGTACGGAACAGCGTAGATACCTCCGGTGTCTGCTTGTCGAACGGATAAAACCAGTGTGCGGCCTGCTGGAAAAAAGGAAAACTCTTCAACTGGGAGAAACTGCCCATGTGAGTGTCAGCCCCTTTCTTCTGAAGGGCATTCAGTTTGTTGAGGCTCTTGCTTATTTCTTCGATATTTTTTCCCAGTTCCGGACTGAGGTCTTCCAGCGAAGACAGGTCCTTGATCTGAATCGTTTTGTCGAAAGCCTGAGAGTCGCTCATCATGCGCGGCAGAATTTCCTCCTGCATCTTTTTGTTGATTTGCTCAGTCTCCCGGGTAAGCAGCAGCAACTGCTGTATCTCGAAGAATGTGTCAACCGTTTTCATCGATTCAGCCATCCGGGTCAATCGCTTGCCCAGTTCCGGATACAGCTCCAGCCGCTCTTCCTGGATGGATGCGACAATGGCAATGCCCGTCAGTGCCCTTAACGTCACCACAGGTTCCTGGCGCTGCTCGAAGGCATCCATCAGGAACTGAAGTTTGGCGGTATCAAACAATTTCAGCAAACTCAGTGTAACGGCGCTGACCATTACCGCAATGTCGTTGGCAGGAATCAGCAGCGAATCCAGTATCCCGCGGGCCTCTGTCTGCTCCTCTTCTGTCCAGTGCAGTGAAGTCCAGACCTTATCAAACAGCTCGTCCACATTCTTCTGGTGCTGCAATGCCAGCGCTTTCAGTTTTTCATTTCTGACCTCGGGCGAGGTAACCGTAAGCTCCAGGATACCGGCGTCCTGGCTGAAAGCTTCCAGTGCCAGAGAGATATCCTTGAGGGTACGTGAAGAAGACAGATGATACTGGCGGTATTTATCCGGGAAATATCCGTATGCAGTCTTGTAGTTCTGCATGAACTCACACCGGTCGGCCAGTTTATAGGCATTCTGGAGCAACTGCGTGTACAGATTTTTCCGTTGCGGATCTTCCGTCCCCTGTGCCGCATATTGCAGCAGATAGTGATAAGTGGTCTGCATTCCCTCCACTTCTGTCTGCACCTCCCAGTTCTCGGTTTTGACAGCAAATGCGTGTAATTGTGTCAGTGCTTCCTTCAGTCTTCTTTCGCTTAAAAAATGAATGATATCTTTATGCATACGATTTTGTCTGATTTGATAAATGCAAATATAACGATTATTTTGTAATTTTGCGGATATCTATAAAAAGCAAAATGAATATAGAGAAACTTCAGGAAATTTATGCCACGCATCCGAATACGGAGGGCTTGGCTTCACTTATAGACAATACAGGTATCCGTACCGTTTTCATGGATGGCGTACATGCTTCATGCGTATCATTCTTTGTCTCAGGCTTTGTAAAGAAACATTCAGGCACTCATCTGATTGTGCTGAATGACCAGGAAGAAGCAGGATATTTCTATCACGACCTCGTACAGGTGAACGGTGAGAAGGATACCTTCTTTTTCCCTTCTTCGTTTCGCAGGGCCATCAAGTACGGTCAGCGGGATGCGGCCAACGAGATTCTTCGGACAGAGGTCTTGAACGAACTGGAAAAAGGAGCGGGACGGGTGATTGTGACTTACCCGGATGCACTGGCCGAAAAGGTCGTTTCCAAGAACGTATTGAGCAGCAGCACCCTTCCGTTGTCGGTAGGACAGGAGATAGAAAGCGACAAACTGACGGAACAGCTTACCGCGTGGGGATTCGAACACGTCGATTACGTGTATGAGCCCGGACAGTTTGCCATGCGAGGCAGCATCCTGGATGTGTATTCCTTTGCCTCGGAATACCCGTTCCGTATCGACTTTTTCGGCAGTGAGATAGACAGTATCCGGACTTTCGAGGTCGAGACTCAGTTGTCGAAGGAGCGTAAGGACTCGGTAAATATCGTACCGGAACTTTCCACCCTGTCTTCCACCCGGGTCAGTCTGCTTGACTTCGTCCCCCGGGATACGGTGCTCTGGGTGAAAGACCTGTTGTGGGTGAGGGAGCGGATTCAGATGGTACGTGAAGAAGCCCTTTCTCCGCAGGCGGTGATTGCACAGGAAGGAGAGGGTACATCGCTGGACGACCTGGAAAGTCTGCTGATAGAAGGAACCGATTTTGTCGAGAAGGCGGGTGAACTGAAACGGATTGATTTCGGACATAAGGCCGTTGGAACGCCGCAGGCTGTCCTGAAATTCAACACTTCCGTGCAACCGATTTTCCATAAGAACTTTGATATGGTGGCAAGTACCCTGACCGACTACCAGCTCCGGAACTATGCGCTGTACATCTGTTCCGACAGCCAGAAGCAGACCGACCGGTTGTGTGACATATTCCGGGAGAGGGGAGACCAGATTACCTTTATTCCGGTTGACCGTACCCTGCACGAAGGTTTTGTCGACCATACCCTGAAGATGTGTATCTTCACGGATCATCAGATATTCGACCGTTTCCATAAATATAATCTCCGCAGCGACAAGGCGCGGAGCGGAAAGGTGGCCCTGTCACTGAAAGAGCTGAATCAGTTTGAACCGGGCGACTATGTGGTGCATATCGACCATGGTATCGGTAAGTTTGCCGGACTGGTAAGAATCCCGAACGGCAATACCACCCAGGAAGTCATCAAGCTGATTTATCAGAATGACGATGTGGTCTTTGTGTCCATCCACTCCCTGCACAAGATATCGAAATACAAAGGCAAGGAAGGAGAACCTCCCCGTATCAGTAAGTTGGGCACCGGTGCCTGGGAGAAAATCAAGGACCGGACGAAGACGAAAATCAAGGACATTGCCCGCGACCTCATCAAACTCTATTCGTTGCGCAAGCAGGAAAAAGGCTTCCGCTACAGTCCGGACAGCTTCCTGCAGCATGAACTTGAGGCCAGCTTCCTCTACGAGGATACTCCCGACCAGCTGAAGGCGACCCAGGAGGTCAAGCAGGATATGGAAAGCGACCGTCCGATGGACCGTCTGGTCTGCGGTGATGTCGGTTTTGGAAAGACGGAAGTAGCCATCCGGGCGGCTTTCAAGGCAGTAGCCGACAACAAGCAGGTCGCTGTGCTGGTGCCGACCACGGTACTGGCCTACCAGCATTTTCAGACCTTCAAGAAACGTCTGGAAGGTCTGCCCTGCAAGGTCGATTATTTGAGTCGTGCCCGTACCGTCAAGGATATCAGCCGGATTCTCAAGGAACTGGCTTCGGGAGATGTCAATATTCTGATCGGTACCCATAAAATCATCGGAAAGAGCGTAAAGTTCAAGGATTTAGGATTGCTGATTATCGATGAGGAACAAAAGTTCGGGGTGAGTGTGAAGGAAAAGCTTCGTCAGATGAAAGTGAATGTGGATACGCTGACCATGACGGCGACTCCGATTCCCCGTACGCTTCAGTTCTCGCTGATGGGGGCCCGTGACTTGTCGGTGATTCAGACTCCTCCTCCCAACCGTTATCCGATTCAGACGGAGGTGCATACCTTCAATGAGGAAATCATTTCCGAGGCCATCAATTTTGAGATGAGCCGCAACGGACAGGTCTTTTTCGTCAACAACCGTATCCATAATCTGTTGGAACTTAAAGCCATGATTGTGCGTAACATTCCCGATTGCCGCGTATGTATCGGTCACGGACAGATGAAACCGGAGGAACTGGAGAAGATTATCTTCGATTTCATGAATTACGACTATGACGTGTTGCTGGCCACCACCATCATCGAGAGTGGAATCGATATACCGAATGCGAATACCATCATCATCAACCAGGCACAGAACTTCGGTTTGAGCGACCTGCATCAGATGCGCGGGCGTGTGGGACGAGGAAACAAAAAGGCTTTCTGTTACCTGCTGGCTCCTCCGCTTTCTTCTCTTACTCCCGAGGCGAAACGTCGTCTGGAAGCCATAGAGAATTTCAGTGACCTGGGCAGCGGCATTCATATTGCCATGCAGGACCTGGACATCCGGGGGGCCGGAAACATGTTGGGAGCTGAACAGAGCGGATTCATCGCCGATTTGGGATATGAGACCTATCAGAAGATTCTGGCAGAGGCTGTGACCGAGTTGAAGAACGAAGAGTTTTCCGAACTTTATGCCGAGGAAATCAAGGCCGGAGAAGAAAAAATCAGTGGAGAGGAGTTCGTGGACGAATGTACTCTTGAGAGTGACCTGGAACTGCTCTTCCCCAATGAATATATTCCAAGCAGCAGTGAGCGTATGTTGCTTTACCGGGAGTTGGACAAACTGGAACTCGACAGGGATGTGGATGCTTTCAAGGACAGGCTGGTAGACCGTTTTGGAAAGATTCCGCCTGAGGGAGAGGAACTGATCCGGGTGGTTGCTCTGCGGAGAATTGCCAAGCGTCTGGGTATTGAGAAAGTGATACTGAAGGCGGGCCGGATGACTCTTTATTTTGTAAGCAACCTGGACAGCCCTTATTATCAGAGTGCGGCTTTCGGAAAAGTCATTGACTACATGACCAAGTATCCGAGAAACTGCAACCTGCGTGAGCAGAGCGGAAAGAGAAGCATGGTGGTCAAGGACGTGACGGACGTGGAGCAGGCTGTACGGATTCTGCAGGAAATGGTCAGTTTGGGATAACCCCGCCGGTCTTTCCCGGGGCATGTACCGTTGTCTGTTCCGTCAGCCGGACGGAAGTGTCCGGCAGGTGCAGACCGGTGCAACCGATATAAAAAGTGAGCCGTAATATCCTTTTGAGGAAGGAATATTACGGCTCGCAGTATTTACAGGTATTGCACAAGATAACTCAAGATTACTTCTTTAAAGCAGCCAGTGCCGCATCGTAGTCCGGTTCCTGAGTGATTTCCGGTACCAGTTCGGTATACACCACCTTACCGTTCGGATCGAGGATGACGATGGCACGTGTCAGCAGACCAGCCAAAGGTCCTTCACCAATCAGCACTCCGTAGTTGCGTCCGAAATCAGTGCTGTTTCTGAAATCTGAAAGGGCAATGACGTTCTCAATTCCTTCTGTCGTACAGAAACGGCCCTGAGCGAAAGGCAGGTCCTTTGAGATAGCCAGTACCAGCGTATTCTCCATCTGCGAAGCCAGCTGATTGAATTTTCTGACTGAAGTCGCACACACACCGGTATCCAGACTCGGGAAAATGTTCAGCAGAAGGTATTTGCCTTTTCCGTCAGCCAATGAGAAAGTGCTTAAATCACCTTTTACGAAAGAAAAATCGGGTGCCTGTGTGCCGGCTTGTATGAATTCTCCTGACAGTACGACAGGATTTCCTTGAAATTTTACAGTTGACATAATCTTATATATTTTAAATTGGTTCTATAGTTGTAACAATTATAATCAGGAAAAGGTTTACCGATCAGTTTTAATTTGTCGTAACCCGATGCCTTTCTCACAAAATTAGTCAGATTTAATCGATTAATACTCTGTTTGTTGGATATATTTCGTCCGTGACATTATGTTTTGTAACATAAATGTCGATTATGTAGTTTTTTTTTATTTATTTTGCAGCTATAAACCAAACCGATTGACACAAAAAATGAAAAGAACATTAAAAGATTATTTGTTGCTTATGCTGAAAGGCATGGGAATGGGAGCGGCAGACGTGGTTCCGGGCGTATCTGGAGGTACAATTGCCTTTATTGTGGGTATTTATGACGAACTGATCGACTCCATCAAAAGCATTAATGCCGAAAGTCTGAAATTGTTTTTTACCGGAAAGTGGGCTGCTTTCTGGAACAAGATAAACGGAAACTTCCTGTTGTTCCTTTTGGCCGGAATTGGTATCAGTGTCTTTTCACTGGCGAAGGTGATTACCTGGCTGCTGACTGATTATCCGGTGCTGGTATGGTCCTTTTTCTTTGGCCTGGTACTGGTGTCTACCTGGTTTGTCGGAAAGGATATCAAGGGCTGGAACTGGAAGACCATTTTAGGTTTCATCTGCGGGGCAGTACTGGCCTTTTACATTACGGTGGCTACTCCTGCCGAAACTCCTTCCAACTGGCTGTTTATTTTCTTTTGCGGGGCCATTGCCATCTGTGCGATGATTCTGCCCGGTATTTCCGGCAGTTTTATTCTGGTGCTTCTGGGAAAATACTTCTTTATCATGGATGCCGTTAAGACGCTCGACCTGGTGGTCATCGGAATTTTCGGTGCCGGAGCCTGTATCGGAATCACCAGTTTCTCACGGGTACTGTCGTTTGCCCTCAAGCATTTCCGCAATATTACACTGGCCGTACTTACCGGTTTCATGCTGGGTTCTCTGAATAAGGTATGGCCCTGGAAGGAAGTGGTCGACAATACCCACGGAATGGCCATCGAGACCAATGTGATGCCTAATCAGTTTGTAGTTGAGGCCATTGTATTGATGGTGGTCGGTTTCTTCCTGGTGACTTTCCTGGAGAAACTCTCGTCCAAGAAACCGGCTGAGAAATAATCTCAAGGCGGATTTTCCGGATAGTTATTCTGGATACTTTAAGATTTTCCATAGAAGAAATTCATTTTTCAGGCAGGAGGCCCATGCTTCCTGCCTGATTTTTTAGGTTCCGGAGATTTTTGTCCAGGAACTTTCACGCATGCTTGTAAATTTTATCTGCTGTTTATATCTTTGCAAGGCTAGCTGAGGTGACATTAGGCTGCATCTGTGTTTTTTATTTTTATTAATGTAATAAACGAATGCTTTATGTACACGGTAATTAAGCGAATGGAAATATCAGCTTCGCACTTTCTGACCTTATCTTATGCAAGCAAATGTGAGCACTTGCACGGACACAACTGGATTATTACAGTCTATTGCCGCTCGGCCGAACTGGATGAGAACGGAATGGTCGTCGATTTTTCGCATATCAAGAAAGTCGTGAAAGACCAGCTCGACCATAAACACCTGAACGAGGTACTTCCCTGTAACCCTACAGCGGAAAATATTGCCAGATGGATCTGCGACCAGATTCCTCATTGCGTAAAGGTTGAAGTCACTGAATCGGAAGGGAATACGGCGGTTTATGAGAAAGATTAATGAAATATTCTACAGCCTGCAGGGCGAAGGATTCCATGTGGGAACGCCTGCGGTGTTTGTCCGTTTTTCCGGATGTAACTTGAAATGTGATTTCTGCGATACCCGGCACGAGGAAGGGAAGATGATGAGCGATGAGGAACTGCTGGCTGCGGTGACTGCCTATCCGTGCAGGATGGTGATTCTGACGGGAGGGGAGCCCGGACTGTGGATTGACGAGGAGCTTGTCGGCCGCCTTCATCAGGCCGGGAAATATGTGGCCATAGAGACCAACGGGACCTGTGTGCTTCCCGATTCCATCGATTGGGTGACCTGTTCTCCCAAGCAGGGCAGCCGGCTGAAACTGAAACGGATGGATGAAATAAAGGTGGTGTATGTGGGACAGGATGTCTCTCCTTATCTGCAATGGAAAGCTGCCCATTATTTTCTTCAGCCCTGTTCCTGCCGGAATACACAGGAAGTCATTGACTATATCAAGGCACATCCCGAATGGAGACTGAGTCTGCAGACTCACAAACTGATTGACATTCCCTGAAAAAACAGGATCCAGTATCGGGAACAACATCGGGAACAGACGGGAAAACGGAACGGCTCGCGGAGTACGCGGATAAATAAAAAGCGAGGCTGCGCTTCACATTTCAGGTGAAGGCAGCCTCGCTTTTTATTGGGAATCCCTTATCAGGAATCTCTTGATATTACTCTTCCGTCTCAAGCAACAGGTTCATAACCTGGCAAGCCGACTTGGCTACAGAGGTTCCAGGACCGAAGATAGCCATGACTCCTGCCTTGTACAGGAAATCGTAATCCTGTGCCGGAATCACACCACCGGCGAAGACCAGAATATCTTCTCGTCCCAGACGCTTCAATTCGGCAATGATCTGCGGAATCAGTGTCTTGTGTCCGGCAGCCAGTGAAGAAACTCCCACTGCATGCACGTCATTTTCGACAGCCTCACGCGCAGCTTCTTCCGGAGTCTGGAACAACGGTCCCATATCCACATCGAAACCACAATCGGCAAAACCGGTTGCCACTACCTTTGCACCACGGTCGTGTCCGTCCTGACCCATCTTGGCAATCATGACACGCGGACGGCGGCCTTCTCTCTTGGCAAATTCTTCTGTCAGTTCGCAAGCTTTTGCGAAATCTGCATCTTTTTTACTTTCTGATGAATACACTCCTGATATCGTTCTGATTACAGCTTTATAACGTCCTACGACAACTTCGCAGGCATCGGAAATTTCTCCCAGTGTAGCACGTACGCGTGCAGCTTCCACAGCCAGTTCCAGCAGGTTGCCCTTGCCTGTCTTCACGCATTCGGTGATGGCAGCCAGTGCCTTGTCCACCTCAGCCTGGTTACGTCCTTCCTTCAGGCGGCGCAGGTTTTCGATCTGTTCCTGACGAACGGCAGTATTGTCCACTTCAAGAATATCAATCGGGTCTTCTTTTTCCAGACGGTACTTGTTGGTACCCACAATGGTCTGTTCGCCCGAGTCGATACGTGCCTGAGTACGAGCCGCAGCCTCTTCGATACGCATTTTAGGAATACCGGTCTCGATGGCCTTTGCCATACCGCCCAGACGTTCGATTTCCTGAATGTGTTCCCATGCCTTGTGGGCCAGTTCGTTGGTCAGTGACTCTACATAATATGAACCTCCCCACGGGTCTACGTTCTTACAGATCTGTGTTTCTTCCTGGATGTAAATCTGCGTATTACGTGCGATACGTGCAGAGAAGTCGGTCGGCAGTGCGATGGCTTCGTCCAGCGCGTTGGTATGCAGTGACTGAGTGTGTCCCAGTGCGGCAGCCATGGCTTCGATACAGGTACGGCCTACGTTGTTGAACGGATCCTGCTCGGTAAGCGACCATCCTGAAGTCTGAGAGTGGGTACGCAATGCCAGTGACTTCGGATTCTTCGGGTTGAACTGCTTGACGATTTTAGCCCACAGCATACGGGCAGCACGCATTTTGGCAATTTCCATGAAGTGGTTCATACCGATGGCCCAGAAGAACGACAGACGCGGAGCAAAGGCATCAATGTCGATGCCGGCAGCTACACCCGCACGCAGGTATTCCAGACCGTCGGCCAGTGTATATGCCAGCTCAATGTCGGCCGTAGCACCGGCTTCCTGCATGTGATAACCCGAAATGGAGATTGAATTGAATTTCGGCATTTTCTGAGAAGTATACTCAAAGATATCCGAAATGATCTTCATGGAGAAGGCTGGCGGATAAATGTAGGTGTTACGCACCATGAATTCCTTCAGAATGTCGTTCTGGATGGTTCCCGCCATCTCTTCCAATTTCGCACCCTGTTCCAGTCCGGCATTGATGTAGAACGCCATGACAGGAAGTACGGCACCGTTCATGGTCATGGATACCGACATCTTGTTCAAAGGAATACCGTCGAACAGCACCTTCATGTTCTCGAGCGAGCAGATGGATACACCGGCTTTTCCCACGTCGCCCACTACGCGCGGATGATCCGGGTCGTAACCGCGGTGGGTAGGAAGGTCGAAGGCAACCGACAGACCTTTCTGTCCGGAAGCCAGGTTACGGCGATAGAACGCATTCGATTCTTCTGCAGTAGAGAATCCCGCATACTGACGGATGGTCCACGGACGGAAGGTATACATCATTGAGTAAGGGCCGCGCAGGTAAGGAGGAATACCGGCTACGTAATCCAGGTGTTCCATTCCTTCCAGGTCTTCCTTCGTATATACCGGTTTTACCTGAATCTGTTCCGGTGTCTTCCAGTTGGCTGTGATGCCGTTCTCTTTTTGCCAGTCAGCTCCGTTCTGAGCATGGAATCCGGCATATATGTTGATATCTTTAAATTTCGGTTTCATAGTATCTTCTTACTTAATTCCTAACTTTTCGTTGTATTCCCTTAATGTTTCCAATACGTTGCAGCGTACGTGGATGAAGTTTTCGATGCCTGCAGCCTTGAGGTCATCCATGCATGCCGGAGCACCGGCTACGATAAACATGGCGCGGCCGGCCACTTCCTTGAAGGCAGGGATGGCATATTCTGCATATTCTTCATCGCTCGAGCAGATTACCACGATGTCTGCATGTGCATCAAGGGCAGCTTTTACACCTTCTTCTACACTCGGGAATCCCAGGTTGTCGATGACTTCGTATCCGGCACAAGCCAGGAAGTTGCACGAGAACTGGGCGCGGGCCTGACGCATGGCCAGGTTTCCGATGGTCAGCATGAAGGCTTTCGGACGCTTGCCGGAATGTTCGGTCTGCAGACGCAATGCCTCGAACTCGCTGGCGGCACGGTCGGTATTCAAGCTGGCAAACGAAGCCTCTTCCTGATGGCCTCCGCCGCATGCACACTTAGGAGCCAGCGGTGCTTTTTCTCCCGCTTTCTCGTTAAAGTTAGGATATTGGTTGGTTCCGAGCAATATTTCTTTCCGTTTCGATACGGCTTCATGACGGGCCTTGTTGCTGTTGTTCACCGCCTGCTGTATCTTTCCGTTTTGTACGGCCTGAATCATACCGCCCTCTTCTTCCACTTCCAGGAAGAGCTTCCAGGCCTGTTCGGCAATGGCTACGGTCAGGTTCTCGATATAATAGGAACCTCCGGCAGGGTCAACAATGCGGTTCAGGTGTGATTCTTCCTTCAGCAGCAGCTGCTGGTTGCGGGCAATGCGTTCAGAGAAGTCGTCCGGAGTCTCGTAAGCCTTGTCGAACGGAGTCACCGTGATGGAGTTCACGCCCGCAATGGCGGCACTCATCGCTTCGGTCTGGGTACGCAGCAGGTTTACGTGAGCATCGAACAATGTCAGGTTGAAAGTAGAAGTTTCCGCATGGGCCACCATCTGGCAGGCACAGTCGCACTGAGGTTGATATTCTTTTACAATATTTGCCCACAGCATACGTGCGGCACGGAACTTCGCGATTTCCATGAAATAATTGGAACTGATACCGAAATTGAAGCGGATTTTACGTGCGGCAAGGTCGCTCGGCACTCCCGCTTCGGTCAGCTGACTGAGGTATTCGTTACCCCATGCCAGTGCATATCCCAGTTCCTGATAGATATAGGCACCTGCATTGTTCAGTCTTACCGAGTTGACGGCGATACATTGGATATGGGGGTATCCGGCTGTGATTTCAACCAGTTTCTTGCCTTCACCAACCAGGGCACTTACGTCTTTGCCCTTTTCCAGCATTTTACCTATCGGGTCGAAATTGATGGAACCGTATAATTTTTCAGGGTCGTATTTTTTCTCTTTGAAATAGTTGACAAGCAGTTCAGCCAGAGCTGCCGAATGACGCTGACAAGTAGAGAAGTTCAGCTCGATGCAATCGCAGCAGATGTCTTTCAGCAAGGTCTCTATGTATTCCTTACTCAGTTCCTTGGCCTTGATGCAGAATCCCAGTGAGTCAATACCCTTGTTCAGCAGGTCCAGGGCTTTGGCATTGGCCTGGGCAGGGTCTTCAACCGAAATATCTTGACGGATAAACCAGGTATTGTCATTTTTTTTGTTTCCCCTGAGATAAGGATATTCACCGGGAAGTGTGTCGGTAGTTTTTAAATTCTCGAGGTCTTCTTTACGGTAGAAAGGCTTTACCTTGAATCCTTCATTGGTCTTCCAAACTAACTTCTTCTCAAAATCAGCACCTTTCAAATCTGCTGTTATTTTATCCATCCATTCCTGGGTAGAGACGGACGGAAAGTCTGAAAAGAGTTTTTCTTTACTATCTGCCATAGTGAATTTGTGTTTTATGATATATATGATTTAATGTTACTAAGTATGTCGGTTGGATAAACATACAGGGCAAATATACTAATTTATTACACATAGCCACATAATGTGCAAGTTTTTTTAGAGATAAATGTTTGCTAAACTCTATAATCTTGGTTACATTTGCCCACACTTAAAATTGATAATATTATGAATTGGCTACAAGATTTATTGACAAATCCCGACTCGATAGCACACATTGTGGCTCTTTATGCGTTTGTCATAGCCGCGGGAGTCTTATTGGGGAAAATTAAAGTGTTTGGTATTTCGCTCGGGGTTACTTTCGTTTTGTTTGTGGGGATTTTGGCCGGACATTTCGGTTTTACCGGAAATGCGGCGATTCTTTCCTTCATCCAGGACTTCGGACTGATATTGTTTGTCTTCTGTATCGGTCTTCAGGTGGGTCCTTCTTTCTTTTCTTCCTTTAAAAGGGGGGGTATTACGCTGAACATGCTTGCGCTGGGTATCGTGGGGCTGAATATCGCAGTGGCCCTGATCATTTACTGGGCGCTTCAGGGCAGGGTAGACATACCGATGATGGTCGGTGTGCTTTGCGGTGCCGTAACCAATACTCCGGGACTCGGTGCTGCCAATGAGGCACTGCAGCAGCTGAATTACAGCGGACCGGAAATTGCCATGGGATATGCCTGTGCGTATCCGCTGGGTGTAATGGGTATCATTCTGGCCATGATTCTGATCCGTTATCTGTGCCGGGTGGACATGGACAAGGAGGCTGATGACATCCAGAAGGAGGAAGAGGCCAATCCTCATCTGAAACCTTATAATATTGCCCTGCGTGTGGAGAATGCGGCTTTGAGCGGCAAGAAACTGTCGCAGGTGCAGAACTTCCTGGCACGTGATTTTGTCTGCTCGCGTATTCTGCAGGACGGTCATCTGTATATTCCAAACGCCGATACGGTACTGCGTCTGGGCGATGAAATGAATATCGTTTGTGCCGAGGATGACTCGGAGGCGATTCAGGCCTTTATCGGTCCGAAGGTGGACGGGGTTGACTGGGATAATCAGAGCAAGCAGGTGAAACCGATGGTTTCCCGCCGTATCCTGGTCACTCAGCCTTCTATCAACGGTAAGACACTGGGTGAGCTTCATTTCAGCAGCATGTACGGGGTGAACGTGACTCGTGTCAACCGTTCGGGTATGGACCTGTTTGCGGCACGTCAGCTGACACTGCAGGTGGGTGACCGAGTGATGGTGGTGGGTCCGCAGGATGCCATCGACCGGGTGGCCGACTTGCTGGGTAACCAGTTGAAGCGTCTGGACCGTCCGAATATCGTGACCATCTTCGTGGGTATTTTCTGTGGTATTCTGTTCGGTAGTCTGCCGTTGGCTATTCCGGGTATTCCTACGCCTATCAAACTGGGTCTTGCCGGGGGGCCGCTGATTGTATCTATTCTGATTGGCCGCTTCGGACATAAGGTGAAACTGGTGACGTATACCACAATGAGTGCCAACCTGATGTTGCGTGAGGTGGGACTGGTGCTGTTCCTGGCGAGTGTGGGCATCAAGGCGGGAGGAAACTTCGTACAGACGGTGGTCGAAGGGGATGGCCTGCTGTATGTGGGAATCGGTTTCCTGATTACGATTATTCCGTTGCTGATCATCGGTGTGATTGCGCGTCTGAAACATAAAGTCAACTATTTTACGCTGATGGGTCTGATTGCGGGTAGTACTACTGACCCGCCTGCCCTGGCTTATGCCAACCAGATTTCGGGTAACGATGCGCCGGCGGTAGGATATTCTACGGTATATCCGTTTACGATGTTCCTCCGTATCCTGACGGCTCAGCTGCTGGTACTTTTCCTGGCGGGATAAGTGACGCTGCAGACTGAATCGAAAACGGTATGATATCTTAGAGGAAGTCAAATGATTCCGATAAGTAAACAAATAATAAACAATAAGCAAAAGAGGCTGTCTCAAAATACTTTGAGATGGCCTTTTTTGTGTCTGCAAAAAAAATCGGGCAAGCCCTAACTTCACTAAGTCAGAACTTGCCCGTTTCCCTAATTTTTTGTATCTTAGGGAATCAAACTAAGATATCCCAAAGATAATGTTTAAAAGTTACACATCCAACGATAATCTGCTTTTACCTCCATGTTTAGGCGATTTTATACCCCAGAACGATCCGGTCCGGGTTGTTCACCATATAATAGAACAGATAAACCTTGAAGAACTTTACCGTAAGTATTCCACTAAAGGCTGTTCTGCATACCACCCACGCATGATGCTTCAGATTCTTGTCTATGCTTATCTGCGTAATATCTATTCCAGCCGTCGCATCGAAGAGTTCTGTCGTAATGATATACGCTTCATGTGGCTTACCGGCAACGTTACTCCTGACCATAATACCATCAACCGTTTCCGCAGCAGCCGTCTGAAGGATGTACTGAAGACAGTTTTCGCCACTATTGTAAAGTTCCTCGTGTCAGAAGGTTTTGTAAGTCTTGATGTAGCATTTACCGACGGAACGAAAATGGAGGCTAACGCCAACCGTTATACATTTGTCTGGGGCAAGTCCATACATACCCGTATATCCAGAATAGCTGAACAGCTTGAGGAGATATGGCAGTATGCCGAATCCGTCACCAAACAGGAACTGCGTGATTCAGCTCCCCTTACATATCAGGATATCACCCCGGAGAAAGTGGAAAAGGCGCTCTGCCAGATAGACGATGCCCTGAACGGAGTGAACGCGGACAGAAAAATGAAAGCGAAGGTAAGACGTGTAAGGAAGTCATGGCCTGAACAGCTCAAAAAATATGAATCGCAGGGAAAGAAACTTGACGGACGCAACAGCTACTCAAAGACAGACAATGACGCCACTTTCATGCGCATGAAGGAGGACCATATGAAGAACGGACAGCTCAAACCCGGATATAATCCTCAGATAAGTACCAATAAACAGTTTATCCTGAACTATACCATCCATCAGTGCGCGGGTGATACCTCCACCTATCCCCTGCATATGGATGATTTCCATTCCCTTTACGGCAGATACCCTGACGTATCAGTATGTGATGCCGGATACGGAAGTGAGGAGAACTATCTGTATGCCTTCAGACATGGCATTGAAACCTTCATAAAGTACAATTATTTTCATAAGGAACAGAAAAGGTACTTCAGAAACGATCCTTTTCTGTCTGCCAACTTTTATTATAATGAGGAAACCGACGGCATGTACTGTCCTATGGGGCAGAAAATGGAAAGACTCTCCGATG
>OGJK01000073.1_pt1 | contig 105993 bp, 89 predicted proteins | sample 1571961 | NCBI WGS metagenome assembly OGJK01 (sample SAMEA2582120, study PRJEB24529) | metagenome | biome: Human gut stool | place: China | collected 2011 | reverse complement strand
TTGTGCGGGCTATTTTCATTCATTGTTCCAACAAAAATCGGAATTTCCTATTATATTAAAAAGAAGACCAGCGATTACTAGCTGATCTTCCTAAAATCCTGCTCAAAAAATCTTATTCTTTTCCATCAAAGCAATATGTACAGAGTTTACATGGTTCCAATCCGATAGACGCAATCAAATCATCCAGTCTGTGGTATCTCAATGTCGTAAAGTTCTGTTGCTTGCGCACTCCTTCCAGCATTGCTGCATAGCGGTCACTGTTTGGATCTGCGTACTCATCAAGTACCTTTTCTGCATTCTCTCCCTCTCGTTCCAAAATAATTCTGCGGGTAATCAGATCCAGTTCTGATTTTGAACGTGAGAAATTCAAATATTTACATCCATAAAGCAATGGCGGACATGCCGGTCTTACATGAACTTCTTTGGCGCCACTGTTATATAAAAATTCCGTCGTCTCTCGAAGCTGTGTTCCTCGCACGATTGAATCGTCGATCAAAAGCAGTCTCTTGTCTTCAATTAAAGACGGTACCGGGATCAGTTTCATTCTCGCTACTTTTTCTCTCTGTGCCTGATTTGTAGGCATAAATGATCTGGACCAGGTAGGTGTATATTTGATAAATGGTCTCGCATAACGGTAGCCCGATTCGTTCGCATATCCGATCGCATGTGCAATACCGGAATCCGGAACACCTGCTACCACATCCGGCTCGATGGTTCCTTTGTCACGTTTTGCCAGCATACTGCCGCATTTATAACGCATCTCTTCCACATTCACTCCCTCGTAAGAAGAAGTCGGGTATCCATAGTACACCCAAAGGAACGAACAGATCTTCATATCTTTTTTTGCCTCTGAAACGACTTCCACACTCTCTGGTGTAATGTAGACAATCTCCGCCGGTCCAAGTTCTTTATAATCAGAGTATCCCATACTCATGTATGCAAAACTTTCAAATGAAACACAATATGCATCTTCTTTTTTGCCGACCATCAGCGGAGTACGTCCATAACGATCTCTCGCTGCATAGATTCCCTCGTTTGTCATGATCAGCATTGTCATGGAGCCATCAATGATCTCCTGCACATATCGGATTCCTTCCACAATCGTCTCTTTTTTACAGATCAACGATGCTACTAGTTCAGTTGCATTGATCTGCCCGCCGCTCATCTCCTGAAAATGTGTATGCCCATTCTCATAGACAATATTCAAAAGTGCATCCAGATTGTTGATCTTTCCAACTGTTGTGATTGCAAAACTTCCCAGATGTGACTGAATCAAAAGCGGCTGTGGTTCAAAATCAGAAATACAGCCGATTCCGATATTCCCTTTCATTTCCTCGACATCCCGCTCAAACTTTGTACGAAACGGAGAGTTCTCAATATTATGAATCGCACGGTGAAAACCGCCTTTTCCAAATGTTGCCATTCCACCGCGTCTTGTTCCCAGATGTGAATGATAATCTACGCCATAAAATAAATCTAATATGCAGTCTGTCTTTGCAGCAACGCCAAAAAATCCACCCATGTATTTTCTCCTCTTTTCAATTATCTTATTAGCTCATTAACAGAATAAGTTTAGCACGAATCGCCCGCAAGTGCAAAGAAAGATAGTTAATTATTTTTAAAGAGGGTTTATAAGTCTCATTAATAATACTATTGTAACAAGCAGAAAAATCACATATAATAAGAGCATAGAAACAACGTATTTTTCTTTTCGAAAGCCGGGGAATCTCTATGAAACTAACACAGGATAACTGCTACAAACTAGCATTGGAAATTACAGGCTGTAATGGGATGGAATGGCCGTTTTTTTCTTCTAAGATTTTAGAGTTCAACAATCTGGAACTGCTGCACGCCCTTGTGACATGCGCGACTCCATCCCAGCATCTGGCTTTATGGCATCACGAAAAGCGGAGCCAGGAATTTATTTTTAAAGTATCGATGATTGAATCCATTCTTTCTGTCTGCGACGGCTATCTAATCAAATCTCCTGAGACAGAATATTTAGATGCGAGCGAAAAAAGTGTTACCTCCTACTATCTGGGACTTATTTTTACAAAGCTTTTCAGCATGAAAGAATTTCAGACAGACTATTTTTTGAACACAACACTTTTTGAACAGGTCTACGGGAAAGAATCTTTTATCTGCAACGGGCGCAAAAAACCCTCCTTTGTCGGTCTGACACAAGCCGATGGAAAATGGAGTATCTGGGAGCCGACAGGAAAACGTGATCATGCTCCGAAGGCATTAAGCGATGCCTTCAATCAAGTGCTCGGTATCAAAAGTGTAAATGGGCAGGCACCCACATTTGCAATGGCATCTATGACCTATTTTGACACCAAACACAATGAGCTTCAGGGAATTCTCCGCAATGCACCGGAAGGTAAAAAAGCCGATGTTCACTTTGACAAAGAACAGTTTTTGACTCTCTACTACCGACATATCTGTGAATTGTTTGATGAATCTCTTCGTCGGAGGCCTTTTGACAGTGTCATTGATTATATTGACGGTTATCTGGAGATTGAGTTGGAACTTTTCGGACTCAACATAGACGAAGACGAAACAGACGAATATGCCAGAAAGCGCCGTGTGAAATTAGGTGTTCCGAAAAAAATTCTTGAATATTTTCAATATCACACACCAGCCGCCAAACAAGAAATCTTGTTATCCGACATTGTAGATGCCATTCCAGACAATGAGCCAGAACTTCAGGATTCCCATTTTTTCATGGGACGGGACAAAATATATTTTCGAATTGTATAGAAAATACATCATTTATTCGTAAAATTCAAAATTATTGGCAACAATTTTATTGACAGTATGCTATAATAGAAAAGAATAATGTATTATGTTGCCGTACAGTTTGTTAGGAGGGTATGATTATGGCTACAAAAAGACAAGTTAAAAAACAAGAAAGTAAATTAAATGCAATGAAAGCAAAAGCTGCTCCTGTAGTGGAAAAGGTTGCTGAGAAAGCTGCTCCTGTAGTGGAGAAAGTCGTAGAAAAGACTGCTCCTGCCGTAGAGAAGGTCGTAGAAAAGACTGCCCCTGCCGTAGAGAAAGCTGCAGAAAAAGTTGTGGAAGAGACAAAAGAAGCTGCAAAAAAAGTAAGAAAAACAGCTCCAAAAAAAGAGATGAAAACGACTTTGATCGTAGAGCACCAAGGAAAGCAAGTGGAAGACAAAGACATGATTGCAGCAGTGAAAAAGGCATGGACGAAATCAGGTAGAAAAATTGGCGACATCAAGACTATGACATTATATGTAAAACCTGAAGAAGCCGCTGTATATTATGTAATCAACACAACCGAGACCGGAAGTGTAGCATTTTAATCATTACTGGAATAACAATACTTGATATATATGATTGTAAGGATAGGATAGAAGTTTTTACTTCTGTCCTTTTTTCTTCCCCCGGAATAGAGACAGCCTCTTTTTTATATACTAAACTAAATCCTATTTTTGAGGTTCTTATGAAGCCATTCTCACACAAAAAAATAATCGGTACTTCTCTTTTATTTATCGCCGCATTCCTCGTCGGTCACTTTTTTGCCTGGACAGTGGAACATTTTCAGACAAAGTCGGTCACTACATCTGCCACCGGCAATTGGGGGCTGAGTTTTCAGGAGGACGGAAAACCTCCCGTTGCAAATGCGACCTACGAAGACTTAAAGCAATATGATGCTTACTACGCCGAAAATACCGACCAAAAGGTAATCTATCTTACATTCGATGCCGGCTTTGAAAATGGTAACACGCCAGCCATCTTAGATGCACTGAAAAAACACAATGTTCCGGCTACATTTTTTGTCGTCGGGAATTTCCTCTCCGACAACCCCGATCTGATCAAGCGTATGGTCGAGGAAGGTCATATCGTAGGAAATCATACTTATACGCACCCGGACATGTCCAAGATTTCCACGATGGAAAGCTTTTCAAAGGAAATTCAGGATGTCGAAAAACTCTATCAGGAAATCACCGGAAAAGAAATGATAAAATTTTATCGCCCTCCGCAAGGAAAATACAGTGAAGAAAACTTGAAAATGGCAAAAGAACTCGGCTATAAGACGTTTTTCTGGAGTCTTGCCTATGTTGACTGGTATCAAGATAAACAACCGACAAAAGAAGAGGCATTTGACAAACTACTTGGAAGAATACATCCCGGCGCTGTCGTTCTGCTGCATAACACCTCTTCCACAAACGGACAAATCTTAGATGAGTTGCTGACAAAGTGGGAAGAAATGGGATACACCTTCAAATCTCTGGACCAAATGCCATAAAGCCAAAAAGATGGGTGAACATTACTTTCGTTCCCCATCCTTTTTCTAATATGCCATCGCTTCCTCTCTCGTCATCCAAAAATGAATCCCGGTTGTGGAATCATTCCATCTGTCTTCATCAAAATCAGGAACTTCTACCCACTGTCCCTTCCGATAGACGAAATTTTCATCAACCAATGACCATGCCTCTTCGTATTCCTCCTGATAATCAAAGCTTTTGATTGTCAGGACCTTCGCTTTGCTGCATCTGCATGAGTTCATTGTCGCGGAACTCCGTTTTGCATCTGCCGGAATCAAAAGCTGAACCAGTCTGTCATTAAAACATTTTTTATAACCGAGAAACGCTCCTTTTTCCGGACAATACAAGTCAAAAAATTTCGTATGCCCGTCATGAATAATCCCATCTAGTTTTGCATGCTCCAGCACTGCGCACATCAGATTCGCCCCTCTGATATCTGCGCCTGTCAGATCATTGTAACGCATCGCCGCACACTTTAAATTCGCCTCCTGAAGACTGGCATCTCGAAAAGTACACATATCAAACAATGTATTTTCCAAACTGCTCTTTTTTAAACTTGCCCCGTCAAAACACACCCGGTGAAACTGGCTCATGGAAAAATCAATCTCATCCAGATTGTACCCGCTCAAATCAGCTCCACTCAAAGCTACCTCCCGCAGATTCAGCCTCTCCCCACTCTTTCTGCGCTCTAACTTTTCATTCAATTCCTCCACCGATATCTTCCTCATCTGTACCACCTCTTTCTCTATTTTACCACACTCGCTTGTAAATAGCACTTTTCTTATCCAAGTGCAACATCCAATATCATCATCACAAGGAAACCGACAACAAATCCGAGTGTGCCCATCTTCCCGTTTTCTCCCATATGCGCCTGTGGAATCAGCTCTTCCACAACGACATAGATCATTGTTCCCGCAGCAAACGCAAGTAATATTGCAATTGATGCATTTGCAAATCTCGCAAATACTGCTGCAAGCACACCAAAAAGAGGTTCTACAACTGCTGTCATACTCGCAATGACAAATGCTCTTTTTTTGCTTACCCCTTCTTTCACAAGTGGCAATGCAACTGCCGTCCCTTCTGGAAAATTCTGAATTCCAATTCCGATCGCCAGTGCAACCGCACCTGACAGCAACGCCGTATCTTGCATATTTTGTCCCGCCAGTGCAAATGCGAGCCCGACTGACATTCCTTCTGGAATATTGTGAGTTGTGATTGCTATGATCAGCATTGCCGTACTTTTCCCCAATGTAAGCTGTGTACTTTTTTCTCTCTCATACCATGCTTTCATCAGTCCGTCTGCCACAAGCAATGTGATGACTCCCAACAAAAAACCACCGGTCATGACAAGCCATCCAACCTGCCCGTTTGCCTCTGCAAAATCAATCCCCGGAAGCAGCAGCGACCACACGGACGCAGCTATCATAACTCCTCCGGCAAATCCTAAAAATCCACACTGCAGATTTCCGCTGACTTCCCGTCTGACAAAGAAAATCCCCGCTGCTCCTAAAGCTGTTATGAGAAAGGTTCCAAGTGTTCCAAATAGTGCCATTAAAATTCCATTCATATACGATCACCTCTGCTGATACTATATGAAAAAAACAGCTTTCCGTGAAAGAAAGCTGTCTCCTTAATTATTCTGTGTATGGTTCTTCTTCATTCTGTTTAACAGTTACTCCGACATCCTGAAAATCTACTTTTGCCCATACATCTTTATTCACTTTTATCTTAGTGTCTTTTTTCCAGCCATCATAAACCTCATTGAACTTTTCGCTTTTCCGAGAATTTACGATTGTCTCCTTTTTCGCATCTGTCGCATCTCTGTCGAGCAGACTCGTCACTTTTGCGACGTAGAGTCCATTCTCCGTCTCTATGACATCTGTAAATCCGCCCACTCCCAAAGAATCTGCTGCTGCGATCAACTCCGCAGCCGGCGATGTACTCTCTGAATCAAAGGTAGCTGTCTGCGCTTCCTTGCCCTGTTCTGTCGCGTAAGCCGCAAAATCTTCTGCCGCTTTTGCACCTTCCAGGAAAGCTGCTGCCGTCTCTTTCAGGGCTGCCTTTTCTTCATCTGTCAAAGTCTTAGAATTCCCTTCTTCGTCTGTTGTTGTATACGGAAAACTTACATACTGCATACTCTTTTGCGCAGCCTCTTCATCCGAAACTTCTGTGCTTACATCCTTTGTCACCGCATCCGTCATCTTCTTCTGAATCGTAAGCAGAGTCAACACTCTTTCCACATACTCCGTCTCTCCGGATACCAATTCTTTGGCTTCCAGCCCATTGCCCTCATCGAATTTTTTTGTCGCTTCCTGAATCGCACTCTTCTCTTCATCTGTCAACGCAACCTCGTATTCAGCCATGTGGTCTTCCAGAATATACATCTGTTGAAGCGCATCCATCACACTGTCTTTTACATTGTCCTCATAAGTCTTTCCCTCACTTACTTCCTGCGTCCACATGTTGTCTCCAAGCATAGAGCCTAAGTTTGTCTCAATCATTCCCTGCTGGTATCTCGCATAAAAATTTGCAACTCCTGCCGGTATCTTATCCCCTCCAACAGTTGCCACTGTATCTGCGTTTTCAAAGCTTGCACATCCTGTCATCGAGACTACTGCAAGAGATGCCGCTGTCGCAAATACGACTACTTTCTTTTTCAGATTCCTCATAACTGCCTCCTTTGTATTTCTAATTCTTAATTATAGCGGTTTTTCTTTATTCTATCAATGTTTTTATATCATTTAACACTTTTTTCACAAGTTCCAGCACATCATCATCTTTCTCTTTTTTATTTCTTGCTTTCTTTTCATAGACAAAATAAGGATTCGTATCAACCGTAAATTTAAGCGCCCCTTTGTATTGATCAAGCAGCATCGGAATCCGCTCTGCATGCACCTTCGCACGTTCATACATTGTGAACCGGAACTGTTCTCCTTTTTGCTCCACAGCAACTAAATATGCACTGTGTGCAAGTGATTTCAACAGCGCAATCTGCAAAAGCTGCTGAACTTTTCTCGGAATATCTCCATATCGGTCAATCAATTCTTCCAGCATATCATCCATCTCCGCCTCATTTTCAATACCTGCAATCCGCTTATAAATATCGAGTTTCTGGTATTCATTTGGAATATACGACACCGGAATAAACGCATCTACATTCAAATCTACTGTTGTTGTATATGGCTCCTCCTCAATCTCACCTTTCAGCTGTTTAACCGCCTCATTGAGCATCTTACAATACAGGTCATACCCGACCGCCTCCATATGTCCGTGCTGTTCTGCCCCCAGAAGATTCCCTGCTCCGCGGATTTCCAAATCCCGCATGGCGATTTTAAAACCAGAACCAAGATCTGTGAACTCACGGATTGCTGACAGGCGTTTCTCTGCCACTTCACGCAGGAGTTTATCTCTTTTGTACAGCAAAAACGCATATGCCATCCGATTGGAACGTCCCACACGTCCTCTTAGCTGATACATTTGCGAAAGTCCGAGCTGGTCTGCATCATGGATAATCATTGTATTGGCATTGGAAATATCAAGCCCCGTCTCTATGATCGTCGTCGACACAAGCACGTCAATTTCCCCATTGATAAAATCAAGCATAATGTTCTCAAGCTCCCGCTCCTTCATCTGCCCATGCGCAAATGCCACATTTGCCTCCGGCACAAGCTTTTGCACTTTGTCCGTAATCTCATCGATATCTTTCACTTTGTTATACACATAATACACTTGTCCCTGACGGGATAATTCTCTTTGTATCGCCTCGCGCACCATCTCATCATTGTATTCCATGACATACGTCTGAATCGGCATACGGTCAACCGGAGCCTCCTCAAGCACGCTCATATCACGTATTCCGATGAGGCTCATATGCAAGGTTCTCGGAATCGGTGTCGCTGTCAGCGTCAGCACATCAATATTCTCTTTTAATTTTTTAATCTGCTCCTTATGCTGTACTCCAAAACGCTGTTCTTCATCGATGATCAAAAGTCCCAAATCTTTAAATTCCAAATCTTTGCTCAGCACACGGTGCGTACCTACCACGATATCCACCAGACCGCGTTTTGTGTCCTCAATTGTCTTTTTCTGCTGCGCCGGAGTACGGAACCGGCACATCAGGTCGACTCGCACCGGAAACTCCTTCATGCGCTGCACAAACGTATTATAATGCTGCTGGGCAAGTATCGTCGTCGGAACGAGATACACCACCTGCTTATTCTCCTGCACTGCCTTAAATGCCGCACGGATCGCAATCTCTGTCTTGCCGTATCCCACATCTCCACAGATCAGGCGATCCATGATCTTGGTGCTCTCCATATCTTTTTTCGTCGCCTCAATTGCAAGCAGCTGATCCTCCGTCTCCTCAAACGGAAACATCTCCTCAAATTCTCTCTGCCATACGGTATCCTCTCCATAGACAAATCCATGTTTTTCCTGTCTTGCCGCATACAGTTCGACAAGATCCTTTGCAATCTCTTTTACTGCCCCACGAACTCTTGTCTTCGTCTTCGTCCACTCTTGTCCACCAAGCCGATTAAGCTTTGGTTTCTTTGCATCTGCGCTTGCGTACTTTTGAATCAAATCCAGCTGAGTTGCCGGAATATACAGATTCCCGCCCGCCGCATAAGCAATTTTCATATAGTCTTTGGCAACTTTATCCACCTCAATCTTTTCGATTCCCTGATAAATCCCCAATCCATGATTTTCATGTACTACATAATCTCCGACCTTCAATTCTGAAAAGCTCTGTATTTTCTGTCCCTCATATACTTTCCGCTTTCTCTTTTTCTTTTTTTGCCCAAAGATATCCGTTTCAGAAATGACGATGAATTTGATCATCGGATATTCATATCCTTCCGTCACATGGCCGTAAGTCACCATGATTTCTCCGGGATTAACCTCTCGTTCTACATCCTCACTGTAGAAACTGCTTAGATTATAATCTCTTAAATCTTCTGCCAGACGTTTTGCCCTTGTTCGAGAACCGGAAAGCAAGATCGCACGGTACCCTTTTCTTTTTAACTGCTTCAGATCCCGTGTCAGCATCTCAAAACTGTTATTATACGGGTTTACCCCTTTTGCCTGCAAATGATACAGTCCACGCGTCTTAAATTCTTTGCACTTCATCTCCAATGCCGACATCCCGATACTATAGTATTGGTTCATCTTGTCGGCAATCTCTTTTGTGGAGAACAGTTTCATCTCCTCGTCCGAGACCGTATACCCACATTCCATACGGTTTGCCTGTGCCTGCACAAATTCCTCCTCCACAGACTCTCCCTTTTCAATCAGACGCACCGGCTCATCCAAAAACAGCATACTTGTTTTCTTATCAAAATAATCTAAAAATGAAACACGTTTTGCCTGTTCTTCCGGAAAATCTGTTGCCGGATAGATACGAATCGATTCCAAATTCTCAATAGAGCGCTGGCTTTCCACATCAAATGTACGGATAGAATCAATTTCGTCTCCCCACATCTCAATACGCACAGGTACTTCTTCCGTCAACGGATAAATATCTAAAATACCTCCCCGCACCGCAAACTGTCCGGGACCTTCAATCTGTTCTTCCCTCTCATATCCAAGAAGCACCATATCTTTTTTTAATTTTTCAAAGTCAAGCGCCTGTCCCGCCTCCAAAGAGATGACGCTCTTTTCCATCTCTTCCAGCGGAAGCAAAGAATCCATAAAACCGTCAAAGCTTGTGATCACAGTGACTTGTTCCTGTTCAAGCAATGCCTGGTACACTTCCATTCTCTGTTTAATCAAAAACTTGCCACGAAGATCTGCCTGATAAAACAATAAGTCTTTTGCCGGATAGAGCCATACATCAGAATCCAGAAAACGGTACTCTTCATAAATTTGTTTTGCCCTGAGCTCACTGGAAACAGCGATGATTTTTCGTTTAAAACCATCGCCCAGCGCATACATCAAATGTGTTTTCTGGGAAGTGACACAACCTGATATCTGTATCATTCCCTGCTTTTCCGTTCTTTTTTTCTGAATCTCTTCATACTCTGCCAATTCTTTCAGCGGTCCTGCAAAAAACTGCATGTTCTCCTCCTTCTATGCTTTTACTTTTTTATTGAACACATTCATCGCAGCCTCAATCTCACCTTGCACAATCTGCTCTACTGCATCAGATGCATGTTCATATCCTTCTTCCATCAATTCTCTTTCCTGTTTAGAAAAATGACCGAGCACATAGTCTGCAAGATCGTAATTCTTCGGTTTTTCCCCTACTCCTACCTTAATTCTCGGAAATACCGTTGTGTCAAGGTGGGCGATAATATTCTTGATTCCATTGTGACCGCCCGCACTTCCTTTTTTGCGGATGCGAAGTTGTCCTACATCCAGACTGATATCATCATAAATGACAAGCAGCTCAGACTCCGGATCAATCTTGTAATAATTTACAATTCCCCCAACGCTCTCTCCGCTCAAATTCATATAGGTCTGCGGTTTTACAAGAAGTACTTTCTGCCCCGCAATGACTCCTTTCCCGCAGAATGCCCGACACTTCCTTGCATCCACTGATATATTATATTTCTCCGCCAACACATCTATGACATCAAACCCGGCATTGTGTCTCGTTCCTTCATACTGAGCCGTCGGATTTCCTAATCCTACTATAACAAACATCATTTCACCTCTTCTTTTTACTGCTTTTCTTATTTTACAAGAACTATCCTCGTTTGTCACGCAAAAGCCATGAATAATTTTCCAAACTTCTTCATACATTATAAAAAGTAAACAATTATCGTTCGATAGATTAGGAGGCCTCTATGAGTTCCAAGACCAAAATCGTTGTCTTACACATGAAAGAAGTGATTTATACTGTAGTGTTCATTGTGCTGGGAATTTTACTGATCCTGCTGCTAACCTTTATGTTCCTCCCAAATGGTGAAAAACATACATCTAAAAAACAAGAATACATGCCCGGTGTCTACACTTCCACCGTCACTTTAAATAACACTTCATTGGAAGTGGAAGTTGCGGTAGACAGTTCTCACATCAACTCCATCCGATTCAGCAATCTGGATGAAACAGTTGCAACAATGTACCCGCTGATTCAGCCTGCAATTGAAAATATTGCAGAGCAGGTCTATGATTCCCAGTCACTGGAAAATATATCCTACCCGGAAGATAATCCTTACACCTCACAAGTCATCATAAACGCAATTGATGATGCATTAAAAAAAGCCACGGTCAAATAAAACCGTGGCTTTTTGCTTCTCTTATCCTTCTACAACAAGATAGCGTCCGTCGGAAACCGGAAATACTTCCGAAGCCTCCTCAAGCTCATCATCTGTCATCTCTGCGATATCCGCTCCGTTCTCTTCAAAATAATCTCTCACTTCATCCAGAGAATCCACGACAACTGCCATGCAGTCCTCCAAAAATGCCTCTGCTTCCTCAAGCGTCTCCGCAACCGGTTCATCAAATAACTGTAACTGCTTCTCCAAAAAAACTTTTAAACATTCTTCATCATATTCATACATTTTAAAATTCCTCCTATATACCCTTTCCTATCATATGAATTAATTCTTTTGGTCTGTCAATGATATGCTCCGCACCATTTTCCTTAAGTATTTCTCTTGAGCGAAATCCCCAGGATACGCTCACTGTCTTCATACCCGCTGCATGCCCCGTCTTAATATCCACTTCTGAATCTCCGACGTACACACATTCTTCTTTTTTACATCCAAGCTTTTCTGCAATCATCAGCGCTGCGCTCGGATCCGGCTTTCTCGGTACACTGTCTGTCTGTCCCTGAACATATGAAAAAACATCTTCCCCGAAAAATTCCTTCACCACATCAACAGCCTGCAAATGCGGCTTGTTCGACAGCACTGCCAGCTTGATTCCACTCTTCTTCAACTGTTCAAGCATCTCTGCGATTCCATCGTATGGTGTTACATGATATGTACAATTTTCTCCAAATATACGTCCATATATCTCCATTGCCGGCTCCATCTGAGATCTTTCTAAATCTCCTCCTGCCACCAAGGCACGTTCGATCAGACATCTCGCACCATTTCCGACAAAGCTTCTGCACTGCTCTTGTGTAATTTTCTTAAGCTTTAATTCTTCCAACGTTTCATTAACTGAATATGTTAAGGATTCTAATGTATCTGTCAATGTCCCGTCCAAATCAAATATGCATGCTTTATACATTGTGTGCCTCCTTAATTTTTTATAGCATCAGTATAGTATGAACACTCTGAAATTTCAATATCTTTTTTACAACCTCCAAAAAGTAGTGAAGGCAGTATACTTTTCTCCTCGCACACTGCCCATGTTTTCTCTCCTCTCACGCCATCAGATATTGCCGCATCACCTTCAATGCGTGTTTTTCAAGTCTGCTCACCTGTGCCTGGGAAATGTCAATATCCTCCGCAACTTCCATCTGGGTGCGCCCCTCAAAAAAACGTAATCGGATAATATATTTTTCTCGCTCTCCCAGATGTTCCATCGCTGCCTGAAGTGCCAGTTCCTCAATCCAGTTCTCTTCTTTATTCTTTTTGTCACTGATCTGATCCATCACATAAAGTGCATCTCCACCGTCATTATAGACCGGCTCATTTAAGCTCATCGGCGCCTGAATCGCATCCATCGCAAACACAATATCTTCTTTTGCTATGCCAATCTCCTCTGAGATTTCCTGAAGTGTCGGCTCCCTTAGATTCCGTTTCATATATCCCTCTTTTGCATAGATTGCTTTGTATGCCGTATCCCGCAGCGAACGACTTACACGAATCGAATTATTGTCTCTCATATATCTTCTGATCTCCCCGATAATCATCGGAACTGCATAGGTGGAAAATTTGACATCCAGCTCTGTGTTAAAATTATTGATTGCCTTGATCAGCCCGATGCATCCTATCTGAAACAGATCATCCGGATTTTCATTGCTATTCGTAAAACGCTTGATCACGCTTAATACTAGTCTTAGATTTCCTTTTATATATTGCTCTTTCGCTCCCTCATCTCCTGCCTTAATCTTTGCAAATAGTGCATTTTTCTCTTCTTCCTTAAGTAGCGGCAGCTTCGACGTGTCCACACCACATATTTCCACTTTATTCAGTGCCATCTTTGTATCCTCCCACGATTTCTTTCTAGTAGGATTCTCTGCATTGTGTGGTGTAAATATACTATTTTGGACGAAATAAAAAAAATAATAGTCCTTGACACTTGTTCAAGAACTATTATTTCAAACAGTTGATTACCTGTTCCATTTATCTGCCAGATTTTTAATCTGAGCTTCTAATTTCGCAAGGTCTTTATTTGCGAGACCTTCATTTTTCATAATAACTTCAAGCAGATATTTTCCTGCGTTTACTGTGCGGTTGAATGCACTTTCTGCTCTCAATTTCTCTGGTTTCTCCACTTTCTTCTTCACAATCGGACTTCCTTTTGACAGAATCTGATTCGTCGCAAGATCTACACATCCGCCTGAATACGGTGCGAATGCCGGTATGTCAAATCTCTCAGTCACTGTCTCTGCAAAGGAATCGGTCACCTGATCCTCTCCATGCACGACAAATACATGCTTGATATCCGATTCAAATCCGCCAAGCCAATCAAGTAGTCCATTCATATCCGCATGACCGCTGATTCCTTTCAACGATTCAATTCTGGCAGCCACCTCAATAGTCTCGCCAAACAGCTTGACAACAGGCGCTCCCTCGATCAGTTTTCGTCCGAGCGTACCGACCGCCTGATAACCTACAAAAAGAATCGTACATTCTTTTCTCCAGAGATTATGTTTCAGATGGTGCCGGATTCTGCCCGCCTCACACATCCCGGAAGCGGATATAATGACTTTTGGTCTGCTGTCAAAATTGATCAATTTGGAATCATCACTCGTCACCGAAAGCTTCAGCCCCGGAAACACAAGCGGGTTAACCCCCTGATCCACCAATTCCATTGCCTCTTTATCAAAACAATCTCTCTCATTCTTTGTAAACACACTGGTTGCCTCAATCGCAAGCGGACTGTCCACATACACATCAAAGTTCGAGAAATCACTCAGCAGATTCTTCTCTTTGATCTCACGGATAAAATACAGTAGTTCCTGCGTCCTTCCCACTGCAAAAGAAGGAATCACTACATTGCCTCCTTTTTGGAAGGTCTCTCGCAAAATCCTTGTAAATTCTCCCAAATAATCCGGTCTCTCATCTCCATGCAGACGATCTCCGTAAGTCGATTCCATCACAACATAATCTGCCTCTTTTATCTGTTTCGGATCTTTGATAATCGGCTGATTGATATTTCCGACGTCTCCTGAAAATACAATTTTCCGCGATATCCCCTCCTCTGTAATCCAAATCTCGATACAGGCAGAGCCAAGCAAATGTCCAACATCAGTAAAACGCACTTCCACACCCTTGCACAGCTCTATCCGCTGCTCATAATCGCACGGTGCCAAAAGCTCCACTGCATCCTGTGCATCCTGCATCGTATACAACGGATCATATAATGGCTCACCGGAACGTCTTGCCTTTCGATTTCTCCACTCCGCTTCAAACTCCTGAATATGGGCACTGTCTCGAAGCATAATATCGCACAGATCCGCAGTTGCAAAAGTGGTGACAATCTGTCCTTTAAATCCATTTTTCACCATAAGCGGAATCAAACCTGAATGGTCAATATGCGCATGTGTCAGAAGTATAAAATCAATATCTCCCGGTGCAATCGGAAGTTCCTGATTTTCATACAAATCCGGTCCCTGCTCCATACCACAGTCAATCAAAATGTGCTTACCATTCGTCTCCAGCAAATGACAGCTTCCAGTCACTTCATGGGCTGCTCCGATAAACGTTAATTTCATACAATCAACCCCTTTTCTTTTTATCCTACCACTTTTTCCTTCTTTTCGATAGTCTTTTTACCAATTTTTAAGATTCATAACGCACCATTTCCCGCTTTAATCTCTGCATGATTTTCTTCTCCAGTCTTGAAATATAAGACTGTGAAATGCCAAGGAGGTCAGCGACCTCTTTTTGCGTTTTTTCCTCCCCGTCAAGTGTTCCAAGCCCAAAACGCATTCGCACGATCATCCTCTCTCTGTTGGAAAGCCTGCCGATTGCTTTAACAAGTAATTTTCGCTCTGCCTCATTTTCCAGATCACGATATATCGTATCCTCTTCTGTCCCCAAAATATCGGACAACAAAAGCTCATTTCCATCCCAGTCGACATTTAGCGGCTCATCAATTGACACTTCCAGCTTTGTCTTATTATTTCTTCTCAGATACATCAAAATCTCATTCTCAATGCATCTGGAGGCATATGTTGCAAGCTTTATATTCTTTGTCGGATTGAATGTATTGATTGCCTTAATCAGACCAATCGTCCCAATCGATATCAGATCTTCTACTCCAACCCCCGTATTGTCAAATTTCTTCGCAATGTAGACGACAAGTCTCAGATTATGTTCAATCAGAACCTTCTTCGCCTGTTCGTTATCCTTTGATCCTAAGTCGCTGATTGCTTCTGCTTCTTCCTCCACCGCCAGTGGAGCCGGAAGCACTTCAGATCCCCCTATGTAATGTATATCTTTTTTTTCCGGAAACAAAAATGTCCGAAATCCCGGTATGAATTTTAATTTAAACTGATTTGACATCACTGCATTTATAATCATTTTTACGCCTCCTAAAATATGTCAGGATTTAAAATCATCTGATATGTCCCTTCCGCAATTTGTTCCTCACTGATTCCAATTAATGGTTTTTGAATCCAATGAACTTCATCATTTTCCACACACATTTTGTCAATCCGCACAACGGGAAGAACTCCTTCTCGCTTGCCAATGGAATGATATGGAACATATCTGATCTTCTCCAGTTTTACATCTCCCAGAAATTCCATTGCCGTCTTTTGATCCAATATGCTGACCGGCTCATTTGTGACCGGATCATGCAGTCCATTTCCTGTATCGATCATACCTTTGATGCAGCATTTCTTCTCTCCCATATACAGATCCGCTCTGCACTGGTACTGATTCACTTTTTGTACGGAACTAATAAAACTCCAAATCCATGTGACGATGTAATATGCTCCGATTGCTATAATCAGGAACATACTTCCAAGCTTTACATACTGCTTAAAATATTCCATCACACCTCCCAGAAGAAATCCCCCCACATAAAGCATCAGAAGTGCTTTGACAAGATTTCTCATATCTTTGATTTTAAGTCCTACTCTAATCATTGCTGTGTTTACAAATACATGGAACAATATGAATTTCAACAACATATATGGAACCGGCAATATGATGATCACACACATCAAAAAAGAACCTGTCATCGCCCCCATACAGATGTTGCCGTGTGTGGCAGTACACTTCAACATCCTTCGAACTAAAAGCAACAGTATGTAATCCATCATAAAATTTACCAGAAACAACACGTCTATATATAATTCATAGTACACGTTCCACCTTCTTTCTCCTTCGATTCAAAATCGATTTGGTACTCAAGCAAGACATATTATACGAAACAGCCACTGAGAAATTTGTCAAATATGCTTGGAAACTTCCCCCATTCGTTCGACAAAAAAAGAGACATGCTCTTGCATATCTCTTTTCACTCTTCAACCTCTTATTTTTTCAAAAATGATGGAATCTTAATGGACTGTTCTTTTACATGACTCGTTGGTGTTCTTGGCACCTGCAGTGTCGGCATCGTTCCACCCGCAACCTTTTGTTGTGCTGAATTTGCCACTCCCGCTCCGAGCTCCTTATTCACAGCCTGCTGATTCACAGAAACTTCCGGCTGTTCTACATTCTGAATCGTAGGCATAACAGCTTTTTCCAATCTTGCTTTTAATTTTGAAGCTGTCCCACCAGTGTTATGTAGACCTGTCGCAATAACTGTAATCGTCGCTTCATCAGTCTTTGTATCATCATACATTGCACCGAAGATAATATTCGCCTCTTCACCTGCAAGTTCCTGTACATATTCTGCTGCATCACTTGCATCCATCAATGTGATATCACCTGAAATGTTAATGATAACGTGTGATGCGCCTGCAATTGTTGTCTCTAAAAGTGGACTTGACACCGCTTCTTTCACCGCCTCAAGAGCTTTGTCATCTCCCTTTCCATATCCGATACCAATGTGTGCAATACCTTTATCAAGCATAACTGTCTGTACATCGGCAAAATCCAGATTAATCAAAGAAGGTACATTGATCAAATCCGTAATTCCCTGAATACCTTGCTGCAATACCTCATCCGCTTTCTTTAAAGCATCTGGCATTGTTGTTCTTCTGTCTACCACTTCAAGCAGCTTATCGTTCGGAATCACAATCAATGTATCTACATTCTCTTTTAGTTTTTCAATTCCTGCAAGAGCATTGTTCATACGTGTCTTTGACTCAAAACGGAAAGGTTTTGTAACGACACCAACAGTAAGTGCTCCCTGCTCTTTTGCAATACGGGCAACAACTGGTGTAGCACCTGTACCGGTTCCGCCACCCATACCACATGTCACAAATACCATATCAGCACCTTTCAATGCTGCCGAAATCTCTTCTTCACTTTCTTCTGCTGCTTTTTCACCGATCTCAGGTTTTGCTCCTGCTCCGAGACCTTTTGTAAGTTTATCTCCAATCTGCATCAATGTTGGAGCTTTTGCCAACTGTAACGCTTGTTTATCTGTATTAATTGCAATAAATTCAACGCCGGCGATCTGTTCATCAATCATACGGTTCACAGCGTTGTTACCACCGCCACCGACACCTACTACAATTATTTTTGCTGCTGCTTCTGATTCGTTTGTTTTGATTTCTAACAAGAGTTTCTCCTCCTTTGTTTCCCTAATTTATCTTATACATCCCTAGATTATACCTTATATGCTTCTTGTCACATAGTTATATAATATCGGCTTTTCCTTAAATAATCAATAGAAACTTTTCTTATTTTTTCATTTTTTTACTCGTTTTGCGTAACTTCTTCTTTAAAACTGATGTTTGAGCTTGCTTCATTATAATATTCCATATCGAGCACACCTGTTTTTCCCTCTAATTTTTCCAAAATCGGTGAAAGCTGAACGACTTTTTCGTCAAAACGGCTTCTTCCAAGACGCACACACACATTTTCAAAATACAGCTCCATACTGTTATCTTCCCACACAATGCGATCCGGCTCCAAATTATTTTTCTTTATCTCTTTTGTCAACTCCACAATATAAGAGAATACGTTCTCATTATCCACGGAAAGCTTTTTATACTGTTCTATCGTTCCGACTTCCAGTCCTTCTATCATCGGTATTCCATCCATCTTCTCAGCACTTTTCAGAAGCACGAGTCCTTCTTTATCAAAATATATATACTCGTTGTCTGATACAATGCAGCCAATCATCTTTTTCTCTGTCACTTTTACTTTTAATGCCCACGGAGCCGAAAGCCCTACCTCTACCTTTTCCAGATACGGCGGTATCTTATAGGAACCTGAATTAAATTTCCAAAGTGCATACAACGCATTCGAAGTGTATTTATCTTTCCGCACCCACTCTAGCACCTCATTCTTTTCGCTGTACTGTGTTCCTTTTACATCTATCTTCTGTACATGAAATAAAATCAGTGTAGATACGACTATAATAGCAACCGCCAATAGTAGTACAACAACTGCATACAAATAATATCCAATTTTACTTTTTTTCTTTTTTCTTTTTTTTCTCGGTCTTTCTTCGATCTCTTCTCTTTCCTGCTCCATCTTTTTCCTCCTGTCGTTTCTTTTCTATTCTATCAGATTCGATACACTCAGGACAAGTCCCATTTCTAATAGAAGAAACATAACCGAAGTTCCTCCATAACTGATAAACGGCAGCGTGATTCCTGTATTTGGAATCGTGTTGGTGACAACTGCAATATTGAGTATGACCTGAATCATCATGTGTGCCATCGCTCCGGACGCAATCAGCGCCCCAAACAAATCCTTTGCATGTGTGGCAATCATAAAAAAGCGCCAAATTAGAATCAAAAACAAAAGAATAATAAATGATGCCCCCACAAGTCCTAATTCTTCACAGACAATAGAAAAAATCATATCGTTTTGTGCCTCGGGAACGAATCCGAGCTTCTGCACACTTGCTCCAAGTCCTCTTCCAAACAGACCTCCCGAGCCAATTGCAAACAATCCCTGCAGTGTCTGATAACCTTTTTCATATTTTTCCGGGTTTCTCCAAATTGCCAGACGTTCCAGACGATAACTCTCAAGAGCCAGAAAAATCCCCATAAATCCGGCGCCGCTGACACAGAGCCATACAAATTGTGCGTACTTTGGACTTGCCACAAACACAAGCACAGCGCCAATTCCAAGAATAATGATTGCGGTGCTTAAATTGCTCGCCCCCACAAGTCCTACAATCGGTAAAATCAAAAGCATCACAAACAGCAAATATCGCATTTTTTTCATCTTTCGCACATTCTTTGTGATCACACATGCCAAGAATAAAATCACTGCAATCTTTGCAAACTCCGACGGCTGAAATGACAAAGGTCCGAAAGATAACCATCTTTTGGACCCATTGTACTCATCCCCCACAATCAAAACCGCTACAGACAACAGTAACGCCGTAATATATGCCGGCACTGCAAATTTCTGCCAAATATGATAATCGATATTCGCCATAAAAAACATCAGTGCCAGTCCAAGCGCCGTCGCAAATGCCTGTTTTTTCAAATAGTAAAACCGATCATGGAATTTTACCTGTCCATTGTAGGCACTTGTACTGTACAAAATAATCAATCCTATGATCACTAACAGGAAAACAACTGCGAGAAGACTGTAATCATAGCCTCTCTTTTTGTTCTGCCGTGTCAATATAAATCCACTCCCCACTTATAGACAATTTACAAGTTCTTTGAATTTATCTCCACGTTCCTCATAGTTTTTAAACATCCCCCAGCTTGCACATGCCGGTGATAGTAAAACTGCATCCCCAGACTTTGCCGCCTCAATACATTTCTCTACCGCCTCCTCAAAAGAGTCTGCCATGACATATGACACAAATCCGACTCTCTCGGCTGCTTTTGCAATTTTCTCTTTTGTTGCGCCGACTAATACAAGGAGTTTTACCTTTCCGTCAAACGCCTGAATCCACTCCTCATACTCAGAATCTTTGTCATATCCTCCGCCGATCAGAACAGTCGGTCGGTTCATCGCCTGAATCCCTTTGATCGCCGCATCCGGATTCGTACCTTTGGAATCATTGTAATATGCAACACCGTCTTTCTCACGCACAAATTCAATCCGGTGCTCCACTCCCGCAAATTCTTTGATTGTCCTGCGGATAATCTCCATCGGTGTCCCATATGCCGCAGCCATGGCAACTGCTGCCATCACATTCTCATAGTTGTGTGTTCCGAGTAATTTCAGTTCATTTACGTTGCAGACCAGGATCTCTTCGTCCTGCTTGAATATAATATTTCCACCAGCTAAGTAAATCCCTCTGTCTAGTTTACGCTGACTGCTGAAATATAGAACATTCGCTTTTACAGTTTCTCCAAATTTCCTTGTCACTTCATCCTCATAATTCAGTACACAGGTATCTTCTTTCGTCTGATTTTTGGCGATATCTTCTTTTGCCTTGATATACGCTTCCATCGTGTGATGACGGTTTAGATGATCCGGTGTAATATTTAAGATTGCACTGACTTTCGGGCGAAATTCATGAATTGTCTCCAACTGAAAACTACTCATCTCAGCCACCGCCACGCTGTCCTCTCTCATTTCCAACGCAGCTGCTGTGTATGGATTTCCGATATTTCCAACCACAAATACACTCTCTTTATAGTTCTTCATAATCTCTCCCAAAAGTGCAGTCGTCGTCGTCTTTCCATTGGTTCCGGTGATCGCAAGCACATCACCTTTTCCATATGTATAGGCAAGCTCGACTTCTCCCCAGATTGGAATTCCCATATCGCGCATCTTTAAGACAACCGGAAGGTCTGTAGGCACTCCCGGACTCATCACAACAAGGTCAAGCGTCTCCATAACCTCCTCGGAAAGTTCTCCCAAAATGATTTCTACTCTTGTATGTTCACCAAGCTGTGCTTTTAACACTTCTTTGTCAAGCGTCTCTTTCCCGTCATATAAAATGACAGATGCTCCAACCTGTTCTAATAATTTTCCCGCTCCGATTCCGCTGACTCCAGAACCAAATACAAGTACTTTCTTATTTTTCATATCTATATTGTTCCTCCTGTATTTTTCTATATCGCCATAAGTGCAATGAGACATAAGATTGCCGTAACAATCGAAAATACAGCCACAACCCTCGTCTCTGACCAGCCGCAAAGTTCAAAGTGATGATGAATTGGCGCCATTTTAAAAATGCGCTTTCCACCAGTCTTTTTGAAATAAGTTACCTGAATCATTACCGACAGTACTTCAATCAGATAAATCAGTCCTACAATCGCTATAAAAAACGGCATCTGCAACATATAGGCCGTCGATGCGACAAATCCCCCAAGTGCAAGAGAACCGGTATCCCCCATAAACACACTCGCCGGATATACATTGAACAGCAAAAATCCAAGCAGCGCACCCACGACTGCACAAGTGATCGGCTCAATCCCGCTTTTTGTTCCGATTGCTACGACGGTAAAAAAAGTCGCCACCAAAACCGTCACACTGGATGCAAGACCATCCAATCCGTCTGTGAAATTCACTCCGTTGACTGTTCCAATCACCACAAGAAACAAAAGCGGAACTCCAAAAATTCCCCAATCCAAATATTTTCCTTCTGAAAACGGAATCAGCCATGTGAGCGGCACATCTGTAAACCGAACAATATAATAAGCAAATATTCCCGTCACCAAAATCTGTAATGCCATCTTCTGCTTTGGATACAGTCCGTCAGACCGTCTCATCACAACTTTCAAATAATCATCTAAAAATCCAATCATCCCAAATCCAAGTGTCACAAACAAAATCGGGATCACTTTCGGGTAATCTTTTATATAAATCAGAGACGTCAAAACGATACTCGCAAGAATGATCACGCCTCCCATCGTCGGCGTCCCAGCTTTCTTTAAGTGTGACTGCACACCTTCCTCTCGCTCTGTCTGCCCCATCTTCAACTTTCTAAGTATCGGGATCACAACCGGTCCCATAATCACACTCAAAGCAAATGACACCAGTACCGGTATCACCATTTTATAATCCATACCACACCTCTTCATCTCTTTAGTTATTCTTTTATAACCTTATACAGTATACAACTATTCCCCTTCCTTTTCAATCCCCAGATACGGCAGGATATTTTCAAAAATATCCTTCACAACCGGAGCCGCAATGGTACCTCCATAATAGATTCCCTGTGGATCGTGTATGACAATCATTGCCAGCACCTGCGGATTATCTGCCGGTGCAAATCCGATGAATGAGGAAATATATTTCTTTGCACTTCTCGGAAGTGTCTGAGATGTAGCTGTCTTTCCGCCAATTTTGTATCCTTCAATATAGGCATTCTTCCCAGAACCTTCCGACACGACACTTTCTAATATCGTCCGCATCGTCGCCGATGTCTCTTCTGATACCACGTTTTTTCGTTCCTTATATTCAAACACTTTCTCACGCTCTTCCTGTTCATTTATCACCTTCACCCCAAAATGTGGAGTCACTCTCCTGCCACCGTTAATCAGAGAACTGACCGTAGTCGCCATCTGAATCGGTGTAATCTGAAATGACTGTCCAAAAGTCATCGTTGCCAGTTCCACCAACCCGACATTTTCTTTTTTATGCGTAATCGTTCCCGCTTCCCCGGGAAGATCTACTCCCGTCTTATCCATCAAACCAAACTGCTTAAAATAATCATAGTATTTATCTACCCCAAGCCGAAGCCCAATGTCGATAAATACAGGGTTGCAAGAATTTTGTACGCCCTGCACAAAGGTCTCAGATCCATGTCCGCCCACCTTATGACATCGAATTTTTCGATCCTCTACAATCCGATAGCCCGGGCAGTGAAACGTATCGTCAAGTTTCACTACCCCTTCTTCCAGACACGAAGATGATGTAATAATTTTAAATGTAGACCCCGGTTCATACGTGTCATTGATACAGCCGTTTCTCCACATTTGATTCAGAAGATCCTGTTTTTCTTCCTCTTTCACACTTTCATCAGATACCCCTGTCGTCTCTAAGGAAAAAGGATCATTCAAATTAAACTCAGGCACATTTACCATTGACAGGATTTCCCCATTTTGCGGATTCATAATCAGAACAGACACCCGGTCTGCCGCCTTTTCCTCCATCACTTTTTCTGCCGCCTGCTGTGCATATTTCTGAATATTATAATCCAGACTGATCTGCAATGTATTTCCCGGAATTGCCTCTTTTCGATCCTCCGCGATTCCCTCCAGTTCAATTCCTCTCGCATCAGTTGTTGTCAAAATCATGCCATTGATTCCCTTTAGATACTCCTCATATTTCACTTCAAGACCGATAATCCCCTGATTATCTCCTCCTGTAAATCCAAGTACCTTTGAGGCAAGTTCACCATATGGATAATACCGTTTAAAATCTTCATCCACCTTCACTCCGTCCAGCTCGTATTCCCGTATCCGATCACCTATCTCCTTGTCTACATTTGTCTTGACACGCTCCATAGAAGAAACCTTTTCCACACGCTTGCGGACAATTTCCGGCTCAAGTTCCAATTCTTCTGCCAATACCCGAATTACCTTTTCTTTGTCTTTGATCTGACTGTGGATTACAGAAATGGTACACACTGTCTTATTTGTCGCAAGCACTGTTCCATTCCGATCGATAATTTCTCCCCTCGCCGCTTTGATCTCTCGTTCTCTTTCGTGCAGCGCCTCTGCTTTCTCCTGATAATATTCTGCGTCAAATATCATCAGATATACAAGTCTTGCAATCAAACCAAACAATATGAACATTGCACACACAAAGACTACCATAATCTTTTTTCGATTATATGTCTTATTTTTCATATAAAAAACCTCATAAAAGTTATTATTATAATTTATTAACACTTTTATGAGGTTATTCTATATTTATTCTTCTGTACTGTCAGTTGCTTTTGTAATATTCAGATACGGAAATGCTTCTGCCATAATATTTCTAGACAAATCTGTCACATAACCGCTGACTGCCTGATTCTCCACATTTGGCTCATCAATCACTACATACACAACTACCTCCGGACTATCGACCGGTGCAAATCCCATATAAGAAAGCAGGTGTTTTCCACTCGTTCTTGGAATTTTCTGTGCAGTTCCCGTCTTCGCACCGATATCATATCCTTCCACCTGTGCATTTTTTCCGGTTCCTTCCGTCATTGTTTTTCTCATATATTCTCTCAGCGTCTTACTGGTTTCTTCCGAGATTGTCTTTTTTAATAATACCGGATCTTTGTTCTCAATAATGTTTCCATTCTCATCCTGAATCTGCTTTACAATATGAGGCTTATAATAATTCCCTCCATTGATCAGAGAGGAAAATCCTGCTACCATCTGAGTTGCAGTCACGGTAAAGCTCTGCCCAAACGAGCTTGTAGCAAGATCAATCAACTTCATATTCTCCGCAGGAAATAAAAGTCCTTGAGCTTCCCCTGGAAGATCAATTCCGGTTGTCTCTCCAAACCCAAAAACACTCTGATATTTTACAAAATCTTCCACCCCGATCGTCTCTGCCATCTGCATGAGTGCCACATTGCAGGAATTGGCTATTGCATCGCCTATTGTCTGGATGCCGTGACCACTTAACTTATGACATTTTACAGGGCTTGGATATCCCGGAATTAGCAATGAACCTGTACAATTATATGTCTCGTTCCCTGTAAGTTTCCCTGTCTCAAGTCCCACTGCAACAGTAAACGGCTTCATCGTTGATCCCGGCTCAAATGCATCACTCACACAGAAATTTTTCCAAAGCGCATTCATGGCCTCCAGTTTCTCTTCATCCGTCATCGCGTCCAACTTTTCCTGTGTATAATATGCCGATAAATCTCTCGGGTTATTCAGATCATAATTAGGGTAAGATGCCTCCGCCAAAATTTCACCCGTGTTCGGATTTGCAATAATAACAGCTGTATTTAAACTGCCCTGTGCATTCTCATCTACTTCTCCCTTATGCGCGTCATTGAACTCTCTGATATGTTTTTCTACAATACTCTGAAGTGTGACATCAATCGTAGACACAATCGTATTGCCATTGATTGCAGATTTCACGGTGCGCTCCAGTGAAGAATCCGAATCCAAATATCCATACTCTCGTCCATCTGTTCCATTCAAAATGCTGTTATAAGACGCTTCCAACCCGCCATTTCCAACATTGCCGGACACGGTAAATCCAATCACATCCGACGCAAGGATATTGTATGGATATGTTCTGACATAGTCATCTTCCAACCACACTCCTGAAATGTAAGCATATTCTTCTTTGTCATCTTCATTTTCTTCCATCACTGCAAACGCCTGTGCCTGCGCATATGTGGCACCTTTTAGCATAATATTATAACGCCCCTCCGGATTTTCCTCAATCACTTTGTCGACAGCTTCTTCTGTTATCCCAAAGCACTCCTCAAGCGCTTTCTTTGTCTGACTGATCGTTTTACTTTTTTTCTCCTCATCCTCAGATGCCAGCATGACTTTTGCATCTAATATTACATTGTATACACGTTCGCTCGTAGCAATTTTTGTTCCGTTTCGATCTAAAATATCCCCTCTTTTGAACGGAATCACCCTACTGTCATACTGCTGCTGTTCCAATACAATTTTTGTATATTTCTCACCATTTGATGCGCTGATATACGTAATTCTCCCGATTAAGACGAAAAAAGCTAGTACAATTGCCCCAAACAGCATTACTAGCTTTTTCTGCATCTTTTTGGGAAACTTTTGTCGCGTATACTGCACTCCTCGTTTTTTCTTTGACATTGTTTCACCCTTATTTTTCTACTTTATCAGAACCTGCAAGTACACCGCTTTCTGGTATGTCTTCATATTTCTTGACTTTGTTGCTTGTCGGACTTTTGTACTTAATAATCTGTTCCGGATTGGCATATACCATCCCTAATTCATTAATTGCCTTGTCTCTGATTTCTTCCAGATTCACCGAATTTAAGACAGCATTGTATCTTGTTATATTATCTTCTTTTAAATCCGCTAATTTCTCCTGAAGAGATGCGATATTTCTTGAGCGACTGGTAATTTCAGATTGCAGCTTCAAATAGCTTGTACAGACAATTAACGCTGCAATTGCTGCAATTGCCAAAAACACAACATATCCCGCACTCATACGCAATGCCTTATTTCTATTCTTCCGCACCTGCCGACTCGTTTTCCTCGGCTGTTTTGGAATAGTATGTTCTTCTGTTTTTGGAAGTGTCTCTTTTCGTATGGTATTTCCATATACGTATGCCATATCACTCACCCCAATTCTAATTATTTATCTCCCTTTTTCTGATTACAAGCAATATCCCTTTTGTTATACACGCTCAAAGATACGCAACTTCGCACTTTTCGACCGACTGTTTTCCTCCAACTCCTTTGCACCTGGCAAAATTGGTTTTCTTGTAATAACTCTCCCCTTCGACTCATTCCCGCATACACATACCGGAAAATGAGACGGACAGGTGCACGGATTCTCATTTTTCCTAAAAATCCCTTTTACAATCCTGTCTTCCAATGAATGGAAGGTGATGATACATATCCTTCCATCTTTATTCAATAACTCAATCATGTCATCCAGACTTTCTCTCAATACTTCCAGCTCCCTATTCAATTCAATACGAATTGCCTGAAAGGTTCTCTTCGCAGGATGTCCTGCTGTTTTTTGAAATTTCATCGGTATGGCACGTTTAATAACTTCTATCAATTGTCCGGTAGTTTCGATAGGACCTTTTTCTCTCTCCAGCACAATATGCTTTGCAATATTTTTCGCAAATTTATCTTCCCCATAATCACGAATAATTCGAAAAAGATCCATCTCACTATATTCATTGACAATGTCTTTGGCCGTCATCTTCTGACGCCTATCCATTCTCATATCCAAAGGAGCATCTACCCGATAGGAAAATCCTCGTTCTGCCGTATCCAGTTGATAGGAGGATACGCCCAAATCAAGCACAATCCCATCTACCTTGTCAATGCCTAATTCTTGAAGCTTCGACTTCATATCACAATAGTTGCTTCTGACTATCATAACTCTCTCCCCGAAGTCGATTAGTCGGCTGCCCGCTGCCTCTATCGCAGCTTCGTCCTGATCTATTCCTATAAATCTCCCCTTGTTGTTTAAATGCTTACACACTTCATAAGCGTGTCCGCCGCCACCAAGCGTTCCATCTACGTAAATGCCATCTGGCTTGATGTTCAGACCATTTACTGTCTCTTCTAACAATACTGATTTATGCTCAAATACCATAATTACCTCCAAATGCAGTCAAAGTCTTAGATTCCAAGTCCTAACTCCTCCATCTGACTTGCAATGTCGTCCATATCTTCTTCTACAACAGCATTATTATCATCCCATTTTGCTTTATCCCAAATTTCCACTCGATCTAGTACTCCTACTAAAACGACTTCCTTTTCCAATCCCGCAAAAGTTCTGAGGGCAGAAGAGATTAATACCCTGCCTTGTTTATCAAGACCGCCATCCACTGCACTTCCCAAAAAGAAACGCGTAAAAGTTCTGGCGTTTTTATTTGTGAGCGGTAAGGTTCTTAGCTTTTCTTCAAAGATTTTCCATTCATTGTTCGGGTACAGGAACAGGCAACCATCCAATCCTTTTGTGATGACAAAGTCTTCACCCAGGATATCACGAAATTTAGAAGGGATAATTAATCTGCCCTTCGCATCGATACTATGATTAAATTCTCCTGTCAACAATGAAAACACCTTCTTTCGAAATGGTACTGCCACTTCTCTACCATTTTACACCACTATTCACCACTTTCTACCACCTAAAACCATTGTAAACTACTTTTCCTGCCATTTCAAGCATTTTTTATAAGTTTGTGTAAACCTTTCACAAACTTTTCTTCTATAAACAAAAAAAGAACTGACACGCAGTTCTTTTTTTATTCTCTATTCTGTCTCTGTTCCGTTCAAACTCTCAATATAAGAGTCGATCTCACTATAATCCACCTCTGCCATCTGACGTGGTCTGCTGCTTTCATACATATTGTATGCAGAATACCCAATCCATCCAATCAAACCAATTGCCACAACACCTACTACACATTTTCTAAAAAAATGCTTTCTCTTTTCTTTCTTCATCATCGTTTTTCGGTTTGCTTTTTCTTCTTTGTAACGTGCCACTTTTTCCTGACTCATCTTTCATCCTCCGTCCGATTTCTTATATTGAGACAATAATTCCTCCATCGCTCGCATACATGGAACTGATTCCCTTTGTATCAAGTATGATAACATCTCTCACTTGAATCTTTTCCTCAATCATCTTTCTCACATCATCCGCCCGTGCTTTGCAGTTGCAGTGGGCAATTGCAAGTATCTTATTCTCTGGATGTTCCACTTCTCCTACAAGAGTATCGACAAGTTTTACAAGCGCTTTTTTCATTCCTCTCGCCTGTCCGATCTGGTAAATAGTTCCTTCTTTCGTTCCTCCCATGACCGGCTTGATATTCAGTGCCGATGCAACCAAAGCTTTCACACCAGTCAAACGCCCATTCTTGCGAAGCGTCTCTAATGATTCTAACACAAAATATGTATTTTGTCTCTCTATAAATTTTTCTACTGTTGTTATAACCTGTTCAAATCCCATTCCCTGCTCTTCGCATTCTGCAATCTTCTGTGCGATCAGCGTCTCCCCTATGGAAGCAGAACGAGAATTAAATATATAAATCTCTTTTTCACCATACTCTTCTGTATATAAATTCTTCCCTAACACCGCACTGTTATAAGAACCACTCAATTCCGCCGACAATGTCACGACATATACATGTTCTGCATTACACCGGTAAGTTTCCATATATCGTTCCGGTGATGGGCATGATGATTTTGGGCATTCCGGACTTTCTGACACTTTCTTTAAAAATTCTGCCTGTTCAAATGTCTCATCATCTACAATATGATGATCTCCTATCTCTATACCAAGTGCAACACTTTCAAAAATGCCACTATCTTTCATCTCTTTTGTCAATTCGCCACAGCTATCTACGATAATTTTATAACTCATCAATCTTCCCTCCAAAGCACCATCTGATATAGTTTTTAATACTACATATCACTATATCATATTTATGTATATTTGAAAAGACTTTTCTTTATTCTTCAAAACGATTCTTCAAAACGAATGCGGCTTGACACACCAAGTGCAATTCCCATCTCCGCCATCAAAAACAAAATCGAGGTTCCCCCATAACTGATAAACGGAAGTGTAATTCCAGTTGTCGGAATCAGATTCAGTACGACACACACATTAAAAATCACCTGTAGTGCAATATGTGCAAAAATGCCAGTTACAATCAAAGAACCATACAAATCTGGTGCATTCTGTGCAATAAATAGAAGCCTATATAGCAAGATTGCAAATAGTAACAATACAATGATCGCGCCAAACACACCTAACTCCTCACAGATAATCGCCAAAATCATATCATTTTGAACTTCTGGGATGATCATCTTTTGTGCACTGTTTCCGAGACCTTTTCCAAAGAATCCACCGGAACCAATCGCATATAATCCCTGAACCACTTGAAATCCTCCATCAGACATATATTCCTCCGGGTTCAACCATACAAGAATTCTCTCCATTCGGAAGCTTCCGCTTGATTCCAAATATTCTCCTAAAAGATGCAGTCCCGCATATCCTACAATACAAGCTGCAATCCCAAGCACAACAATTGGAGCTGATTTTGGATAGACAATGATCAACATAATGCTCACAATCCCAAGCACAATGATTCCGGTACTCATGTTATCAGTCAGTTTATACACACCGAGCGCTGCTGCTGCTCCCCATGCAAATATTTTAAGCGCCTCTTTCGGGCGTTTTACCTTACTTCCTGCCTGACAAATCAGATATGGAATAAATAAAATAATCGCAATCTTCATCACTTCCGATGGCTGCATCTGCTGATCAAGTGGTAATCTAATCCATCTTCTTGCACCATATACCTCAATTCCAAGCGGTGTGAGTACCAATGCCATCAAAATAAATGCAATGATATAAAAGACTTTCGAACGTTTTGCATACCAATGATAATTAATTTTTGCAACCACAAGCATTATCAATACACTCGCCAGACTAATCACTGCCTGCCGTTTAAAAAAATACATACTATCGCCATATTTGATCTGTGCACTGTAAGAACTTGTACTATAAAGCATGACAAGTCCAAAACACATGAGAAAAATCACAATTGCCAGCAAACTATAGTCAAAATACTGGACAAGGCCTTCTTTCCCTCGCTTTTTTTCTTCTCGTTTTTCCCTTTGTTTTTTACGAGTTGCCACATCTACACTCCCCATCGAATTCTTACTGCCCGTTATTCAGAGATGGATGTACCGGTTTCCCATTTGCAAAATATCTGTCATACCACAATAAGAAAATATATACCGTCCATATCTTACGGCTGTTATCCTGCTTTCCTGCTTTGTGTTCTTCCAAAAGTTTCAGAAGATACGATACATTGAAGAACTGTTGTGCTTCTTTTGATGAAAATTGTGCTTTCACCCTATTATAATATTTCTCTTCTTTGAGCCATACACGAATCGGAATTGGGAAACCAAGTTTTTTCTTTTCTGCAGTCTTGCTGCGAATGACTCTCTCCGCTGCCGCACGAAGCGCAATCTTCGTCTTTGGTGCGTCCACTTTATACTGAAGCGGAAGCGTCTGCGCCAATTCCAGCACTTCTTTATCCAAAAATGGGACACGCACTTCCAACGAGTTTGCCATTCCCATCTTGTCCCCTTTCATCAGGATATCATGCACAAGCCAAAGATGAATGTCCAGGTACTGCATCTTTGTGACCGGATCTTTTCCTTTTACTCTCTCATAGATCGGAGCAGTCACTTTCATGCAACCCGGTTGAAATCCTTTCTTAATCGCTTTCTTTGCCTCTTTTTCTGTAAATATCTTCGCATTTCCAATATAACGCTCTTCTAGCGTTTTTCCGTGACGCATCAAAAATCCGCGTCCCTTCATCGACCTTGGCATGCAGTTTTCTGCAAACGCCCCTAACACCCTGCGGATAAATAACGGTACTTTGTTAAATCCGGTGTATTCAAGAGGTTCGCAATAAATATTGTATCCACCGAACAACTCATCCGAACCTTCTCCTGACAGAACTACTTTTACCTTTTGGGCAGCCTCCTTACTCAAAAAGTAAAGTGCAATTGCTGCCGGATCCGCCACAGGCTCGTCCATATAATACATAATATCAGAAAGCGCATCCCAATACTCATCCGGTTCAATAATCTTGCTGTCGTTCTTCATATGAATACTCTTTGCAAATTCTTTCGCATCATGAATCTCACTGTATTTTTCTTCCCCAAATCCGACTGTGAACGTGCGGTCAACCTGTCCTAAATAAGCCATGTAGCTGGAGTCCACACCGCTTGAAAGATAAGAGCCAACCTCCACATCACTGATCTTATGCATTTCTACAGACTCTTTCATCACTTTTTCGATTTCATCCACAACTTCATCAAATGACTTGTCCGTATCTCCTGTAAAACGCGGCTCAAAGTATCTTGTAACCTCAAGCTTTCCATCCTCGTAAGTAAAATAATGTCCCGGCTGGAGACAATATACCCCTTTAAAAAAGGTCTCATTTGTAGGCACAAACTGGAATGACAAATAATTTCCCAGCGCCTCCTCATTAAATACTTTATCGAATTTCGGGTGTTCCACAAACGATTTGATCTCGGATCCAAATAAAAAACTTCCGTTCATCTGTGCATAATAAAACGGTTTGATACCGAAAATATCTCTCGCGCCAAACATTTTTTTCTTTTCTCTGTCCCAAATTACAAACCCATACATTCCACGAAGACGGTCAACCAACGATTCTCCCCACTCCTCATATCCATGAAGAAGTGTCTCTGAATCGGTATGTGTCTTAAACTCATGCCCCGCCTCAATTAATTTTTCTCTCAATTCCTGATAATTATAAATTTCTCCATTAAATACCAATACTTTTGTTCTATCTTCATTATACAGCGGCTGGTCACCTGTCGAAGAGATATCGATGATACTCAAGCGTCGAAATCCAAGCGCTGCATCGTCATCTAAAAATGTCCCTGCACTGTCTGGTCCACGATGTACAATGGTATTCATCATATTTTCAAGCACCTGTTCTTTATTCTCGATTGCTCCTACAAATCCTGTAAATCCGCACATGTATTGTTCTCCTTCTATTTTCCTTCTGTTTCATTCTTGCTGTCTTTTGTTCACGCAGCGCCGGTGCCGCAGCTGCCACACCGACGTTACTTTAACATTATACCCACATCTTTTCATAAAAACAACTTGTTTTTTCCTGTTAAACTCTCCTTGTACACTCTGTCTACTTACAATTACAGTTCCCTCTCATATCAAATTCCGGATTGATCGCATAGAAATTCTTACTGTCCAAATCATCCTGCACGATTCTAAGACTTTCACCAAATCTCTGATAATGCACGATTTCACGCTCTCGCAGGAAACGAATCGGATCACACACTTCCGGATCTTTTACGAGACGTAAAATATTGTCATACGTCGTTCTTGCCTTCTGCTCTGCTGCCATATCCTCATGCAAATCAGTGATTGGATCTCCCTTTGATTGAAAATATGTCGCTGTCCACGGTGCTCCGCTTGCCGCCTGTGGCCAAAGCGCAAGGGTGTGGTCTACATAATATTTGTCAAAACCATATTTTTCAACCTCTTCTACTGAAAGATTTCTGGTGAGCTGATGGACAATGGCACAAATCATCTCCATGTGGGCCAGCTCTTCCGTGCCGATGTCCGTCAAAATTCCGGTCACTTCTTTATACGGCATCGTGTAACGCTGCGACAAATATCTCATAGAAGCAGCTAGTTCGCCGTCAGGTCCTCCGAATTGCGTAATGATCACCTGAGCAATCTTTGGATTTGTCTGCGTAATTTTTACCGGATACTGCAATCGTTTCTCATAATTCCACATCGATTAACATCCCCCTTCCTGCCATGGCCATGGCTCGTTGATCCAGTTCCATCTGTCTGTGCAGGATTCCGCCGTCGTGTCAATCGTAAGCGGTCCGTAGTATTTCGCATACTCTTTTAACGCCTCATTTCGCATCCTGCTGTATTCCTGAAAATACGCAAGCGCATTCTGGTCACACGGATGGGTATCCAAAAATAATTTCACATCATCTATCGCAAAACTCACCACATTGATCCATTGCAGTAAATCTTTTCTACAAGGTTTTGCCATCATCTCTGACACCCTCCCATCCCTCGAAATGGTTTATTCAATTCCTCGAAAATCGTTCCACAGGAGAACCCTTTTTCTGCATCATAAAGTTTTCTCCACATCTGCCATGGCACATATGCCATCGCCAGAGGCATTCCCTCTAATGCATCCTTTTTTTCGCAGCACGGAGCCATTTGTCTGTTCGCCCGGTATTGCATGATATTATCGCGATAATTTTGCATACATATTTTTCCCTTTCTTGAATACTTATAGTATATTGTATGTATGCTGCTGAAATTGGTTCTTCTATTCTTCGTTGATTTCTTTCTTCACTTTCTTGATTGTCCTGTCAAACTTTCCCTGTCCTGTCTCATATGAAAACTTTTGCACATAGTCCTCACTTTCAATTGTTCCTTTTTTTAGTTCACCTTCATCAATATCCTGCAGTTGGAAATTTTTTTGTACCGGTCTGCATTGTTTGTCAAATGTAATTTCTACCCCCGTCAATTCATAATGGTCTTTCATGATGATTCCGGTGAGTATCCGTAATTCTTCTTCAAATAATTCGAGTTTTTTATTTTCTGTTACCTGAATCACATATTCTTCCTTTTGCACCTGGGCGGCCGTCAGATTCAGATTCTGAATAGACTCAAAATAAGCATCCATATAAAGCTCCGGTGTGATTTCCGAATCTGTCTCAAAGATTTCTCCGCCTTCCCCTTCTCCATAATATATCCCGGCTTCTTCTTTTTCACGGTACTCTGCTCTTCCCCACTCAGCATCTTTTGGCACGACCGCCTTGTCTTCCTCCGCAGAAAATTTCACCTCACTTTGATGATATTCCTCCCCCAGCTGAACATCTACGTATGGCTGCTGTTTTAAAATATCATTGATTTTTTCCGCACCATCTACCTCTTTTGCACATGCAGTCAAAAACAGACAGCTTGCAATCCCAAATAGCACTTTATTTCTTTTTCTCATCCTTTTTCTCCTCTATTTTAAATAATCACTTGGTTTCCTGTATTTTTCCCGGTAAATTTTCTTCTCTGGACTTTTCCATGTTTTTTTCAACAGTTTCTTCAAATCATTTTCCAAATAAAGCTTTTTCTCCTTAGCAGGCGATGCTGGCAGTACATCAAGCATCTGATGCGCCTCCACATAATCCGCCGGAGCATAATTGAAAGATTCCGTATCCACCACCTTTTTTTGGAAACTTTCTTTCTCCTTTTTATAGGAAGAGCCTTTGCTCATCACAGTCTGTGTATCTTTCGTTTTCAGCACATCCCACTCTGTCACAAATTCTCCCGTCTCCACATTGATGATAAACTCTGACAGCCTGTTCGGCGTCAGAATTTTATCGTACTTTTGTCCATCAAATGTGCTGTCTTTTTGAATTTTATTGTGATGTCTGGATGGTTCCCCATAATACAAAGAAAACTCAAACTCCGCCGCATAATTTTTCAATTTCTCATAGTCCGTCTTCCCGTCAAAGTTATTGCGCACATACTCTATATTATGTTTATCTATATACATACGGAATTGGTGAATCATCGGATTATCCAACCGCTTATACGTTTTGTTTTTCTTCTGATAAGCATCTCGGACACATTGGGCATAATCCTCCAGAAAAACAGAATGTGGTTCCATACTCAGGTAAAATTCATCTCCGTCTTTCAATTGCAACATTCCGTTCTCATCCAGATATCCACCCATCTGCTCTATGACAAGCAGCGCTTTCTTCTTTGCTTTAAGCTGACTGGACTCAAACATGTAGGTATAGACATCTGAGCCGACCAAATGTGCCGATTTGTACACTCTGTCCAATTGCTCCAGATACTCCTCCTGTGTGATCTGTTCCCCTTCATATCCCTTGGCAAACTGCCCAAACTTATTATCGACCGCCTCCAGATACGCAAACACAGCTCTTTTGTCCCACCCCGCACGGTCCGTCAACTCTTCCGTCTGCGCCTGTAGAACAAGCAGAAAATGCTCATCTGTCACTTTGACCACATTTGACAGTTCATCAATATAGTCAATTACTTCAACTTCCTCAAACGGTTTGATCTGTGCAATTTCGTCTTCCACATCAGAAAAAGCATTCTCTACAACTTCTCTTGTTGTATATTCAAACTTCTGATTCAGCTGCTGCTCTAAATAGGTAATCCGATCCTGCTGCGCCACATCCGATGTGATGTGAAACCGTATCTCAATCGGGCGGCATGCCTCATCGAACAAAATATCGATTTGTGAAATCGTAAACATCTCATTGTCAATCACACCCACAAAAGATAACGGAACAAGGAAGTTTTCAATCTGTTCCTGCTTAGTTACTTCAATCTGATAATTCTGTTCCTGTATTTCACTCATCTTTAGCCCTAATTCTTTCACCGGATCATAAAAAAATGAAATATCTAGTTCCGGAAACAAATCCCGATAGTCCTTATGCTCATCTTTTCCTCGATATTTCCCATAAAACACAGTCGCTTTTTGCCCATTTCTTACAATCGTCTTATGTTCACCGTCATTTGGATATACAACTGTCTTCTCTCCATCTACATCATACAAAATGGTTTTGCCAAGATACCCTCCTCCGAGTATCGCTTTTACATACGTACTGTCATCCAAAATATCCTTCAGGAACAGGTCTTCGGATTCTGTTGCACTCACACGCAAATTTCCTGCCACAATAAATACTCCCAGTACAAGAAATGCCACTGCTATTTTCCATTTTTCTTTCATACAATCCCCCATATTTGCAAAAGACAAGTACCAGCTTCTTCCTGATACTTGTCCTTTGTACATCCCTATTTCTGAACGATTCCCTCGAATCCCAAATCATCTAAAATCTCCAGCGCTTTTTTCACACAACTGTCGCATCCATCAATGGAAACTGTCTTGTCTGCAAGGCTTACCTGAAAATCAAGTCCTGCATCTGTCATCGCCTTCGTGATTCGTTCTACACATTTTTCACAGTGCATATCTTCTGCTTTAATGATTGTCATACTAATTCCTCCACTATTTCATTAATTTTTGTATTACCTCACACAGTTCATCTACCGCTTCATCTTTTCCGTCTCGTATGTCTTCTACTACACACGAATGAATATGACTTGCCAACAACTTTTTATTGAAACTGTTCAGTGCGGATTGAACTGCTGATACCTGATTTAAAATCTCAACGCAATAGCGTTCTTCCTCCACCATGTTCTTAATCCCTCTGACCTGACCTTCGATTCGATTCAGGCGAGTTATCAAGTCTTTCTTCTCTTTTTCTGAACGATGTTTTGTTCTTTCACAGCATTTGTTTTCTTCCATGTTCATTCTCCCTAGTCCAACTTTGTCGTCTTAAGTCTCAAAGCATTTCCAACTACACAGACTGAGCTAAGAGACATCGCCAACCCTGCAAAGATCGGATTCAACAGCGTTCCGTTGATTGCATATAACGCTCCGGCTGCCAGCGGAAGACCGCATGCATTATAGAAAAATGCCCAAAACAGATTCTGTTTAATATTGCGGATCGTTGCCTTGCTCAACCGAATTGCTTTATATACATCCTGCAGATTTGACTTCATCAATACAATATCACTGGAATCCAATGCGATATCACTTCCGCTTCCGATTGCAACTCCGACATCTGCCTGTACAAGCGCCGGTGCATCATTGATTCCATCTCCTACCATCATAACACATTTTCCTTCTTTTTGCAGTACTTCTACAACAGATGCTTTATCATTTGGCAGCACTTCTGCAATCACATGATCTACCCCCACTGTTTCTCCTATATATTCTGCTGTCAGACGGTTATCTCCTGTCAGCATGTGTACCTCAATCCCCAGTTCTTTGATTTTTTGAATTGCCGCTTTACTCGTCTCTTTGACAGTATCTGCGACACTCACAATCCCGATTACTTTACCGCCTGAAGCTACAAACATCGGTGTCTGTCCTTTTCCCGCAATCTGAAGCGCCTCCTCCTCATATTCGGAAAAATCGATCTTCTGTTCCACGCAAAGCTTTTTGTTTCCTATATAATAAGTCTTTTCGGCAATGATTGCTTCAATTCCCTGACCGGTAATACTTTGGAACTCAACCACTTTTTCTAATTCTATTCCACGATCTTTTGCACCATTTACAATCGCGGCTCCAAGCGGATGCTCTGACACTTGTTCACAGGACGCTGCAATCTGAAGCAATTTTTCCTCACTTTCGCTGTGGCTTATCACTTGCATAACAGTCGGTTTTCCCTCTGTGATCGTTCCCGTCTTATCCAATACAACCGCGTCAACTTTATGGCTGATCTCCAGTGCCTCCCCACTCTTAATCAAAATACCGTGGTTTGCCCCAAGTCCGGTTCCTACCATGATCGCTGTCGGAGTTGCAAGTCCAAGCGCACACGGGCATGCAATGACGAGCACAGATACAAAAATTGTCAGCACAAAGGTAATATCATGTCCAAGTAGCATCCAAATGATACTTGCCACAACTGCAATCGTCATAACAGTCGGAACAAAATAGCCTGCCACAGTATCTGCCAATTTTGAAATCGGAGCCTTCTTTCCCTGTGCGTCTTCCATCATCTTCACAATTTTTGCAAGTGTCGTGTCTGCGCCAATATGAGTTACTTTTACAGTGATCGCACCTTGATAGTTTACGCTTCCTCCGATTACTTCATCTTCTTTTTCTTTCTCTACCGGGATACTCTCACCTGTGAGCATCGATTCATCCACACTGGTACTTCCTTCCACCACAATTCCATCCAGCGGAATACGACTCCCCGGCTTAATCAAGATCAGTTCGCCAAGCGCGACAGATTCCACTGGTACCTCTTTCTGTTCTCCGTCTCGTATCACAACTGCCGTATCCGGCGCTAGCTCCATCAGCTTGCGAATTGCCTCTGACGTCTTTCCTTTGCTTCGTCCTTCCATATACTTTCCTACCATGACAAGCGTAACAACGATTGCCGCAGATTCATAGTACAGATTGTGTACTGCATTTTCATTGCCCGGAATAGAAATCGTCATAACTAAGCTGTACAAAAAGGCACTTCCTGTTCCGATTGCAACAAGGGAATCCATATTCGGATGTCCGCGGAACAAACTTTTAAATCCTACCAGATAGAATTTTTTTCCATTATATAAGATAATCGTTGTCAAAATCAGCTGTGCCAAAGCAAAATTCAGCGGATTATGGTGCATGTCCAAAATGTTCGGCAAAGGCATCGGGAAGGGAACCATATGCCCCATGGAAATGTAAAGCAACGGAATTGCCAGCAGTACATTCGTGACCAATCTATGCTTTGTCTTTTTGATGTCCTGCTCTAAAGCTTCCTCCTCTTTCACTTTTTCTTCTTTGTTCTTCTCCACATGCAGTTCTGCCCCAAAACCTGCACGTTCCACCTTTGTCACTACATCATTTTGTGTAATCTTTGTCTCATCATACGTGATCGTCAAAATTCCCGTTGTCAAATTCACATTGCTCTCCGAGACACCCTCAAGCTTTCTTGTGACACGCTCCACCGCACTGCTGCATGCCGCACATGTCATTCCTGATATATTATATTTTTCTGTAACCATAACATTCACTCCTCTCACATACATATAGGGGGTATATGTATATATTATTCTATCTATCACAATCTGTCAAGGGATATTTTGAAGCAAATGTGATTCTTACAGAACATTTGTTATGTAAATAGGACTCAATTTCCATGCATACAACAAAAAGCCCTGGATCTCCAAGGCTTTTCTCTCATCTAAGACAACGAATATTTTTCTGTTAATTCCGCCACCATTACTTTTACTTTTTCAATATTTTCTTCACTTTCCATCACAAGTGCGATTGCCTCTGCAATCTTGTCCATATCTGTTTCGACCATACCTCTTGTCGTAACTGCAGGAGTTCCAAGTCGAACACCGCTCGTCACAAACGGTGATCTTGGATCGTTTGGAATCGTATTTTTATTACATGTAATATGTGCACGGTCCAAACGTTTTTCCAATTCTTTTCCGCTTAAATCTGTTCCGCTTAAATCAACAAGCATCAGATGATTATCCGTTCCACCTGAGACAATTTTCACTCCACGTCTCATTAATCCGTCACAGAGCGCCTTTGCATTTTTTACGATTTGCCCCTGATACACCTTAAATTCCGGCTGCAATGCTTCTTTAAAGGATACCGCTTTTCCAGCGATCACATGCATGAGCGGTCCTCCCTGAATTCCCGGGAACACGGCTTTGTTAAAGTTAAATTTATCTGCTGCCTCCTGATTACATAAAATCATTCCTCCACGAGGGCCTCTGAGCGTCTTATGAGTAGTGGTCGTAACCACATCTGCATACGGAATTGGCGATGGGTGCAGTCCGGCAGCCACAAGTCCTGCAATGTGTGCCATATCCACCATAAGATACGCTCCTACTTCATCTGCAATCTCCCGGAATTTTTTAAAGTCGATAGTTCTTGCATATGCGCTTGCACCTGCCACAATTAATTTCGGCTGTTCTCTCAATGCAATCTGTCTCACATCTTCATAGTCAATGAATCCTTCATCATTCACCCCGTAAAACACAACATCAAAATATTTTCCGGACATGTTAACCGGTGATCCATGTGTCAGATGACCGCCATGATCCAAATTCATGCCAAGTACTTTATCTCCCGGCATCAGCATTGCAAAAAATACCGCCATGTTTGCCTGCGCTCCTGAATGAGGCTGTACATTCGCATAATCACATCCAAATAATTTTTTTGCACGTTCTATTGCAAGATTCTCAACAACATCTACACACTCACAACCACCATAATAACGCTTAGCCGGATACCCTTCTGCATATTTATTCGTCAAAGGGCTTCCCATCGCTGCCATCACCGCATGACTCACCCAGTTTTCTGATGCAATCAGCTCAATATGAGAATTCTGTCTTTCCATCTCTTTCGTTATCGCTTCTGCTATTTCAGCGTCTGCTGTTTTTAATTCATCAAATTCGTACATTTTCAGATACCTCCTCACCATTTTTCGAACTAATTTTAGAATAGCATATGTTTTTTGATTTTTCAACCGGGTCTGAACAGTCAAAAAAATACATGGAAATAAATTTTGCATTTATTCCATGTATCTTTTAGTCCGATTATCTTACTTAGCTGCCTCACCAAGTGTTACCTGTACAGTCTGTTCTTTATATTCACCATTCTTTTCCGGTACCTGAACAGTTACATCTACAGTCTCGCCTGCTTTGTAGTATTCCAGCTGAGATTTCAAAGTATCCATACTATCAATCTTTGTTCCGTCAAACTCTGTGATAATACTTCCTTTTGTGAGACCAGCTTTTTCAGCTCCGCCGTCTTTTGTTACGTCGGAAATAAACACACCTTCCGGCATATTGTACACCTGAGCACTCTGTGAGTCCACATCTGTACCGCTGATACCAAGCGCTCCTCGCTCTGACTCATCTACTTTGGTTCTTGTCTGACGATTCATCAAATCATTGATAACATCTGTCACATCTGAAATCGGAATCGCATATCCCATACCTTCTACTGCATCTGCATTTACTTTTACTGTATTGATACCAATTACTTCACCTTTGGCATTCAAAAGTGCTCCACCGCTATTACCAGGATTGATTGCTGCATTGGTCTGAATTAAAGTTGTCTCAAAACCATCTACAGTTCTGTCCTTTGCACTGATAATTCCGTTTGTTACAGACTGACCATATCCAAGAGCATTTCCAATTGCAATTGCCGGCTCACCTACACGAATTGCATCAGAATCTCCAAGTGTCGCTGTCTTAATCTCTTTCATAGTAGAGTCTTTAATCTGATCTAACTGAACGGCTACAACTGCAAGGTCAATGTTGGAATTTGTTCCTTTTACCTGTGCTTCAACGCTCTCTTCATCTACAAAAGTAACTGTCAGTGTACTGCTTCCTTCTACTACGTGGTTATTTGTCACAATCAATAACTCTGAATCATTCTGTCCGATAATAATTCCAGATCCGCTGCTCTGGCTTTCATATTCACGAACACCGCCAAAGAAATCCTGTACCTGCTGTACACTTAAATTTGTAATTGATACAACTGACGGCATTACATTTTCCACCATATCCGCAAGATCGGAATCTACATCTGAACTCGTATTCGTCGATACTTTTGTGGAATTCACCTTCTGTCCGGATGATGCGACCGTAGTTTTATTTCCAACCACTTTATTGATCACAAGATTACTTGCCTGAAATGCTGCGCTTGCCAACAAACCAAATACAAGTGCCATGCAGATGCATGTTGCCCACTTCACACCAATATGAATCGGCTTTCTCTCTTTTTCCTTTCTCATATGGCGACGCGGCTGCTTCTTTGACTCCTCATCTGGCTGTTCATATGTCGGCGCACCATATGTCTGAGAATCGTATGACTGAGAATCATACGACTGAGAATCATACGACTGAAAATCACGTGTCTGGGACTCTTGTGTGGAAGATTCATATACCGGCGGTTTTTCATAGTATGATGTATTCTCCTGCTCTGTTCTTTGTTCCGTCTGTGCAGCTTCCTCTATTATCCCATCTTCCGGTACCGGCGGTTCTATTCTTGCCGGTTCCTCTCTTTTTTCTTCATTATTTCCGTAATTATATTCATTATCCATTGTCAAGACTCCTTTCATTTCCTTTGATGATAGTAGTCTAACAATAATTTGTGATAAAACTGTGTTTTATTTGCAAAAAAACTTTGAAAAACTATTCTACAGTTACTGATTTTGCTAAGTTTCTCGGCTTATCCACATCGCATCCTCTTCCGACAGATACATAGTATCCAAACAGTTGAAGTGGAATGATTGCCAATGAATTTGCAAAATATCTGTTTGTCTCCGGAATATAGATGACATAATCTGCTACTCTCTCCACATCGGTATTTCCTTCGTTTGTCACTGCCATAACGAACGCCCCACGTGTACGCACTTCTTCCATATTGCTGATCATCTTTTTATACAAATCTTCCTGAGTAAGCACCGCTGCAACCAATGTCCCTTCTTCAATCAGAGAAATAGTTCCATGCTTCAGCTCTCCCGCTGCATATGCCTCTGAATGAATATAAGATATCTCTTTTAATTTCAGAGAACCTTCCATGGAAATAGCATAGTCAATTCCTCTTCCGATAAAGAATACATCTTTTGCAGCCAGATAGCGGTTTGCAAACTTCTGAATTTTATTTTTATTATTCAACAGCAATTCTACCTGTTCCGGAAGCTTCTGCAGGTCTTCCAGCATCTCTTTCAAGCCTGCGTCATCCAAAGTACCTCTTGCATGCGCAAATTTCATTGCGAGCAAATACAATGCAATCAACTGAGAAGAATATGCCTTCGTCGTAGCTACCGCAATCTCCGGACCTGCCCATGTATACATCACATTGTCCGCCTCTCTTGCAATTGAACTTCCGACAACATTGACAATTCCAAGCACTTTTGCTCCCCTTGCCTGCGCCTCTCTCAGCGCTGCCAGAGAATCTGCTGTCTCTCCTGACTGACTAACTACGATGACAAGTGTCCCTTCTTCTAAAATCGGGTTGCGATAACGGAATTCAGACGCCAAGTCCACTTCCACAGGAATTCTTGCCAGTCCTTCAAAAATATATTTGCTTGTCATTCCTGTATGATTCGCAGAACCACATGCAACAATCATAATCTTTTTAATCGCACGGATCTCGTCATCGCTCATCTTTAATTCTTCAATCACAATGTCGTCGCCTTTGATTCTCGGCGAAAATGTATCCAGAATCGCTTTCGGCTGTTCGTACATCTCCTTCAGCATGAAATGTTCAAATCCACCTTTTTCTGCGGCATTGATGTCCCAGTCAATTCTTGTGGATTCTTTTTCGATCGGCTCTTCATCCACTGTGAAAAATTCCATTGTAGAGTCTGTCATACGGACAATCTCCTCATTTTCAATGAAATATACATCTCTTGTATACTTCAATACTGCCGGAACATCTGATGCAATGATATTTCCATTCTCTGTATGTCCCACAATCAATGGGCTGTCCTTGCGGACTGCATACAATTCTTCCGGATGATCTTTGAAGATTATTCCAAGAGCATAGGAGCCTTCCATACGATGCATAATCTTTGTGATTGCCTCCAACGGATTGCCTTTGTAATAATAATCAAGTAAATGAGCAATAACCTCTGTGTCCGTCTCAGAGATAAACTCGTACCCTTTTTTCTCCAGTTTCTTTTTTAGTTTCAGATAATTTTCGATAATTCCATTGTGAACAACAACAATAGATTCCTCTTTGTTGAAATGCGGATGTGCATTGACATCCGATGGTGATCCATGTGTTGCCCATCTTGTATGACCGATTCCGACTGTTCCCGGAAGTGTTGCACCATCGTGAGATAATTCACTTAGCACTTTCAGTCTTCCCTTTGATTTTAATGTTGCTACCTTTGTTCCATCATATACGGCAATCCCCGCTGAATCATATCCACGATATTCCAATTTTGCCAATCCATCTAACAAAATAGGGGCTGCCTGTTCATTTCCAATGTATCCTACGATTCCACACATAATTTTTACCTCCACTTTTGTACAAATCACCATTTTTTTTGCACTATGTGGTTTATTGTAGCAAACCTGAACTGATTTGTAAAGAAAAAAAGAGGATACTTAGTTATCCCAAGTTCCTCTTTTCGCTTCCTTAATCGTCTAAATCAATAAAATCAAGGTCAAAATCTTCATAAGATTGTTTCTTTTCTTTCGCCGATGCTGTTCTCTCATCATTCAAACGATCAGCACCAAAGTCGGTGTCTGAAAAGTCATCGTCACCAAAGTCATCATCATCAAAATCATCGTCGTCGAAGTCGTCCCCGAAATCATCATCAAAATCGTCATCATCGAAATCATCTCCGAAATCGTCTTCGCCTACAAAGTCATCTTCAAACTCATCTTCATCTGCAAAAGTATCTTTCTCCTGAATATCTGCCTCTGCAACCTGTTCTTCCTCTAAATATGTCTCTTCAGGATCGGCATCTTCTGCAGTTGCTTCCTGATTTGCAGTCTCATTCTCAGACTCCTCATCCGTCTCGATCATTTCAATATCTTCATCATCTTCTAAATCAATTCCATATTCATCATACAGCTCATCTAATTCCGCATTTCTGTTGTGGAGTTTCACTGCTAATACAATTAAAATCACAATCAAAATGACAAACAGTACTGCTGCACCTAATATCACATAATTTAAATAGTTCTCAATAGATGAAATAAATTTCCCTAAAAATGAGTCTGCTTTTTCCTCTGTCTCTACCGTCGGAGCATCAAATCTCTGATATGTTCCATCTACAGAATCATATTGATATAATGATTTTTCGCCCTGGTTATTCATGGCATACAGAATGTAATAATCGCTCTCTTCTGCATTTCTCCAGGCAGGAAATGTCTGATCGTTCAATGTAATCTCAGTCTCCTGATATTCCTTTGGAAGTTTGATATCTCCTCGTTCTGAAAGAAGCATAATCGCCGCTGTGTCAGAAATATTAATCTGTTCAAACGGAACAAATGTCGATGTGTCATTGTCATACAAGAAAAACTTTCCATTGTTGTCCGCATCTACCAAATATGCTAAATATACATCTGCTGTCTGCTGCTTTACTACTTTGCGCTGTGCTCCTTCATATTCCATAGTTGCCTCTGCAAACCCTAATGGAATCTCCGCCTCTGAAAATGATTCAGAAAGTGTATATTCTGTTCCGTTCACAGTTACTTTCACATCAGTTGTTGAGCCTTCTGTTGTATCTGTCGGTGTTGTGCCATCTCCTGCTGCAATTGTAACCGCAGATGAACCTTCAGTACAGTTCAAAGTCTCATCTGAGTAAAGCCATGCTTTATAACTGCTGACTTCAATCTTTGCAGTTCCTTCTTTCAATACATCAAACTGCATGTTAAATCTTAATTCAGTCTCGCTTCCTGTTCCTTTGCCGGAATAGACTAACTGTCCACTTCCGGATTCCGTGACATTATCACCACTTTTGAATTTTAAATATTCTGTATCGTAAGTCAGATTCAAGTCTGCATCACCGATTGCCGCTCCCGCTCTGACTACTCCGGTAACTTCTACCGTCTCTCCTACTTTTGTGGATGGATCACTGAATACAATCTGTCCATCTGCTGCATATGTCAGCATTCCAAAGCATGGTACTATCAGACATACCGACAATATAAATGTGGCTATTTTTTTCATTACTTTCATGCGTTCTTCCTCTTTCTTTCGTTTCGTAACAATTATTGCATGCCAGTTTCTGACATTCTTCATACATATTACACTGTTTTCATCAAATTGTCTAGTTATTTGACATTATTCCTGATTTTCCGTATCTTGTGCGCTCTCCGTATAATCAGCCCTTGTATATCCTGTGAGTGTCTCGATTTCACTCGCAATCTCTTTCACTTTTTCAGACACTGTATACTCGTCCTTCGGGTACAAAAACTCATGCAGTTCCTGAACATTCTCTGCAAGTCCAAGCGGTATAACCGAACTTCCGACACCATCCACATTGCCATCTGTCAGCTCAAATGGAAATCCCTTCGCCTCGCCAAGCTGATACTGAGTCGCATCCGCTGCCAATCCAATCAAATTTTTCAGCGAAAAGCTTGTCGACACCTGTGGAAAGACTTCATCAATAATCTTATTGATTGTTCCAAGCTTTGTATGCAGCACTTTGTCAAAGATTTTTTCCAAAACCAGCCTCTGCCGCTCCGTTCTCGTATAGTCTCCGCCTGCCGTGGAGCGAATTCTTGCATAGGTAACCGCCTGACTTCCGTCAAGGAGCCGATTACCGGAATGCTCAATGAACTTCGCTTCTTTACCAGCCACCTGCGCTGTCTCTTCCAAAAACTCATTCATGTACTGGACTTCCTCTTCCTTAATGTCAACCTCGATTCCGCCAAGCAGATCAACCGTATCCGCCAACGCTTTAAAGTCAACTGTTACATAATTTTGAATATCCAAATCCAGATTTTTATTCAGCATATTGATAGCATCCTGCGGACCGCCTGTAAAATATGCATTGTTGGCCTTTTTGATTTCTCCATTCATCTGCTCCGTCAACGTATCACGATAGACAGACACCATCTTTACTTCCTTCGTCTGATTATCAATTGTTGCTACAATGATGCAGTCCGCATGTGTTCCCTCTTCCAGCTGTCCTTCTCTGGAATCTCCTCCAAACAGCGCAACCGTTGTATATCCTTCCTGATTTGCTCCCTCATTCACTTTGATGTCTCCCTCATCAAATGATGTGACCTGAAACTTATCATACTTTAAAATCACATAGCCCACTGCCAGTAATACTGCAAGAATCACAATCTCTGCCAGCAAAAAAAGAACTCTCTTTTTTCTCCTCGATTTTTTTCTCTTCTTTTTCATCAAACCAATTCCCTTCTTAATATTTATCATCCCCTATTGAAATAAGCATCCCCAGCCTATCTATGTTTCTCTTTGGGAATGCTTATACTCTCAATATCCGTTGGCGGATCTGTTGGCTCCGTCGGTGGATCCGTCGGCTCTGCAGGCGGATCTGTTGGTTCCGTCGGCGGGTCCGTCGGCTCTGTAGGCGGGTCCGTCGGCTCTGTAGGCGGGTCCGTCGGCTCCGTCGGCGGACTTTCCGGTTCTACTGGCTGCTGCGGCTCCTGCGGAGTTACCGGTTCTTCCGGCGCGACCTGCTCGCCTGTACTTTCCTCACTGCTATCATTGCCATTGCTGTTATTATTATAACTATTATTATAATTCTGATTCTCCTGTGTCTCACCAGACGCTCCCCCTGATTGCTCTGCGCTGCTGTCTGACTGGCTTGTCCCAAGCTCTGCCTTGATCGCACTGTCAATACTCTGTACTTTTGCCGAAGGCTGATAATCAACCGTTCCATATAGGAATTCATGAAGCATTTTCACATTTGTAAGTAGATCTGTGGGAATCACAATACTTCCTTTTCCTGGAATGGTATCCGTTGTCTTTTCCATCGGAAATCCTGTTGTCTCCGCGATCTTATATTTCGCAAACGACTTTGCGTAATTTAAGATTTCCGTAATACTCAGGCTTGTCTTTATTTTCGGAAATACCTGATCGATAATTTTATTGATTGTCACCAAATCACTTTTTACGGCTTTTTCAGCAATTTTCTCAATTACTCTTCTTTGTCGCTCTGTTCTTGTGAAATCACTTCCCGCCGTAGATCGGATACGCGCATAAGTTGTAGCCTGAACTCCATCCAATGTCTGTAATCCGGCCGTCGTGATATGGTTCGCAGCCTTGCCTGCAACTGCACCTGTCTCATCAATAAACTCGTTGATATACTGAACTTCCTCTTCCTGAATCTCAATCTCAATGCCGCCAAGCAAATCTACAACATCTGAAACAGCAGTAAAATCGACGGTCACAAAATCCTGTATATCCAAATCAAGATTCATATTCAGCATATTGATTGCCTGCTCGGCACCACCATAACTGTACGCCGCATTGCATTTCTGAAGTGTTCCGTCTGAAAGATCTAAAAAACTGTCACGATACACAGACACAAGCCTGACTTCTTTTGTCTCATTGTTCAAGCTGGCAACAATCAGACAATCTGTTCTCGTTCCCTTTTCCATCTCTCCTTCTCTCGAATCCACTCCAAAAACAGCAAAATTCGTATATCCCACACCCACATCTTCTTCCAGATCATTGACTACAATCTTTTCCTTCGGAATCACTTCTCGCTTTACCTTTCCAAGTTTTGCAGTCACATAGAATCCCGCTGATGCTGCAAGGCAAATAATAACGCCGCTGATGCACAAAGCAATCTTCTTTCCCCTGCTCAGGCGTGTGAACCAGTTAGTTGATCTCCCCTTCTTTCCTTCCATATGAGTTTCCCCTTTTCTTTTGCTCAAAATCAGTTGATATTATCATACACTAAAATCTTTTTATCAGCAAGTATGAGGTGCTTTTTACTGCATCCTATCGCAATAAAAAACGGAACTGTAACTACAACTGCATATGCATATCGGAACTCCGCAAACACCGGTGTCGCAATCATAAGTGAAGCCACGATTGCAAGCACAGGGAAAAACACTAAAATTTTCTGTTTTTTGAAAATGCTGATCCAAAACATCGCAATTGCGATCCATGTATAAATCCCAATTCCCCAAAACCATGCTATTACCGGCATCGCATAAAAGAAACCTTCCACTTTTTCCAATCCAGCCTGAAATACTGATGGTAATTTTGAATCTCTTACCATTCCAAATGTATTATCTTTAACCTCTGTCGACACAGCCCAGTATTCCACTCCGGGACACCAAAATCCTCTCGTCTGATCGATCTGTGCTTTCAGATATGTTCCTGGATATTTCATTCCAAGCTCCAGCCATAATTTCAAATACTCTTTTGCATGTTCCTTAATATAATCCTGATTTCCTTTTTCTCGCACCAACGTTTTAATCGGATCTGAGATTGTACTGTCATACTCTTTTGGCACCCGTTCCAAATCTACAACTTTACTCAATAATTCTTCCTGTTCCTGGGTCAGTTCTCCTCCATCTGTAATAACACGTGCAATGTGCTGTGCAGGAATGGATAGCGCTTCAATCGTATCCGGTTGTACCACTTTATAGTGCTCCATAACAGGCCCCTTCACAAACATTACAAGAAACACAGTCGCAATACAGATGAGTCCCGTCTGAACTCTTTTTTTCTTCATGAAAAATATAATAAACGGAATACACAGCACATATGCATAAAATCCGTTGCTTCTTAAAAGACTTATAAGAATGCCTGTTATGAAGAATAAAATCCAGTCCACTTTTGTCTGTTCATTGCACTCCATTTTCCACAAAATCACAGAAAACAAAAGGACTATTGCTCCCATAAGCACGTCTTTCCACATTGTCACAGCATAAAACGCATTGATTGGAAAAACTGCATAGAAAATCAGACAGCCAATCAGATATATTCTTCTTGTCCCTTTCTGATACAGATAATAAATGACATAGGCATAAATCAGTGCTAAGACACACATTTGAAACATCACATAAATGGCAACACCTGTATTTATGCTGTCACTGATTAGTTTTCCCAAAAAGCAGCAAAATTTAATCATCAACGTCTGAATCCATGGCTGATGATTGCTGTAACTGCTAACTCCGATTGCCTGCTCTACCTGCCATTCTGAATCCCACGTCACTACCCCCGGATATAATGTCAAAAAATATGGCAGCCAGCATATCAGACAGATTCCAACGATTCCCCAATATAACTTTTTCGACTTTTTTCGCTCTTCTTTACTATCCATCATTTCAAAAGCTAAAATCTTATCCCAAATAATTCCCAGTAAAATATATAAAATGATACTATAAAGAATGACACGTGCTGTACAAACACAAATCAAAGATAATCCTGAAAACCCAAGCACCTCATAATTTCCTAAAACCCAAAACACCGCAAATACAATTGATAACACTATTAAAAAATTGCGTTCCTTTTTTTCCCTTTTCCACTTTACTTCAAACTTCATCTTACCCTCAACTATCCTTTTTCTCCAAAAACAGTTTTCTCGTAACAAAATTATAGACCATTACAACGATTGTAGCACCAATTTTAGATATCATATAAAAAACTCTGAATTTTTCCACCGCAAGCCACATAATCAGCTGATTGATCCCCAAACCTATGATACTAAGTACAACAAACAGCGCAAACTCTTGCTTTTTATCTCTGTTTTCTTCTACCTCAAATACCCATTTCACGCTCATGACATAATTAAAAATAACAGACACCGCAAAAGAAATCCCACTGGAAATCAAATAATTGATGTGAAATACTTCTGTCAAAAAGATCATGATACCATAATCAATGACAAACGCGCTTCCCCCTACAACACCAAACTTCATAATCTGCTTTATTAATTTTTCCATCTCTTCACTTCCTGTTTTTATTTCATCTGATTCAGCATCAGCTCATATAATTGTCTGTGTTTCTTTACAATTACATCTAAAATAATACCGCAGACCCAAAGCAACATTCCCAAAACTGCTATCACACCGGACACAATTAAAGTTGGAAATCTCGGAACCAGTCCTGTTTGAATATAATCCACAAATACCGGGACAAACAAAATCAAGGTGATTGTCCATAGCACTGCCGCTATCAGAGAGAAAAACGCAAACGGGCGATATTCTCGAAACAACGTCGCAATTGTCTTTAACACTTTCATTCCATCAGAAAACGTATTCAGTTTCGAATCACTTCCCTCCGGTCTGTCTCTATAAACAACTGGAATTTCCTCAAGCAAGAAGTTCTTGTCCACTGCATGAATAGTCATCTCCGTTTCTATCTCGAACCCTTTTGACAATACCGGGAACGACTTTACAAACATCCTGCTGAATGCCCTGTATCCCGTCATGATATCTTTGACCTCATTTCCGAATAGCTTGTTGATAAAAAAACGCACTGTCCGGTTTCCCATATTATGAAATGGTCTCTTATTTTCTGTAAAATAGGTAGATGAGAGACGGTCGCCGATTACCATATCCACACCTTTGTTCAATACTTTGTCCACCATCTCTCTCGCGTGCTCTGCCGGATATGTATCATCTCCGTCAATCATCAGATAGCAGTCCGCATCAATCTCACGGAACATACTCCTGATGACATTTCCCTTTCCCTGACGATATTCATATCTGACTACCGCACCTGCTGCTCTTGCAATTTCATCCGTGCCATCTGTTGAATTATTGTCATACACATAAATTGTGGCCTCTGGCAATGCCTTCTTATAGTCTTCAATTACTTTTTTAATTGTGATACTTTCATTGTAACATGGTATTAATACTGCTATCTCACTCATAATTTTTCCCCTTCTCAACTTATTTACGTATAATTCCAGTCACCCGTTTTATCAGTGCCTTGAATTCCTTCGGTTCAAATCCCATATTCACTACTACTATTGCCACAGCACTCACAACTCCGGCAGCCAGTGCATATACAAACCAAATAATAAAAGAATCCATCTGCTGTGGTACAAATTTGATTCCTGCAAAAATCAAAAGAATACTCATCACAAGATTTCTCAACACTCTTGCTAATGATTTCCCACCAGAACCTTTAACCAGTTTCTTATGGTTATAAATCATAACTTCAACAGAGCGGTATGCATACGAGCACGCTGTTCCAAACAGAACTCCCGCCATTCCAAATTTATGAATACATAAAACAGATACAATAATATTGATTACTGCTTCCAAAATTGCCTGATACTGTGTCTCTTTATAATGTCCCGCTGCACAGATGATCGTAAGTCCCGGGATTCTTATATTCTGCAAAAGTACAATCACCGTAAACAGTCCTGCGATAACCGGTCTCATATAATTCGTGTCGGTCATATTCATTGTATAGACAGACACAAAAGGTAAAATCAACACTCCCATGCAGACCGTTACTATAAACAAAATAATGATATACATGTATTCATAGGTTGAATAACTTTTTCTCAGTGTCTCACTTTCCCCTTTTGAGATCACCTCTCCAAAACCTGCCGTCAATCCGTTTGAGAAAGATGTCAAAAGCATGTTAACTGCATATACAATTAAATTGTACACACCATATACACTCACTTCTAACAAGGAACCTTTGCCAAGGAGAATCGTCAGCAAAACAACATCTGTATTGTTTACGATAATTCCAACAACTTGGTGGAGAAGTGCAGCCCCTCTCTGAGTCAAAGCAGAAGTAGACGGTTCTACATGAAAATCAAGTTCTGGATAGCGTTTCTTTGCATAGCGCTTTACCAAGAAAAGTCGCAGCATATACACCCCTGTGGCAACTGCCTTTACCCATAATACATTTGCCCCCTGATAAATCAGTGCAATGGATAAAACCATATTCACAAGCGTTCCTGCTGACTGAATCAGAGCCACTATATAGCCCTCTTGGTTTGCTGTCAGCAATACTCTGTATTTTCCCAAAAAGAAATAATCCACAAGTGTACTGCTCGCCAGCACTAAGATCATACTTCTTACAAGTGTGTTATCAAGCTGTCCGGAAATCATAAATGGATACACTACTGTAAGCACTCCTACCAGTCCGAGAAACAGCATCCCCGAACGGTTATAGAAACGTCTTGCAGCAGACAAGACTCCATTTACTTCTTTTGTATTGTTATTTGCAAGCGGTGCATACAAGGCAACTACAGACGCCGTTCCAACCCCAGCCTCCGCAAGTCCCAAATATGCTAAAAACTGATTGATCGAAGTAATCATTCCATTTATGTTTGAGCCATACGCTTCCAGAAAAAATCTTGGCAATATAATTCCGGATGCAAATACGATGACCTGCAAAAATAGATTTGCGACCATATTCTTAAATGCCTGTTCACTTCTCATATGATTTACCTTTCCTTTGTCTATCCATAATCGTATTAAAAACTTTCTCTATAACAGCAGCATCCACTGTCTCATCAAATTTACGCGCAAACAAATGTGGTGCTTGCATCAGTTCCTCATAATCATTCTCTCTCCATACATATGGATTCCCTCGTTTCCAATCAATCAGACGCAGGCTGGCAAAATAGTCATCTTCCAGCGAAAAGACTTTTTTTCTGTATTTACCTGAATTCCAGACAAGTGTCTGTATAAAAAACTCATCTGCGCAAAGTGTCGCATGAAACATCTTATAGATAAGTTCCTTATTTTCTAAAATAAATCCCACTAATTCATGTGTAATGCTCACCCAATTTGCCCCAAGACAGTACTCCATGCTCTCCATATGACGCTTTATGCCAATTCTCCTCTGCAAAAACAGTGATACTTTTTCTACAAACCGAAGAAATCCATGTCCTTCTCGTCCAATTTTCTCCTGCAGCCAGTAATATTGTTCATATTTATATCTGGATTCCTCCCAAAACGTTTTGGGACAAAAATAGATAAATTCTTTTCCGTAGTGCTCACGGAAAAATTCATGTATCTCATCCTGCGTCTTAATCGGTAAATCCACACCACTTATCAAATGATAATATTCATAGCCATGCTCCCACGCTGACTGAAATAAAATCAACTCGCTTCGAATCTGACTATATCCTCCCCACTGTTCACGCACGCTCTCCACAAAATGCAAAGCAGATTTTTTCACCACACCCTTAAACTCTTCTCGTTCAAACTTTACATCCATTCCTATATGAATATAAATGTCATTTCTCTCATCATCAAGCAACATCAGCAATTTTCTTAATAATGCAAACTGATGATGCGCTTTGATCAAATACGCATGTTTTTTCATCATTTACTTTTTCTTTTCCTCACTGATAAAGACTAATTTGCGATACAATTCCAGATTTAAAAATAATATCATTGCCGATATTTTTCGATTACGATTAAAATACTTATTTTTTAGGATTCGAATCATATGCCTTCGTATGAATAAAACCAACTCTTTTCTGCCCTCAATGGTTCGATAGTTTTCTTCCAAAAGCATCTTATCAAGTACAATAAAGCGCGACCATAACCAAAGGCACTCTGCTTCTTCCGTCAATGACGGAAATGCTTTCTGCACTACTTTGTAATTTTTCGTATATCCGTCTATAATATCATATAATTGTGGTCGATATGGCTTTCCTGTGATACTGTCCTCTCTGTGTAGATAATAATATTTCGGTTTCGTTCCCACCGCAACTTTCTTGATTCTCTGCATCATATCCACAGTAAAGTAAATATCTTCATATAGCTTTCCTTTTGGAAAGCGCAGATCTTCAATGCAGCTTCTGCGAATCAGTTTATTCCAAATTTCTCCGCGAATTGTGTGCCCCTGCAGAATACATCGAAATGCCTCTTCCCCACTACACACAAAATCTTTTTCCTCTTTCTGTTGTTCAATACGGTCACTGTAAACCTCGTAGAGTCCACACGTCGCCATATCAGCTCCTGCCTCTGTCAGACGGGTATACATATATTCTAGCATATCTGACTCAATATAATCATCACTGTCTATAAAAATGATATATTCCCCTGACGCATGTGGCATTCCTGCATTCCTTGCATCACTCAATCCACCATTTTCCTTGTGTATCACTTTTACCCTCGAATCCTGTTCTCCGTATGCATCACAGATTTCCCCGCATCTGTCCGGAGTTCCGTCATCTACCAAAATAACTTCAATATCCGAAAACGCCTGATTTAAAATAGAATCCACACACTTATGAATATATTTTTCTACTTTATATACCGGCACTATCACACTGATTTTTGGCATAATTTTCCTCCACCACTTTTATTTCTTATAATATTCCAATAACTGTTTTCCAGCTGTCATAATATCATATCCAGCACATTGAAACTGTTCCTTTATAATAGCATTTTGAACTTCCGCTCTCCCAACACTTGCCAGTTCCAAAATATACTCCTTCCATTCTTTTGCATTATGATCCAGTGGCAAAAACGTTACTGCATCTGTAATTTTTACTTCTTTGCTGATCGTATCTGCCATCACACTGCAAACTCCTGATGCCTGCGCTTCCAATGCAACTAACGGCAGACCTTCAAACAGCGACGGAAACACAAATACATCCATCGCATTCCATAACTGCGGAATGTCCTTTCTGACTCCCAAAAACTGTACCTGATTTTCTATTGCATATTCCTGTACTTTCGCAGTAATTTGTTCTTTTAACTCTCCATCCCCTATAAGCAGCAAAACTGCATCTTCACGCTCTTTCGCAATCTCATTAAATATATCAATCAGAAATTCATGATTTTTCTGTTCTTCAAACCTACCCACATGTCCAACTACAAACCGATTCTCCACACCAAGCTCTTCTCTGATCTTTTGTCTGGTAGTTTCATTATAAAAAAATTTTTCTACATGCAGTGCATTGTGGATGATATGAAATCGGTCACTTTGCATAGTTTTCTCATCAAACAACCATTTCCCCGCAACTTTACTGCATGCAAAAAAATCAGTGGCATAATGTAAAATCCGCGGCTTGTTCAAACGGTGCAGTATATTTCTCAGCAACCCTGGTGTAGAAGAATTGTGGGAATGTGCGATCACTTTTGGCACCCCTGCTTTTTTCCCAATTTCCAGTGGTACAATGTTTGCAGCAGACAGCATATTCACATGAATTGCAGCATATTTTTCCTCTTTCAATATCTTTAAAAGTTCTCTTCGAAAACGAATCGGATGCCTTTTCACATTGGAAATATAGAAAACTGTTCCTCCCAAAGACTTTATCTCATCCTCATACGCAAGACTGTCATACATGCTGATAAAATCAAACTGCACGCCATATTTCACAAGTTCTCTATAATAATTCATTACGAAGCTTTCTACTCCGCCCGGATTATGGGATAATCCAATTTGTAAGATTCGCATAATTATTTCCTTCCTATTCTCTTCTACTTATTTATCTTTTTCTCTCTTTTCTTTCAGTTTTGATGTAACTCTTCCCACACAATAAAAAACAAATTTACTAATATAATCTAAAATTCCTGAGAGAAATAGAGAACAGATAAACACCACGGGAACAATAATAATATACCATTCCATTCTTTTAGGCATCTCTATAATTCTAGCATTCAATTTTGGATAAATCAAATTATCAAAAATAAACGAAACTAAATATATTCCTAATGACAATTCTGAAATTTTCGTTATAATACTTTTCAAAATATTCGGAATATTATCTAAATTCAAATGCAAAATAAATAAAAACAGAAGAACAGCTAAAATAGCTGGCTGTATACCTTGAAAATAATTGTAATCACTTACTTCGTATGTATTTTGATAACTCCTCATATAGTTAAATACTCCAAATAAAAACAAACTTACAACTAATAATATAAAATTGTTTCTCTTTCGAATTTTAATATCATACTCACTGATATAAGCACCAATAAAATAATACGTCAAGGGCCACAGTGTTGTCCAATAATTAGGAATGATTTTGACCCAATTTTCACTTCCTCCTGGCAATAGTATTCCCTGAATTTTCCTTGAAATTCCCCAAATATTCATCACACTTGGCAATACTGTTAAACTTAACATTGTAATAATTAATCCTATTTTTTGTTTTTTTGATTTCAATCCATTATATAATATATTTATAAAAGGAATCAAAAGGAACAGTCCAATATACATCTCTATATACCACGAATACGGTGCCGCACTAAAGTTTAAAATCATTTTAATGCTTTCTATAATTCCAAATGATCTTTGTGTCGAAATGCTAAAATATACTAGACACGCTATACTAGCCAAAACATATGTTATATATGTCTTTTTTAATCCACTATAATATTTTCTACTCACTACTTTTTTATTCATCAAAAAACCCGTCAAAATTAAAAATAAAGGAACACAAATCATAAAGAAGTTTCTCATCGTTCCCATGAAAAACAATCGTTTTCCGACAACTATCTCTTCATAAAATCCATTGTGTAAAAAAAAATGAACAGATAGTACAGAAAAAACTGCTATAACGCGTATCATATCTAAATTTATATTTCTTTTTTTAGTACTGATTACTCTTCTCCTCCACATAATGTTTCAATTAATTCCTCCCATTCAGAATATATTCTTCTTTTACAAAATTTTTCAATTCCTTTTTCCGTATTCTTTGAAAACAATATTCGTTGTTTTTCATCTATTATTAATGTTTCTATTTTTGCCGCCATCTCCTCAATATGGTACGGTGGAATCAAGTATCCATCTTCTCCCTCATTAATGATTTCCCTCGGACCGGTGGTAATATCGAAGCTTATCATCGGAAGGCCCAACGCTTTTGCCTCTAAGAGTACAAGGGGAAGTCCCTCCCGATAAGACGGCAGCACAAGAAATGCATAGTCTCCATATACCTGATATACATCCTTTACATTGCCCTTTAGAATCAATTGCTTCTCCAATCCATATTCTTCTATCTTCTTCCGAATCTCATCAAGTGTATCTCCTGTTCCATAAAGATCCCACTGCCAGTCCGGATATTTCGGCAACACAAGCTTCGCTGCTTCTACCAACATATCATGTCCTTTTTCCTCGCTGAATCTTCCAACTGTAATAATCTTTTTTGATGTGCTGTCATACGGTCTTCTTGCCTTTAATACTTCTTCCGGTATCCAATTATAGATGCTCTGAATTTTTTTCGGATTTGTCTTGAACCTTTTGATATAATCCTGACGTGTCTGTTCTGTCAATGTCACAATCTTATGAGAAATCAAACCATCCCAAAAGCGAAATGCTGTAATATCTTTCTTCTCCCACTCATTCATCAAGGCACCATGGTCACAAAATACATATTTTGCCTTTGTAAAAAATCGAACCGGTGATACGGTAATTGCCGGATGATTCTCCATTAGGAATACTACATCAATCTCATTTTCTTTTATATACTCCTTAAATGGTTTAAATACACTTGTGATCCGTTTTCGGATTCTGCAGTCTTCTGCCAGTTCCGCTCGATAGTGAATTCTCGGATCCAGATCGTACGGAACATGTTTCCCTTTTCCAAAAATGCCATATATATATACCTCATATGCATCACAAAAAGCGTTGGCAAGTGATGTCGTCACTTGCTCAACGCCTCCTGTTACTGTCATATCATATTCTACAAAACATAATCTCTTCATAATCCACTCCAGTTTGGTCAAACAATACTCATCTATCTCAAAATAAGTTTATACCATAAATCAGAGGGTTTCTCAAGGGGTGTAAGAGATTCTTAAGTTTTTAGAAGTTCTTTTAATAGTATGAACTTGGTAATTGTTCTGTTTTTACAACTTGGCCATTTTTAATATATTTTCTATATGCGACTGCACTTCTGCTTCCACTCCACCAAGATTCTATCGATACGTAATCGTACCAGCTTGGCTGTGTCCCCCATACTTCTGCATATAATGTTTTTCCCTTTGTATAGGTAACGAGTTTCACCGGAAAATTAAAATCATTTCTGATTTTCAAATCTGAGCTCCCATAGTTGACCATTGCATCCTGTCCTATCGGAACATAAGTTGATGGAACAGAGTGATTTCTTCTTTCTACAATTGTAAGACCTGCTCTAAGAGCTGCCCCATACAGTGTTGTACTTGCTTGACAAATTCCTCCGCCATATCCAATGCCGCCAACTACACCAGCTGGTAAATATCCTTCTGCTTTTCCACATGGACCTGCAATATCAAAAAATGAAATAGTCTGTCCCGGCTGAATGACAACTTGGTTAAAACTCTTTAATGCTTTGCTCATATTGTATGTACCGTTAGAATTATTAGTTGAAACAGTAGTAAACTGTGACATACGAGTTCCAAATGCTACCACTCGCCCATCATCACCAATAGAAAGCCCCTCTATAATTACATTTCTAGCCATATATTTTGTATCTGAATAGAAATAATACTTATATCCACCTATCGTTTGCCATCCACTTACCATAAAACCTTGCGAATTTGCGTAATACCATGTTCTTCCGAACGTAACCCACTGATTTTTGTATGGAAAACCGGTTGCCGGATTTTTATAATACTTGTTTCCATTATATTCTCCCCAGCCACCTTCTTTAATCATAATACCATTACCATCAAATCGATATAACACACCTGAAACCACCTGCGTGCTATTTTTTACAATTGCTGCATCATTTCCGCAGTAATAATATGTATCACCAAAACTTATAAATTGGTTTTGATATAAGCTTCCATCTGCTTTTGAAAAATAACGTTTTCCACTTGTTTCTATCCAACCAGTCTTTTTTATTAGGATTCCTGTGTTTTCATCTGTATAATAATATTTATTACCTGCTTTAGCAATTCCATACTGAACACTAGCATCTTCTCCCATACAATATCCTACATCTCCAAAAGTAATTACCTGATTTTGGTACAACATTCCTTCTACATTACTGAAATAACGTTTCCCATCAAAATCAATCCATTGTGCTTTCTTTTGGATAATTCCATTCTCTCCTGAATAATAACTCCTTCCATTGTTTGCCTTGACAATTCCATTTTGAATACTTCCATCGCTTCCCATGTAATAACTTGTATCTCCAAAGCTTATTATCTGATTCTGATACAGTATTCCTTCTACATTACTAAAATACTTTTTTTCTCCCTCCTCTATCCACTGGGCTTTCTTTTGGATCACGCCATCTTTCCCTGCATAATACAGTTTTCCATTACTCTCTTTGACTATCCCACTTTGAACACTTCCATCGTTTCCCATGTAGTAGTATGTATTTCCAAAACTGATCATCTGATTTTGATATAATACTCCTTCAGCATTGCTGAAATATTTTTTCCCACTGGCTTCTATCCATTGAGCTTTCTTCTGTATTATCCCGTCTTTTCCAGCATAGTACATCTTCTCATTGCTTGCATTAATAATTCCGCTTTGGACACTTCCATCAATTCCCATATAATAATATGTAGATCCAAAACTAATCATCTGGTTCTGATATAAGATTCCCTCTGCGTTGCTGTAATATCTCTTTCCATCTTTTTCTATCCATTGTGCTTTCTTACATAATCTTCCTGTATACTCATCAAAATAATAACAGCACCCTTGAATCTCTACAATCCCTCTAACTGGCTCTCCATTAACATAATAATACCAACCATCTTGTGTCCAACCACTTGAAATTTTCTGCTCATTGAACCCTTCATTATTATCCTTTAAGCTCTCTTCTACCTTTTCTGAAAATACTGACTTATCAATTACAATTTGTATTTTTTCTGAATTCCCTTTGCTTTCTACACTAACGCTCGTATGACCTTCTGTCTTCGCTTCTATTACATACCATTTTACACCACTCGGAGCATTTTTTAATAACTCTGCTCCTTTTTTTTCATAAAGCAACTGGTCAGAACTAATCTCTTTTACCTGTATTAAATTGCTATTTTCTTCTGTTATTACAAGTTCATCATACATGTTTTCTGAATTACATAATACATAAAAACAAGCGCTTTCTCCGACTGCTATTTTTATCTGTTCACAACTTAACAAAATATCATTCTTTTCTTCTTTGTTTTCCAATTCAGTAGCATTTTCCATATGCTCCGATTCCGCTCGAAAAACAACTTGCTCCATTGGTACAACTTGGCTCTCTGCAGCCTCTACTCTGAGTGTCCCACTATTACAAATCATAGACAATATCATTCCAAAAGCAATTATTTTTTTCATCAATAATTCCCCCTCACTCTTTTGACTTTTTAATAATAGGTTCTTGCAATTTCTTTAATATTTTTATTCTACAATTCAACATCCGTTTTGGGATATAGATGTAGTATTTTTAATATATTTTGTATCCACTTACATTTCATACAAATATACGCTCCTAAATAGCACGCTAAAATACATGCCCAAAATTGAGCTGTAACGATAAAAGAAAGCCATCCCGTCGCTTCTGCTCTTGGAATCAAAAAGATTGTTGTTAATGACAATAAGAAGATAGTGTCCAACAATGTATTTCTCCCCAATCTTTTCAACATATAAACCAATAAAATTCCTAAAATTAAATTAAATAGAATTAAACCAATATATCCAAAATCAACATATGTCTCCAATATATAAGACGATCCCCAACCTTGACCGTTTAAATAGTCATCTTTCCTTACTAAATATGAAAAATTATGGCTAAAATTATTACTCAAAGTTCCATTTGTCCAATTGTTGCCTTCCGGCAAAGGATCTGTTCCAAAAAGCATTTGCCCAATTCTTCCATGAACAATATAATCAATCATTCCTCCGAATGTATAATTGCGCCACGGACGTTCTGGCAAGTTATTTCGATATCCATACGCAATACTTAATACATTAAAAGTTACTCCTTGTCCATAGAAAAAGTCAAAAAATAATTTAAAAATATTTTTTTGTGCTATTGCCACACCACTTCTTACATATGCATAAACCGTCATAAAAATTAAAGAAGTTGGAATTGAAATCACTAATATTACTTTTTCAATTTTTCCAATCCACTTTTGTCTTTTTTCATATATATCACGCATTATATAGTATAAAAAAATAAAAATACTATTTAACATAATCGGATTTCTCACTCCTATAAGAAGTTCTGGAATTGCAGATAATTCAAACAAGAAAAGTGGTGTAAAAGCTCTTTTTTTACTTGGGAATGTAGCCAAAAAAACACACAAACTATATTTCATAAAAGAAGCAATCGTGTAAAATATCCCAGGTAATTGACTATGAAACCCCGCATAATATTCTACATAACTTCTCCCTTGCATATATAACAGTTTTTCTCCTTCTTGCACTAAGAAAAAACACATTGTTATATAAAAAGCAAGCATTGAAACAACTTGTAAATTATTTCGAAATTGTATTTTTTTCTGATTTTTTTCCTGATTATTATCATTATTCCTTTCAACTTTTTGATAAATATGCTCTCCTATAACTGCTCCTATATATATAAACAACATGGACAATAGAATAACATTTATTGAAAAGTATATATTTTCAGGTGCTTGCCCAGATTCTAACCACCATTTTTCACCTCTAAGCATTCCTATAAATGGTCTAGAAATCAAAAATGTAAAAATAGTAATGTGGAGTATTAAAAATATAACCCTATCTTTCGTGTTTTCAAAAACATAAATTATATTATGAATCAACAGAAATATCATACTTGTACACAAAACATTAAAATTCTTTATAGAATATCCAATAATTACTGACACACCACTTATTATCAAACACAACAAGCGTGTAATTTCTTTTTTTGAAAATTTGAATACAATATTTGTCTTTTTCATTTTTCTCTCCATTTATTATATTTTAACAACTATACTGCTTATATACCGAAAGTACTGTTAACATAATCATTTTATCCTGCATTCTTCCTGTTTTCTGTATTTCTTCAATATATCCCTTTATCTCCAAATCCTCTACATATTTTAAGGTTTTTTGATAATATTCATCTACAAATTTTCTTATGTTTTGATTTTTTTCATACCAATACTCAAAAGGATTCATTGTTCCTTTATAATTCCATTCTGAACGATAAAAAACTTTCTTCTGAATTGGCAACAAAAATTTTAAAAGTAATATGTTCCACATTACTCGTAGTTTAAGTTTTAATTTAGCACTATTCGGTTTACACATAGTTCCTGCATAGGTATATTCCAATGCTTCTGGATATTTTTTATTCAACCACTTCATATATATTTTTCCAGTTATACGTTGTTCTAGAGGAATCGAAAACATTAAATTCAAAAAATCTATATCGGCAAAAGGTGAATAAGTTTCTATGTATTTTTGCCTAATCAAATGTGTACTCATCCCCGCTAAAATCCCTCGCGTATAAAATTTAAACATTTCATCGTTTTCATATTGTTTTAAGCAGGAATCATCAATATTTATTTTTAATAACTTACTAACTCGGTACTTATCATCAATCATAGGCTCTCTTAAGACAGGTTGTTCATTAAAACTTCCCTCGTATACATCTCCCAAAATTCCTGTATGCTCTATACCAAAATAAGTTTTGTCTAAGACTTTCAAAAAGTCTCGCCCCCCTGTTATTCCAGCGAAATAGCAAAGCCCAAAATTTTCTTTTACCAAATCGTCTACCTCATAGATAAACTTTGCATTATCCAGTGCCTTAAAAATATAATCGTTTCCTAACTCCCTAACTAACTTTTCAGCAATCTTTCGTTCATATGCATTCATTTGGCTATAACAAATGTTCGTAATTTCTTTATACCCTAATGCTTTTGCTACAAAACTAATTGTTCTTGCATCCATTCCCCCACTAATATCTATTAACGAGCGATATCCATACTCTTTATCCTTATCCAATTCTCGTTTTAAAGCCCTCTGAAAAGTCTTATCAATCAACTCAATTAACTCTTCTTCTGTTTTTTGCAATAAATTTTTATTGCTAAATCTGAAATAAACCACTTCACTCATTTGCCATTGATTTTTATATAAATAATTTCCTGGAAATATACGTTTTATTTCTTTTACACAAGTTCTATTATCTATCATATAGCCAAAATACAAAAGATTTTTTATTCCGTCTTTATCTATAGAGTATTTTAATTTCTTGTATTTAAACACTTCAATAAGTCGATTGAAATCCGTGGAAACAAAAAACTCATCTTTTTCATTGTTATAAAAAACGGCTCTTTCTCCTAATTGATCTACAAATACATTGACCTCTTGAGATATTTTATCTATTACTACTCCATTAAAACTCCCTCGCAGTAAATTTACAAACTCCAATCTGCCTGTTTTATATAAATCAATTATTGTTAAGCTCCAATTATTTTGTTGACAATTTTTTAGAATTTCTTTCTTATTAAAAATAACTCCGTCCAATAAAATAAAAAAATCCTGAGTATCTACAATTACTTTATCTTCAACGAATCTGTTCCCTTTATCAAACCAATAGAAATACTCTGTTCCTGAAATCTTTTTTCCTTCATTCCCTATTTTTTCGTTTCCAATCCACCATTCACTCATACCTTTTCCTCTTGTGTCTGTTTTAAACTTCTCTATTTATTTTCTTGCTCCACCTAGGCATTCTTATTAATCCAACCACTGTCCCTACTCCATATGAAATATGAAGTGAAATAAATATAAATGGTAATAATAAGTAATATACATATTTTTTCTTTTCTTTTAATACCGCAAGCACAGACATACTAATGTTTACCATTCCATATAATAAGATAAGTACTATGAAAGGGCTCATCTTACCTAGTGCAACCATTATTAAAGAAAACATCAATGCTATAACAAAACTTAACGGAACAAAATGATAAATAGAAAAACATCTCGGACAAATCCCAACTGTAAGACCTATCCAATATCCATTTCCATATTTTTGCTTAATCATACCTCGCCATGTATTTCTCGTATGTTGATAAGATATAATTTTAGGATTATAACATATTTTGTACCCAGCTTTTAGAATTCTATAATGCATTTCATTGTCTTCTGTCCTACCTAAATTCTCATTAAATAGTCCTGCTTTTTCAAAAACTTCTCTTCTATATGCTCCATGGAATACAGATTTAACATATGTTTTATGATGGCTTCTCCTATACGTCGCAATACTGCTTCCAAACATAGACTTTTCCGCAAGCAGAAGAGTATGTTTCCAAGGTGAATCATCCTCTGCAATATTAGGTCTTGGACCGCCCGAAACATCTTCTCCACTTTCAATACATTGTACATTTTTAGATACAAATTCTCGTGGAATCATAGTGTGTGCATCAATTCTAATAATAATATCTTCTGAGGAATTTTTAATGGCAATATTCCAGCCAGCTGCTTGTTTTTTCTTTGGATTATCAAATACCTTTACCCTCAAAAAGCCATTTTCTTCTTCTGCAAATTTTTCCATTAACACCCTCGTCCTATCTGAAGACATCGAATTTACCAATATAACTTCCATTTTATTATGTGGATAGTCTTGATTTTTTATATCTGAAAATAATGAAGTCAATGTCTTTTCTTCATTATATGCAATAATACACACTGAAACTGTCATTTTACTCTCCTCTAGTCCCTAAATCTATTTACACTCACTTGTAGTATAGCATATTTAATTTAATCAAATATTAATATTTTCTAAATATTCCCATACTCTCTGTTTATTTTTTTTGATTAAACAATATAGCATATCCTGTATAATAGCTAAAACTCATAATATATAAAAAAGGCAAATTAAGACTTGTCACAAGTGACATCAACAGAAAAACTACACTATTATACAATATAAAATTATAATATTTTCTTTTTTGGTAAACTCCACAAATTGTTTTTAAAAAAGCCACAGCACATAGACCAAAGAAAAGAACTCCTCCAAAAATCCCTTGATCATATGTAAATTGCAAAAAATTGTTATGTGCATTAGCTCCAACATCACCATTCCTATCTGTGACGATATGTTCTCTGCTAGGATGTCCAAAAACATTCACAGATTCTATTACTTTTTTCCAAATTCCTATTCTTCCTGACGAATAATTTTCTGCTCCACCCGCATGTTTATCTTTTCCTTCGATTCTTTCAACATAACCTTCAACTACATCATCAATTTTTGCCTCTTGTTGTTTTTGAGACGTGTGCATTGTAGAATTAATCTGGAGCATTCCATATGTAAATCCGCAACTCAAAATACTGATTGCTGCAACAATGGTTAGAATTTTTTTCCATTCTGCAGAGTTAAAGAATTTTTGCCAAACAAGCCAAACTAAGCCCACTGTAACAGCAGCTAACGTCGTAGTCCTACTTCTCGTGTAGAATACTGTTGATATCATAACTGCCATGAATATAAGCAATACGAACTTTTCTTTTTTACTTGTTGTTATCAAATTATATTTATACAATATCAAAGGTAACACCGCACAAATGTATTGTCCCACTGCATTAGCGTTTCCTGCTAATCCTCCAAATGCTTCCGAAGTTATCGGCACTATAATTAAGGATGCAATAATAAATCCCATAACAGGATACACAAATCCTCTATACAAGGAAATTAACAGAGTATCATAATCTCCTCGACTTGACCAAACGATAAAAAGCATAGGAAATAAAATTAACCACACACATGCCAACGGCAAATATTCTATTGAAGTCACAAATCCAGATAACATTCGAATACAGCCAAATATCATCCATAATCCTACAATCTTCTTATCCCATACTGGTTTTCTTAATTTCCCATCAATAGAAAAAAAGATGATAAGAACTAAAATAATACTTCCTATTACGCATTTAATCAAAAGGTGAACACTGACTGATGTACAACTATAAAACAATGCACAAATTGTTATCATAGCAAATAGAATTGGCAAAATTTGGTTTTTTACCTTTGATGAAATACAATTTGCCTTTATTTCTAATACTGAAACAACTTTATACAATACTGTCTCATATACTCTTATCATATACTCTCCTCTCTATTCTTCAATTCAGATTTAGAATCTCATCATAAAAATCATTGTAATTTTTTTCTGCATCAAAATATTTTCTACTCGTTTCGTATGCGTTCTCATTGATTTTTTCTTTATGTTTCACATCTAAAAAATAAATTTTTTTAATCGCATTTACAAGCTGCTCATTTGAAAAATCACTCGATAATAAAACTCCATTTGTACCATCTATTACAATTTCCGGAGTTCCTCCAACTTCTGTTGCTATCGCAGGTATCCTATGAGCCATTGCTTCCATAATAGAAACCGGCAACCCTTCTGTTGTACTGAGATTCACAAACAAATCTACATTTGTTGTCTCATAAAATCTTAACACTTCTTCATTTTTCACATTTCCTCTAAATTGAATTTTAATTGATGACAAATATTTGTGACAAAACTCTTTTAGTTCCTCTTCGCTTGAGCCGCTTCCAAAGCATGTCCATTGTATTTGTTTTGTAATCTCAGGATTTTCTTCCTGTATTATTTTTAATGCTTCTGCCAAACGAATAACCCTTTTTAGTGGAATAATATTCGAACATGTTACAATGTGAAATTTTTCTTTCTTTTTCTTATCTGAATTGGAAATTATCATAACTCCCAAATATTTTTTTTCGATTTTACAAGAAAACTGTTGATATTCTTTTTGCAAATATTTTTCCCCTTGTTCAGAGCAAGGATATACTTTTGATATATTTTCAAATATTCTTTTTCTAAACGGAAATTCTTCTCCGTTATTCCGTTCTTTGTACAAATCATATCCATGCGCTCTGCTCACAAAAATTCTTTTCCCTAACAAATCAAATCGCTTCAATAATCGATAAGCCAAATATACTGTATCTGAAAACCAATATGAATATATAATAAAATCTTCTTGTTGAAAAATCTCTCTTATTTTCAGAACTGCCTGATGCTCTTTTAACAATGTTTCTAAATGAAATGATAAACTTCTTCTTTTCTCAAACATTGTTTTATGCTTTTTCAATTCTTCTCTCAGTTCTTTCGAAAATAAACTCGGAATTAATTTTATATAAAAACAAATTTTTTTATATTTAGACCAATCACATAATGGAATTACCTTAACATTTTTAGGCACTATTCTCTCTTTTTCCTTTAAATTTGCCCTATAAACTAAAATAATGATTTCTTCAAATTTTTTAGCTGCAACTTGAATCTCGCTTTCGATAAAAGATTCTCCAGAACCATAGGGAAAATTTTTAGTAATCATAAACAATCGTTTTGCCATTTATGACATCCTCTTCCTGACTTCACTACAAATTTTTTCAAAATCTTCATCTTTCATATATGGATGCATCGGAAGAGACAAGACTGTTTTACATAATTTTTCTGTAATCGGACACTCCACATATTCTTTATTTCCTGCAAAAGCCTGTTGTTTGTGCATCGGTTTTGGATAATAAACCATTGTTGGAATTCCTTGGTCTTTTAAATATGCTTGTAATGCATCTCTTTCTTCTTCTGAATCCAATTGCAGTGTGTATTGAGCCCAGCTGGAATACATATCAGAAGGAACCACAGGTGTCTTCACAATGTCCTTTAATAATTCTGTATATTGATCTGCAACTTTATTGACCGCATCTAATTCGTATTCTTTAAACGCTTTCAATTTCACTTGCAAAATAGCTGCCTGAATCGTGTCCAATCTTGAGTTCCATCCAATACGAACATTATCATATTTGAAAGAGCCCTTTCCATGTACACGAATTGATTTTAAATACTCTGCCACCTCATCATCATTTGTAAAGATAGCACCACCATCACCGTAGCATCCTAGTGGTTTTGCCGGGAAAAATGATGTCGTTGCTGCATCACCAAAGCTGCACGCTCTTCTTTCACCGATCATTCCACCAAATCCTTGTGCTCCATCTTCTAATAAAAGCAAATCATATTTTTTCGCTAACGCCTCCAATGTTACGTAATCTGCCGGTTGTCCAAATAAATCAACTGCAATAATTGCTCTCGGTGTTAACTTTCCTTCTTCAATTACCGCTTTGATTGCTTTTTCTAATGATTCTGCATCTGCATTAAATGTATCTTGGCACACATCATAAAATACAGGTGTTGCGCCTTCAAAAGACACCACCTCCCCGGAAGCGAAAAAGGTAAAATCAGGAACAAAGACAGCATCTCCTTCTTTGATATTCCACGCCATCATCATCATAGTCAGTGCATCTGTTCCATTTCCACATGTAATACAGTGTTTCACACCGACATACTCTGCCAATTCTGTCTCTAAATCACTTACCTGTTTTCCGCTAATAAAATTACAATCAGATGCCACTTGTGTCATTGCCGCATCAATATCACTCTTTAATGCTTCATACTGTGCTTTCAAATCTCTAAACTGCATATTCTACTTCCCTTCTGTCACTTCGTAAAGTTTTTCATCATTTGTTTCATATTTTCTTCCACACTTTGAGCATGTTGTATTTTCATGCAATACCTCTCCGCATTCACAAACCCATCCAATTTGTTTTGCCGGTACTCCTGCCATCAATGCATAGTCTGGAACATCTTTTGTAACAACTGCTCCTGCCGCGATCATCGCCCACTTTCCAATTGTATGTCCACATACAATTGTCGCATTTGCCCCTACTGTTGCTCCTTCTTTTAACAACGTTTTTTTATATCCAACGCTTCCTTTCGGATACTTGGCTCTCGGAGTCAGATCATTGGTAAATACCATTGATGGTCCACAAAATACATAGTCTTCCAATTCAACTCCTTCATAGATTGCGACGTTGTTTTGAACCTTTACTCCATTTCCGATTTTTACATTATTGGATACATTCACATTTTGACCAAAGGAGCAGTTATTACCAATAACTGCTCCACTTTGAATGTGTGAAAAATGCCAAATTTTTGTACCCTGTCCAATTTTTACGTTCTCATCAACATAACTGCTCTCATGTACAAAATATTCACTCATTTTAAAACTCTCCTGTCATATCTACACTTGCGAATTTATCTAATGGTAATTTTACCGCTTTTCCTTCTTTCTGACTCTTATAAATAGCCAACACAAGTTCCAATGCATTTCTTCCTGCATATGCATCTACATATGGTGCTCTGTCATTTTCAATCGCATCGATCACATCTGCATAAAGACTTGTATGTCCGTTTCCATATACATTGCTTGTTGCTTCCTCCAAGCCTTTGTTTGCCTGATCTTCTTCTGTCTCATCTGCAAAATTCCATACATCAATATTATTTGTTGATTTCCCACCTAATTTTACAGTTCCTGTCTCTCCAAACAGATATAATGTCTCCTCTAAATTTTGAGGATACACATTCGTTGTTCCTTCAATTGTAGCAACTGCTCCATTTTTAAATTTTACAACTGCCATACCGATATCTTCTGCCTCTAAATAGTCATGGAACTGCTGTTTTGTCACGCCATATACTTCGTCAATCTCATTTCCCAGCATCCAGCGAAGCAAGTCAATTCCGTGAATACACTGGTTCATAAGCGCTCCACCGTCCTGAGCCCATGTTCCTCTCCATGGCGCCTGTGTATAATAATTCTCGTTTCTGTTCCAACGCACATGAATAGAACCGTGAGATAACTTTCCAAATCTTCCTGCTTCTAACGCTTTTCGCATTTCCTGAACTGCAATATTAAAACGATTCTGATGACATGCAGATACCTTAACGCCTTTCTCTTCAGAAAGTTTAATAATCTTATCTGCATCTTCAATGCTCATTGCCATAGGTTTCTCAATAATCACATTGATATTATGCTCAATACAATATAAAGCGATTTCTGCATGAATGCCACTCTCTGTGGCAATTCCCACAAGATCAAGTTCATTTTCTTCCACTAACTTTTTATAGTCTGTATATCGTTTGATACTTGTATCATTTTGCAAATCATGCTTCGCTAATACCTCTTCCATATGTTCCGGTACAACATCACATACCGCAACAAACTCTAAGTTGTTATTAATAACCGCCTTTACATGATTTGTGGAAATACGTCCACATCCGATTAGTGCATATTTCATAATATTAGTTCTCCTTTTTTAAACTTTTCACTTTGTACAATAAAGCCGGCATTGAAATTACAACTGATATCATAACAACTAATACCGTTGCAAGTGCAGCTCCTTCTGATCCCATACGCTGAATTAAAAAGATATCCAAAAAGATATTTGCCGTACCTGCCAATACACTGACAATTAAATTCACCTTGACATTTTTCAACATCGCTAATATGTTCCCTGCTGGAATTCTAAATGTGCCCGAAAGGAAATAATTAAATGCTAGGATTCTAAAAGATGCCAGGCTATCCATATATTCTGCTCCCCACAATAACTTAATAATCCATGGAGCCAATATAATCAAACCAAGAGAAATGGCACCGTTCACTGCTGCTAACACTTTAAAAAGTACAATCATCTTTTCTTTAAGCCAGTTATAATTCAAATTGTTCTCTGCAAAATACGGATATATAAATGTTATAATCCCTAATGGTATAAAAGTCAATGCTGATGGAATTAATGTAGCCGCCTTATAAGATGCAATTACCTGAGAATCCTGTATATACACTCCTATTAGATAAACATCCAGTAAGTACAAAATCTGTGACAAAGCATTGCTCATACAGCAGATAATAGAATACTTGATAATTCCCACTTTTTGTTTTACATTTAACTGTTCACTCTTATATGATATGATCTCTTTATAGTTACAAAAAATAACTCCTTGAACAATACTAATCATATAGGCAATATATCTCCCTATAATAACTCCCGAAATTCCGAACAGAAATGCACCTGCACAAGAACTAACAAAATATGTAACTGTATTGATATTCAGCATTAAAGCGTATTTCTTGTTTTCTTTTCTACATCGCAAAATTGTGCACAAATAGTTAAATACATAATCTAACAAAGGCACTAGACACATTAATAAGATATATTTTTGGGTTCCACCAATAGCAACTGGAACCCATTTCACATAAAGAAATACTAAAAGTGCCAAAATTCCGTTGATTATCAAACCAAAATTCATTCCATATTTAAAGTATAGTTTTTTTTCTTCCTCCGACCGATTTTCAGATCCATACTGCAATACTCCACTAAGCATGCCCAAACCACTAACTAAAAGGAAAAAACTGATAATATTATTTGCATATCCAAATATCCCGTACTCGGACTTTGTTAAAAATCGAACTATAAAAATATTGGTAAAAAAAGATAATACTTTGTTTACAACATTGGTACCTAATATATGTACTGCACCTTTATCTATAATCCATCTTATCTTACTCATTAATTCTTGCTTTTTACTTGACATATATTTTTTTTACTCCTGCTATTGCTGTTAATACTAACATTTTATCTATAGCATTTGAATGCTCGAACATGTTCTTTATCTGACTTATGTCATTGTTTTCCAATTGCATAAGATATTCTTCGTTTTCCCTGTAGTAAGTATTTAAAAACTCTCTTATTTTTTCATCTTGACTATACCAATATTCAAACGGATTCATTGTATCTGTATACTGCTTTTTCATAACATACTTTTCAATGATATGCTTTATCTTTACTCCAATCAATTTAATCTTACTTCTTATCTGCCAGCACTTTGTCATTTTTACTCTTGTTTTCTCCCAAACAAAATGCAAAGCATCTGGGTATTTTTTTTCAATCCATTTCAAATAAAGATTGTGATTTTTTCTTAATTCAAACGGAATTGTAAGACACATATCCATAAAGTCAATATCCAAAAACGGTGAATACACTTCTGTATAATTTTGTCTTATAAAATGAGTCGAACATACTCCTAAAAAACCTCTTTCATAAATAGCAAAAACCTCTTTATTTTTATGTTTCTTTAATATTGACTCATCAAACTCACACTCAAAATAATTTGAATACCCCTTTTCTCCAAACTTTGGCACTGAAAAGTTTTCCTCTTTTTCTTGATAATAAGTTGATAATAAGGCATCCCCTAATTGTCCTGTATGCTCCAAGCCAAATATTTTCATATTTAATGACTTAAGCAACCGGTTTCCTCCAGTAATTCCAAAATATGTTGCTGCACAGAAATTTTTATCTGTAATTTCTTCAATATCATATAAAAATTTTTTATCATCTAAATATTTAAATATATACTCATGGTTTAAATACTTAGCAATCTCTTTAGAAATTTTTTCATCGTAATATCCTTCTTTACAGTATGATATATTTAGTTGTTCTTTATAGCCCATGTCATTTGCTACCCAACTGACCATTCTGCTATCTAAACCGCCACTTAAATCTACCAAATGTTTATAACCATATTCCTTATCTTTTTCAAATTCCCTTTTAACTGCTTTCCGGAAACTTTGATCAACCAACTCTATCGCTTCATCTTCTGTCATGGAAAGATTTTCTTTATTGCTAATTTGATAATAACGAATGATTTCATATCGCTCTGCATTATTACCAATTATGTTTAATTTCGTTCCTGGTAACAAACGATGAATCTCTTTACAAAAAGTAATATCTTCTAACATATAGCCATATGTGAGCATACATTTTACCGCCATCTCATCTGCTGTTAAAGATATACTATTGTATTTTAAAACTTTTAACATGTAATTATAATTTGAGGAAATAAGCATTTTATCTTTATGAAAATAATAATATACTGGTCTGTCTCCTACATGATTCGTATATACTGTAAATACCTTTTTGTTCCCATCATATATACCCCCATTAAAACATCCCCTTAAAACACTCGGAAAATTTTCTTGTAAGACAAGTTTTTCAAACAACTTCTGCCATATACTTTCTCGTTTTTCTTCTAACAATTCTTTTTTATTCAGTATAACCCCATCCAACAAACAAATTTTTCCTTTTTCAAACCTAAACACGGTATCCTTTTCAAACTTGTTCATCACATTCACAAAGATATTATACCCATCCACAAAATACTGTTTTGTATTAGATTCATCTAGAAAGCTAATATCTATGTTTTTTGCAATAACCCAACCATACATATTTTGTTCTCCCATGATTTTCAATTCAGTTCACTATCTAATCAACTTACAAATTTTCTCAGCCGCATTGCCATTTCCATAGTATGCTTCCTTTTTATCATAATCAATTACAGTATTCATAACTTTATCCACAATATCTTTTGCGTCTGGTTTTGCCAAAATGTTGTGATTGCCAACTAATGTCTCCACCCATTCCGTCTGATCACGAACGGTTACGCATGGTGTCCCCAATATATATGTCTCTTTCTGAAGGCCTCCTGAATCTGTAACCGCTTTTTTCGCATTTTTCACAAAATATAACATATCCAAATATCCCATCGGCTCTACAAAAAGAGTATTTTTATAGCCATGTGTCTCTTTGACTTCACGAACCAGTCCTTTTGTCCTAGGATGAACTGGAAAAATAACAGGTGCATCTAACTGTTCAAAAGCATCTAATATCTCTTTTATTTTCTCAATCGAATCTGTATTTTCCGCTCGATGAATTGTTGACAAATACCATTCTTTGACAGGTGTAATTTCTCCAAATAGCCCTTCTAAATGTGCAAAATAATAATCTGCCGGTTTTTCATCCAACATTTTTGAATAATATAAAACCGCATCACACATAACATCACCGACATTGTGCACGCCCTCAGTCAAACCTTCTTTTCTCAAATTCTCAACAGCTACATTTGTAGGACATAACAGTAATGTAGAAATTCGGTCTGTCAAAATGCGGTTTTGCTCTTCCGGCATACGCATATTAAAAGAACGAAGTCCTGCCTCCACATGAATAATTGGTATATGAATTTTAGAAGCTGTAATAGCACCCGCAAGTGTTGAATTTGTATCGCCATATACTAATAAATAGTCCGGCTTTTCATTCAACAAGATTTCTTCAATCCCAACCATCATTTCCGCTGTTTGCTTCGCATGCGTTCCAGAACCGACACCAAGATTGATGTCTGGTTTTGGAATATGCAATTCCTCAAAAAACACATCTGACATATTATTATCATAGTGTTGTCCTGTATGAACTAAAATCTCTGTATGTTCTTTTCGTATTACTCTCGAGACTGCTGCCGCTTTTACGAATTGCGGTCTTGCCCCTACAATCGTAACTATTTTCATATTCTTTTCTCCTATAATACTTCAATATTTTCTCTGTTCTCAATATTTTTCATCACATTTTTTGTATCAAAAATAGCAACTGCATTCTTTTGAATCATATCATAGTCCACATTTGTATGTGCTGCTGTAATCATAACCAGATCATAAGAAGCAATTACTTCCGGAGTGATATCTTTCAATCCTTGGTATTTTTCTCCTTTATATTTGTATTCTGAAATCCATGGATCATAAAATTCGACATTAGCCATCTCACGTTTTAAAACTTCAATTACACGAAGTGCTGGACTTTCACGATAATCGTCGATGTCTTGTTTGTAAGCAACACCCACAACTAGAACTTTTGCTCCGTTCATCGCTTTCCCATGACGATTTAAAATTTTACTTGCACGTTCTACACAATATTCTGGCATTTGGTCATTGATCATCATAGAGTTCTCAATCATAGATGTATGGAATCCATACTCTCTTGCTTTCCATGACAAATAATATGGATCTAATGGGATACAGTGTCCACCAAGTCCTGGACCTGGATAAAATGCCTGGAATCCGTATGGTTTTGTCTTCGCAGCATCCACTACTTCCCACATGCTGATTCCCAGTTTATTACAAAGCATTGTCAATTCATTTACCAAACCGATATTGATGTTTCTGTATGTATTTTCTAAAATTTTCTCCATTTCAGCAATTGCTGGTGAAGATACTTCGTAAACATCGCCTTCCAGTACCGCTCTGTACATTGTTGCAATTACTTCTGTAGCATCTTTTCCAATTGCTCCTACTACTTTTGGTGTGTTCTTTGTTTTATAGATCAAATTACCTGGATCAACACGTTCTGGCGAGAATCCTAAATAAAAGTCCTCTCCACATTTTAATCCTGAACCTTCTTCTAAAATTGGTTTAATTAATTCTTCTGTTGTTCCCGGGTATGTTGTAGATTCTAACACAACCATTGTTCCTTTTGTTAAATATTTTGAAATTGCCTCTGTTGAAGATTTCACATAGCTGATATCTGGCTGTTGATGTGTATCCAATGGTGTTGGCACACAGATAGCAACAAAATCAACATCTTTTACAAAGCTAAAGTCTGTTGTTGCTGTAAGCATTTTACTCTCTACTAATTCTTTCAAATCACTATCAACAACATCACCAATATAGTTGTGTCCTTCATTTACTAATTTTACTTTTTCATCTTGTACATCAAAACCGATTGTTTTAAATCCTGCTTTCGCTTTTTCTACCGCAAGCGGTAATCCTACGTAACCTAATCCTACTACACCTACTGTAATTGATTTTTCCTCGATTTTTTTTAATAACTGCTGTTTCATTTTTATTTCCTCCTAATAGTTATTCTTACCACTTAAATCTTTTTCAACTTGATAAGCTCTTGCTTTCCAAGTGTTTTTCTCTAATGTATTACAAATATTATTTTCCATTTTTTCAAGAGTTTGTTTATTCTCGTTTATCTCTTTTAATAGATTTCTTAAATCTTCTTCACTATACGGAACTTCCCACCCAACTGCATTTTCTCGTACAAACTCTCCTGCCGCTGTATTTTCAGTTGCAATAACTGGTTTTTTATGACCTAAATATTCGAAAAGTTTAATTGGCATTGCAAAACTTCTATATTCTTCACTTTCAAAGAACAATGAACAAATATCCGTTTCTGCATAATATTTCTCCAACTCTTCCCCCGATTTATGAATAATTTCCACTCTATCATTCAAGTAACGGGAGTAACCTGCTTTATGTTCTTTCCACTCATTTTCTCTACAACAAACAACTAACTTCACAAATGGTAATTCCTTTACAACTTGAAACAATTTTGTCAAATTATATAGTCCACTAATTCCACCAACATAAAAAATATTCAGTTTTTGATTTACCTTTTTCTTACAGTGTTCCTCTTCATTCAAAGTTCTCGCCTCACAACCTGGCGGTAATTCCTTGCATATAATTGGAATATCAACATATTTCTTCATTCTTTTGGAAGGAAGATACAATATATCCACATACCTTTTGTATTTTTTCAAGTCATAATAAAACATTGGCAATGTAACCATTCTTTTCCCAAATGAAACTCCCTGCTTATATAGTGGAAATTTCCAATAGACATCTCGATAAAAAAGCCCAATCTTAATTCCATATTTTTTACAAAATTTAAAAAAACCAAAATCTAAAAATGGATACTTGGGAATATGATTTTTTTCTGTCAGCAATGTTGGTGTTGTTGAATTCTCAGCATATAAAAATTCGTATTTAACCCCATTTCTAATATTTCGTTTTATTTTTTCAATCTGTGATTTTCTTTCTTTTCCATATCCCATTACATAGTCGACATGGTAGCCTATCTCTTCAAATGCTTTTATCATCATTTGTGGTCTGACACTTGACCCCGACTTGCTAGTCTTATCTATATAATTGGGAATATGAAAAATACATCTTTTTTCTTTCACTCTTTTTTCACTCTCACTTCTTCATATAATTTTTCCATTGTATCAACATTCTTTTCCCAATCATACAATTCCTCTACTCGTTTTCTTCCAGCTTTTCCCATGCATTCTCTTTTTTTTCTATCTATAATCAATTCTTGTAATTTCAATGCAATCGCCTTTTCATTTCCTATTGGAACAATATAACCATTCTCGCCATCTGCAACAACCTCTTTAAAACCGTCTGTATCTGTCACTACAACCGGAAGGCTCATAGCCATCGCTTCTACCACAGCCACTCCAAAGCTTTCTTTAAAGCTTGTTGCACAAAAAACATCAAATTGGGATAGCACTTGAGGTACATCTTTGTTTGGGATCTGACCTTTTAAGTATACCACATTCTCCAATGAAAGCTCTTGAATTAGTTTTTCTAGTTCTTCTTTTTGTGGTCCATCTCCATAGATTTCCACCTGCAATTGTTTGCAAATTTCTTCATATCCGTCTTTTACCAAATTTTCATTTAAAATCTTTACCGCTTTTATTAGCTCTGCAATTCCATACAAAGGTTTCAACGTTTTTATTGTTCCTATCAAAATCTTATGATTTTTCTTTTCTTTTGCTTCCGTGCAACCTTTAAATTTCTCTAAATCAACTCCAAATGGTGTAATCCCTATTTGTAATTTAGGCATTTTCAAAACGTCCCTAAGTTCGTTTGCCATACAATTGCTAGTAGATGCGATTTTCTTCGCATGAAGAACATTCTTTTTCAGAATACTTTTATTGACAAAACTTTTATTTGGAAAATCATATACATCACTTCCCCATACTGACAATAATATTGGGCACAGTTTGCTTTTTCTAGCCAATGTTCCATATCCACTTGCATAATGAACATTTATTATATCCGGCGAAATCTCTTTCTTCAGTTTTCGCAATTCTTTCGCATTCAAATAATATCCTACTCCACCCTTATATTTCAACTGGTGCTGATGTATATTTTTATTTATTTGATCCATCTTTGGCTCATGCCCTTTATTATATACCAAATAAACTTCATGTCCCCTACTCGCTAGTGCATTTATCCATTTGACAGTATGTATGCTGTTCGCAGCCGATAAAAAAAGTATCTTCATCATTTTTCTCCTACTACATTACTGAATATTTTTTCCAAACACGTTGTCAGATATTGATAATCATATTCTTTCTTCAGTTGCTTTGCATTCTCACGGACAACTCTTCTTTCTTCCTCAGTAATGTCTACCAACTCTTTGATCCTTTTTGCATAATCTCTGCTAGATGCAAACTTTTCACTCTTTCCTAAATGATACTCATTTATCAAGTCATATTTCTGTGGGAAATTACACACTATTGGATTCTCACTTGCAATATACTCAAAAAGTTTATTCCAACTACAGCCATATTTCGTCAATCCGGTATTTTTCACATTGATAATATTTACATCTGCCTTACTCAATATATATGGTATATATTTTTTCTCAACCTTCCCTTTGAACACTACATTTAAATTTTCTTCGCAAGCAAATTTCTCCAGTTGCTCCTTTTCAGTCCCATCACCATATATCAAAAATTTAATATCGTCTCTATGCTTCTCTTTTAGAACCTTTGCAGCTTTTATTAATTGTCCCAAGTTATTTGCAAGGCGGATCGAACCCACATAAACTATTTTTTTATCATTTGACTCTAAATCTTCATCACAAACATGGTTGTTTCGTTTATTGTATTCAAACTCCTCTAAATCTACTCCATTGTTAATATGGTGTACTTTTCGTAAATCTATTGCTTTATCCCAGCCTTTATCTTTAATATACTCTTTGCCTCCTGGCATAGTAAAAATCAATCTGTCCGCCTTCTTATAAATCCACTTTTCCAACTGGTACAACACCTGAATAACCGGATTTTTTCTGGACATCCTTTTATACTCTACAATCGACTCCGGCCAAAGATCGCGGACTTCCACAACAACTGGAATTTTTTTCTTTCGACCAAACACCAACGCAAAAAATGCCACAAACAAGTCCGGTGACGAAGTGTAGATTACATCAGGTTTTTCTTTTTTGAAAAAAAGCTTCATTGTTTTCCACATTTGAAACGGCAATTCAACCATATTCAGTATTCTTTGCAAACCATTTCCTTTGTAATCTCTGCTCTTCACAAACGTGTACTCAATTCCGTCCACTATCTCTTCTTTATAAAGCGATTTATCACGAATCATATTAATATCCGTATTGTGTATTTTACTGGAAGTAAATATCTTTACTGTATGACCATTTTTCTGTAGATATTTCGAAAAATAATAATGTCTTACTAATCCTCCCATACTCGGTGGAATTGCATAATGATTAACAATCCATACATTCATGCGTGTCGTTCTCCTCTACTATTTTATCACCGCTATCACAGTGGCAAACATTGTTTTTATATCATCCCAAAAACTGAATTTTTCAATTGCTCTTAAATTATACTTCATCTTCTCCGGCAGTACCTGATGGATATATACCTCATCTGCATTCTCTGCCGACTCAAGCAATCGTTCCTCATCTTTATACTCTATACTTGCTCTTGAGGTTATTCCAGCCGGCATAAGCAGAGTTGCTTTCATCTCATCTGTATAATGTGCAACATATTTTTCTACTTCCGGTCTTGTCCCAACAAAAGACATCTCACCTTTTAACACATTAAAAAGCTGTGGCAACTCATCCAATCGACAACCTCTAAGCATCTTTCCCATACGAGTTACTCTGGAATCTCCCTTTGTTGTTACCTGTGTTCCAATCTTATCCGCATTATTTACCATTGTGCGGAATTTAAAGATACGAAACGGTTTTCCATATGTTGTCACTCTTACCTGACGAAACATCACCGGTCCCGGTGAATCTATTTTGATCAAAATACTCAGCAAAAGTAATATCGGTGAAAGAATTACGACAAGCAGACTCGCAACTATGATATCAAAAGTTCGTTTTGCCAGCAAACTTCCCTTATGGCATTGCAGTATTTCATAATATTTTTTTACTTGTTCCACTTGCATTTCTTTCGGAAGGTCATTCCACTTTCTCATGATCTACTTAATTCCTATTCTATACATTCTTTAAAATTTTGAATTACATAATCCACTTCTTCATCAGTCAATTTCGTATGAAGCGGCAAGGTGATTGCATTTTCAAACAAATCGCACGCATTCGGATAATCTGCCTTATCAAATCCCAGACTCTTATATGCCGTCAACATTGGCAACGGCTTATAATGTACATTCGTAGTGATTCCACGCTCTGCCATCTTTATAATAATGTCATTGCACTCCTGTCTTGTCTTTCCGTCCACTCGTACCAAATACAGATGTCCGCTTGAAACAAAATTTTCTCCATAATGCTGCAACACAGTAATCGGAAGATCTTTTAAGCCCTCATTATATTTTTCAATAAGCGCCTTTCTTCTCTCCAAAATTCCCGGATATCTTTTCAACTGCACAAGTCCTAATGAAGCCATAATATCCGTCATGTTACATTTAAAATAAGGCGCCACAATATCATATTCCCACGCGCCAAGCTGTGTTTTTGCCAACGCATCTTTAGACTGCCCATGTAGTGATAACAGCATAAACTTTTTATACAGCGTATCATTATCCACACCGTCTATATCTCTCCACACTAAGGCTCCACCTTCCGCTGTCGTAAGATTCTTCACGGCATGAAAAGAAAAGCTTGTAAAATCAGCAATTTCTCCGCAATGTTTTCCATCACGCATTGCGCCAAACGCATGTGCTGCATCTGCAACTACTGCAATACGTCCTAATTTTTCCTGCAGTTCACTGCTCGCCTGAAACAAACTCTTCTTTCTCTCTATAATCTCATATATTTTTTCGTAATCGCAGATTACTCCGGCTATGTCAACCGGAATAATTGCTTTTGTTTTTTCTGTAATCGCTTCTTCTAACGCCTCATAATCCATCTCATACGAATCTTTCTGCGTGTCTACCAAAACTAATTTTGCTCCCACATGACAGACAACACTAGCAGATGCAGTGTAGGTGTAAGCGCTTGTAATTACCTCATCTCCTGGTCCTATTCCCAGAACACGCAATGCCATCTCTGCACACGCTGTTGCAGAATTCAAGCATACCGCTTTGCTTGTATTGCAAAACTTTGCAATGTTCTGTTCAAACAACTTTGTTTTTGGACCGGTTGTAATCCATCCGCTTTTCAGTGTATCGACTACTTCTCCGATCTCTTCCTCCGTGATATCCGGTGGTGAAAATAATATATTCATTTTACTCATAACTACTCCTCCATGACTGGTCCTTCATGACTCGCTCTTCCGAGCTTGCAAAATTCCTGATAGATTGCAGAATCACGTTCTTTATCTTCTTCTCTGATATGATATGTCGGCACAATACCAGAAACAATTTCTTTTACATCAAACCGTTCATCAATTGCTGCCTGCTCTAACTTTCTCAATTCACTCAAGAAATGAACCTCGTCAAATTCCAATGGCTTTCCTATATATATTAATTCGTTTTCTGTTTTTTGTAAACCTTCTTCTTTTGTCAGAAGCTCTTCGTACAATTTTTCTCCTGGGCGAAGTCCTGTATATTTAATTTCCATGTCTACACCTAAAGTATAACCAGAAAGACGGATCAAATTCTTTGCAAGATCCGCAATCTTAACCGGCTCTCCCATATCCAACACAAAGATTTCTCCACCTTTCGCATATGCCCCTGCCTGAAGCACAAGTGAAACAGCCTCTGGAATTGTCATAAAATAACGAATGATATCTGGATGAGTGACCGTCACCGGTCCGCCAGCTGCCATCTGCTTTTTAAACAATGGAATTACACTTCCATTACTTCCAAGCACGTTTCCAAATCGAACCGCTACAAACTCTGTATTAGAATATCTACTAAATGTCTGAATAATCATCTCACACATTCTCTTAGATGCGCCCATGATATTTGTCGGATTTACAGCTTTATCTGTAGAAATCAAAACAAATTTCTTCACACCATACTTGTCCGCCGCACGTGCTGTCTTATACGTTCCAAATACATTGTTTTTAATCGCTTCATTTGGGCTGTCCTCCATAAGCGGTACATGCTTATGCGCTGCTGCATGATATACAATATCCGGCCGATATAATTCCATAACACTCTCGATACGCTTTGTATTTCTCACAGAGCCAATCAAGGTCTCCAAATGCAGCATCGGATATTTCTTTTTCAATTCCTGTTGAATATCATATGCATTATTTTCATAGATATCAAATATAATCAAACATTTCGGATTATATTTTGCCACCTGTCGGCAAAGTTCGCTTCCGATAGAGCCGCCGCCACCTGTAACAAGAACTGTTTTTCCTTTTACATATCCAAGAACACTGTCCAAATCAATATCAATTGCATCTCTTCCAAGCAGATCCTCAATCGAAACTTCACGAAGTTTTGAAACGCTGACTTCTTCCGTAATAAACTGATACATTCCCGGAAGCACTTTCAACTTACATTCTGTCTGATTGCAAATTCTCAAAATGTCTCTTGTGACTTTTGTCCCTGCCGAAGGAATTGCCAATACAATTTCGTCCACATTATATTCTTTGGCTTTCTCAATGATCGTATCTTTATTGCCCACAATCGGAACACCGTGTAGATATTTCCCTTTTTTTGATGGATTATCATCAATGACACATACAACCTTGCGGTTCAAATGTTTGCTGAATTTCAACTCATGAATAATCATGCTTCCAGCTTCTCCGGCTCCAATGACCATCGTATTTAAAATTCTTTCTTCCGGTCTGTTCAAACCGTGCATCACAATACGAAGCCCTCTATATGAAAATCTTGTGACAGTTGTCGTCATCAATAGCAAGAAGAAATAAAAGATATAGTAACTTCTCGGCACTTTCAATACTAAGAACTGCATTCCCAATGCCTGAAATGCGGTCGACAAAATACAGGCTCCAAAAATAAGCGTAAATTCATGCACACTCGCAAATGACCATACACTCTTATATAGTTTCATCAAGATAAAGATCACAATTGTTGTGATAATGTTAATCAGCATATAACTCTTGATACTGTTAATATATTCCTGTGGTATCCAGCTATAGTGCAGCTCATGTCTGATAATCAAAGACAAATATGCATTCACAACAATGGTCAACACATCTACGATAAACAGCATAAACATTCTTGTTCTTGAGCTTCTCCAGTTTATTATATTTTTCATACTACTCCCTCTTTACAATTTTATTGCAAATTCTTACAATTTTTTTACATACTTTATTATAATATCAGATTTGGTGTGTTTATACAATATTTATCTTCTTAAGTTTTTCTATGCAAAAACGGAGATGTAAAAATACATCTCCATTTTTCTTATACACTATAATTCTTTTATCAATCGAAGGATTTTATATCCATACTCTTCCGCTGTTGCCCAACCGTATCCATTTGGGTTCTCTTTCTGACCTAACCATTCAACATATTTTGCCGATCCTCGTTTTACCAAATGAAACCTTGGATCAACCTGTGTATTATTGAGTGACTTTTCATTCGCATAGGCTTTTAAATGTTGTATCTGTGCCCTGACACCTTCCCTTACAGTTTTAAACGTTGCTCCTTGTACGCCGCCATCTAAAGCACCAATACCAGCAAAATTATACTGAGAAATCTGTACAGATCCGCCAAATTTCAACCAGCCTGTTTCAACCATAGCTTGCATAAATGCGACTTCTACTTTGATACCTTCTGCTTTTGCCTCTTCTACATAAATTTGGCAAAACTTTTCTATCGTTGGTGCATCAGAATTTTTATAAAAAGTTGAATAAACACCATTTTTTCTTTTAAAGTACATAGCCAGATTGTTTGCAGTTACAGCACTTGTACCTTCAATCAAATATCCTTCTTGTCTGACTCCATTTTTATCAAAATAGTACTCTTCTCCATCTATCGTCTGCCAGCCCGTTACTCTTACTCCATTACTATTTAAATAATAGTAAGTACTTCCAAACGACAGCCAACCGGTGTGCATATGACCATCCGGCATCATATAATAATAAGTACTTCCAAATGATAACCATCCATTACTATATCTTGTTCCATCCGGCATAAAATAGTATTTCTTTCCGGCTATCGTCTGCCAGCCTGTTACACGCAACCCTTCATCATTCATATAATAATAGGTACTTCCAAATGATAACCAACCGGTGTGCATATGACCATCCGGCATCATATAATAATATCGACTCCCGAATGATAACCAGCCGGTGTGCATATGACCATCTGACATAAAGTAATATTTCTTTCCGGCTATTGTCTGCCATCCTGTTACCCGATATCCATTTCCATCGAAATAGTATGTTTCTCCTGAAATATTCATCCACTGGTTTACTACGTACTTCCCATTCGTTAGATATTTCCATTTATCTCCGACCTGAACCCACTGTCCTTTACTCAGTCCCAAGTACTTCGCAATCCCTGTTGCATCTGCAACACCGAGCTTTTTTAATCCTGCCTCAGTTTTCAAGAACTTGTTCACATCATTTGCATTGCTCAAGAAAGCATGTTCCACAATAATTCCCGGTATTCCAGCTTCTTTCGCACAGATTTGAACTGAATAATAATCTGAAATAGAACCATCTGGATATTTCTCATTGACAGTAGTATCTTTGCTGTAAATCGGTGTCGGACGTTTGTTTAAACCAACTGCTGCCAGTTCATTTAATATTTTCTCTGCAAGTTCTTTTCCCTGCGTTGACAATTGCGGTTTCCAACTACTATTCGGGATAATAATTTCTGCACCATTTGCGCTGGCAGGTCCTGAATTCAAATGAATACTTACATATATTTTTGCTCCTGCTTTTGCTGCTGCCTGTACTCTTTTCTCAATACAAGCCCCCGAAGTTCCCGTTTCCGGATAAGGACACGCTGCAGTTGTTCTTGTCATATAAACTTTCACACCATTATATGTCTCTAATTCTGCCTTTGCATACTTCGCTATTTTTAGAGTCAATTCTTGTTCTGTCAGACCTGACCCACTTGTCCCGCCATGCCTGTTATCATGTCCAGGATCCAGCGCCACGACAATCTCACCCGCTTTTTCTGCGCTTCTTATTCCCGCTGCTGCTCCCATCTCTTCTGAAACGGCAGTTAACGCTAATGCAATATTATCCTGTGCCTCAGTTTCTCCATTTTCGCCAATCGTTACTATCGATGTCTCCACTGCATCTTCCGGATCCAACGGCTGCAGTTCTCCAATCCCATCGTATGCTTTGTTCACTCCAAATTCTGCTTCTACATTTAAGTCAGTTAATAAAAAACATTGTTCTTGCTGATTTTCCTCAAATCTGATGTCTGTTACCTTATATGTACTCTGCTCACTTTCATCCACATATTCTTTCGAGAACACATACAGATATCCAGACTGATTACTGCATGTCCATTCTTCTGTTGAACCATCTTCTTTTTGCACAGTAATCCGCATATTGCTTATCTGTTCTGTTCCATCTCCCCAAGACACAACAATGTTTTGTGTGTTCGGTGATTCCAAATAGGGACTTTCTACCAAAATATAATTCAATCTGTTTTCTGCTTTTACTGTATTGGCCGCGTCTGTTTCAGCTACTTCTGTTTCTTCTACCGCCGAACTATTGTCCATTGCCAATGATGTGCTCATCTGAAAATCAGAAAACACCATCACTGCAAGCAGAATAATTGCCACAAACCTTTTTCTTATGCTTTTCATCTTTTTTTCCTCTTCACTCTTACCTAATCATAGCTGATATATCCTTCCAAAACGGCATGTCCTGTATCAAGCGGATTTCCGTTTTCTGTAATTTTAACTCCATCACAATCATACGCCTCTGAGTATGTCCTAACAACACATTCTAGTACCTGTTCCGAACCGGTCGTCCCCATTCCTCTTAGATAATCACCAAATGCTGTATTAACATCTAAATCAATCTTATCTTCGGAATCATTCACAGAAACACTTTGAACCTCACAAGTTTCAGATAATACAGATGCTTCTTTTAATTTTGCAACAATTGCTTCCTGCAACTCTCCTGCCACAGTCACCTCATCTCTGGTAATTTCTCCTGTTGTTTCGTCTATATAATAGACTCCTAATTTCTGCTCTATTTTATCTGTGCCATTCTCTAATTCCTCTTCTGCATCATCTTTTACGCTCTCATTTTTCTCTGGTTCCTTTTCCGGCTGACTTGTCTCCCCTTTGCTGCAACCAGAAAAAGCCAACATCACAGCAAATAGTACCACTACTATTTTTCTTTTCACTTTTTCACCTCCTAATTAATTATATTCAGTTTTAGTTTACTATATCTTCCTACATTTTTCAACAAAAAAGCATAATATGGCTGGTAATTCAAAAGATTCAAAAATCCTTGAATATAAGGACATGATCAACCAACTGAATAAGACGATTGCTGCACAGACAGAACTGATCCAGTCTTTACCAAAAACATTGGAAGAATACCGTCTGGAAAAAGAAAAGCCGATACTGGATGCATTCTGGAATTGGCTGGAACAACAGCGCCCAAACAAGGGGACTCGTTTGGCGAAAGCGGTGAACTATGCCCAAAATCGGAAAGACACTCTGATGACCTATCTGGAAGATGGTCACTGTAGTCTTTCTAATAATCTCAGTGAGAATGCAATTTGACCCTTTACAGTTGGCAGAAAAAACTGGCTGTTCAGTGCCAGTCCTAAGGGAGCCACTGCCAGTTCCATTGTGTATACTATGGTTGAGATGGCAAAAACGAATGATCTGAACACTTATAAATATCTGACCTATCTCTTGTCACAACGGTCAAATGATAAAATGTCAGATGAACAGTTGGAACAACTCGCCCCATGGAGCGAGACTGTGAAAGCTAACTGTCAAAACTAAAATAGAGGAAAACGCTTGCATCTATCATTTTGGTGCAAGCGTAATTTACGAGTAACGTAGCAATATTTTGCGTTTACCATAGAAACTCTCAAAAAAGAAAAAATGGGAATTATAGAAAATTTAAAGATGTTATTCACTGGCACATTGGCTATATTCTAGCCGATGCATTGCCTGTTAACTTAACTATAAGGCTGAACTGTTACCTTTTCTTCTATCTATAGAATTTCTCTGTTTCTCTTTTTTGAATATTTCCCCGAAACGGCATCGACTTATTTTCATTCACCGGCAAGTTTAGCCAGAACCGCTAAACTTGCCGACAACCAGACTCGGTAACTCCCCGAAATAAATTTTCTACTGAATTTTCACAACAAATTCTTCCAGCGATTGTACTTCTAATGCAATCTGAATCTACCGCTGTAGTAGCTCTATTTCTTTTTCTTCATTGATTTTCTCTTTAATTTCTTTTGGCAACGGAGTGATTTTTTTCAAGAACAGTAAAATGCTTTTCTGCATGCCTTCTTTTTCCTCTGCCTTACGTTCATGTCTTAATATTTTTCATAGAATTCATTATGCTTTTAAAACTGACTATATATAAATGTTGGCGCTTTTGAAATGTCTGCCTCTAGAAAATACAGGCATAATGCCAAACATATAATACATGTCCCAATAGTATATGCACTTATGCACACCCACCTATTGCTCTTTAAATTCTTTATAAAGCGCTTCATTTATCCTTGTCCATCCTTTCCATCCCAGATGCATAATATCTCTAAAAAAATATTTTTCCTTTCCATATCCGGTCATATCTAGCAAATTCACACACTCATATTCTGTTGCAATTTTTCTGATATTTTCATAGTAAACATCACATAATTCACCTCGGTATTCAGACCACATTTCATTAACAGGAATACTCACCAGGATAACTTCTATTCCCAACTCATCAGCAACATCCAAAAAACATTTCAAATCATCATATTCTGGCGATTCTGTATACATCTGTGTAGTTTCTTCTACGGGTCCTTCTTCGTAAATTTGCTTGACATAGGTATCCCAGTATTGATCATAAATACCAAAATCATTATTTGTGCATGCTTTTTCCCCCTGTTTTTCTGCTAACTCCAACATCTTCTTATAATTTATACTTTTCAAATCAATCCGAGGAATTTCTTCTGACATATTATCAATTTGCTTATACACTTGATATTTAGACTTTATTTTCCAAACTTGATCCATTATTGTAGTGTAAATTCCATCTACACCCAATGGGTTTTCAAAGCTACTTTTGTACTTCTTCACTCTTTCATATTGCGTAGGACTACCAGACAACAAATTTAATGTTCTATTCAATACATACTCTTTATTTTCATCACTTATCTTTTCATTATCTAAAAAACCTAATAACAAATCTTCACTAAACCTTGCTGGAAAAGCTTCTTGTGAGACTCCCGTAGTTGTAAACCACTGTGGCGATAAAAATAACGCAACTTTTTTTGTTTTAATTCCATCATATATTGCCCCTAAAGTCATTGTATGGCTCAAAGATTGAAAATTTCCTGCCCCTATTGTCATAACATTCATATCATCTCCATTTAAAAAATTAGAAATATTTTTGTTATAATCTTCTAAAGGCATCAATTCTGATGAGCCCATAATTGGGAGTGTGTTTTCGTCCATAACTAACTTCTGTGCTTCCCTGCTCCAATATCTTTCATAAGTTCTATGATTTCTTACTTCTTCTTTATTTTCTTGTATTTCATTCTCCATATATTTATCAAAAGCAAAGAATATTGCACTTGCAAGAATTACCCCCAATATAATTCCATATATTTTTTTCATTTTAATTAACGCCCTTTTCCTTTAATACCTTTTCAATCTTGTGTACAGTCGCCAAATCTTCTTTATCATATTCTGTCGGTGATAATCTGACTCCAAATTCATCTTCAATCGCAATCAGGAGTTCAACAACAGCCAATGAATCTAGTAATCCTTCTTCAACCAAATCCATATCCAAGTCTTCACGAACAACCTCATCATCACAAATTGTTTCAACAATGTCTAATAATTTTTCTTCCATTTCAATTTTCTCCTTTTTCTACCACAACTTACTTATAACTACATGTAATACATTTGAAAACTGCCCTGAAAAAATCAGGAATCCAAACATTACTAAATTTAAAGTCACAAACCACGAAATAATTTGATACCACTTTTTATTTTTCACTTTTCTATACCATTTTTTCTTTTGATATCTCTCTGTAAGTGCCAGCAACACTCCATGATATAGTCCATACAACAAATAATCTTTGCTCAATCCATGCCATATCCCCATCACAAACATATTTATTATAAACCCGGCGCTTGCCGCATTTAAACGATTTTTAAATTTTTTACTTCGAAGCGCGCTCATCATATATCTAGAAAATAAAAAGTCTCTAAACCAATGTGATAATGTAATATGCCATCTGTCCCAAAATTCTTTAATGTCTTTACTAATAAACGGTTTATTAAAATTTTCTGGTGTTCGAATCCCTAAAATATAACTTGTTCCTATTGCCATCAAACTGTATCCCGCAAAATCAAAAAACATATAAACACCATAAACATATGCATACAGAACTACATATTGAGGATCATATCTTTGAGCAATTTGTTCTAGATAATTAAATGCAATTGCTGATAAAACAAACTTATATAAACATCCTACCAGTATTTTCCAAATTCCTTTCTGCAGTAAATCTATATATTCTGTTTTTTTCCATATACGAACCAAATCCTCTTCAAATCGTTTGCTTCTATCTATTGGCCCCGAACTAAGAGCTGGAAAGAACAGCAAAAAGCATATTGTATTTGAAAACGAACTTTTTACAATTACACCATCATAACTTTCAATAATAATCTGCAGCACTTTAAATGTCACATAGGAAATCCCTAAAAACGAAAACCAATGATGTCCCATCAACCCACTTACTTTTGCAATTACAAGTGGTAATAATGCGAAAATAATAGCATGATAATAAAACGATTTTACAGCTCCAAAGCGTGTTCGACTCCATTGATAAAGCGCTATAACATGCCATTCTACAAATATGTATATTAACAAATAGAATAGTTCTATTGGTGATTCTTTATATATCAAATATATCAATAACAACGAAAAAAACATTATATATGTTTTTAATTTTTTTTCTTTAACTCCTAATATTACGGCAGGGATTAACCCTATAACAAGGACTATAAAAAACATTAATCCATTATAAAACGACATTATTCCATCTCCTGTATACGTTTTCTATCTGCTTTTCCATTAGCAGTCATTGGTATCTCATTCACAAATTGAATTTTTCTCGGAATCATGTAATCTGGAACAAACTGAGACATTTCTTCCCTAATTTTTTTCTGTATTTTAAAACCGCTTTCTACAGGTTCATCATAAACACAAACTCCTTTTAAATACTTCACTTTCTCATTTTCCCAAATCGGAATCACTACAGCTTGCTTTACTTTGGATACTTTCATCAAATTTTTTTCAACATCTTCAATTTCCATTCTGTAGCCATGCAATTTTATCTGTAAATCAATACGTCCACAATAAAAAAGTTGTCCATCCTGAATATAACCTTTATCTCCAGTTCTATATGCTGCTAATTTTTCTCCATCTTTTTCATACATAAAAAATCTTCTTTGTGTTTCTTCTGGATTGTTAAAGTATCCCGCACTTACCGTATTTCCAATAATAACGACCTCGCCTTTTTCACCATCTGAAAGTTCCAAATCACCATTCATTATTTTAATCATTGTTCCTGATTTACTCTTTCCAACTGGCAACGGATTATATTTTTCATTGATTGCGTCATCCACACAGACTTCAGTTACAGCTACTGTACTTTCTGTTGGACCATATGTATTATATATCTCTGCTCTCGGAAAACGTTTTAGCAAATTGCTCACTGTTTTATTTGTCAAAGTTTCTCCACAGAATAAAAACAATTCCATCTTTGGTAGTAATTCTTGATTAAAAGAATCGTCAGCCAAGCACAAATCTGCAAAAGATGGAGTAGATACCCAAACATTTGTCATAGATTCTTTTAACGCCGAAAATAGTTTTTTATAATCTGTTTGAATGCCTTTTTCTAAACAAAACAAGCATGATTCACTACACAGACTCATATATAAGTCCATAACAGATAAATCAAACGAAAATGGTGCTTGATTAATAAATGTCTTGTTCTGCTTTCCTTTGCTTCCTAAGCTTAATGCCCATTCGACAAAATTATTCAATGACTGATATGTAATCTGTACACCCTTTGGCGTTCCTGTACTTCCTGATGTAAAAATAATATAATAAACATCATCTTCTTTTATATAATCACTTTCTGTAATTACATATTTTCTCTCAAAAATCGAAGAGTCAGTTGCAAGTTGAATAGCTGAGTACGATTCGTATGACATAAATTCTTCTGTAGAAATAATCACATCTGGTTGCACAGAGTCAATAATAGCCTCAACTCTATTTCTTGGAACACTTGTATCAACTGGAACGTATGCTCTTCCCGATTTTACACATGCTAGAAAAACAACTAACATCATTGGATTTTTATGCCCCCAAACAATTACCGGAGTATGTGTATCCCCATACTTTTCTTTGATATATCCAGCCAATATATCTGATTTTTCCCATAACTCTTTATACGTGATATGAGCTTCTCCACTAATCATAGCTATATTATTGCTTTTTTCAAACTCTTTTAATCTTTCTAAAATTTTCACTTTCCTCTTCTCCTTTGTTCCATTTTTCTAAAACAACTTTTCCGGATACACACCGCCATCTACAAGTGCACGCACAGAAGCAACTACTGCTGCTTTATCCTCTTTATAAGTCACTCCAAACCATTTATCATGTGATCGCAGTACTTTTACATCTGCGCTTCCATCCGCCAATAAATCTCCAACAATCGTAGGCAAAAGATATTCCGCTTTTAGGCTATTTTCTTCAATACTTGATAAAAATTCTCGAAATCCCTTCTCAAGCGCTTCAAAAAATTCCGGATGCAATCCCCACATGTTCATAGAAACCGGAGAATGCACGTCTACTTCTACCATTCCCTCTTCTGTTCGAACAGCGGCACCATGTTCTGTCTTTTCAATATTTGAAGTCTCAACAATATCTGTCAGCATATGATTTTCATCTACTTTACAGATTCCTCTTGTCACTCCACCATTTTCGCTCAAAGTGTTTCCTAAAACAAATCCAACCATGCTCACCTGAAGCTTATCATTCTTTTCCGATTCCTGAATCAGGTGATTATAAGCCTCTACATAAGCTTCTTTTCCATAATAATCATCTGCATTAATTACTAAAAACGGTTCACTCACAACATCTTTACAACAAAGAATCGCCTGACCGGTTCCCCAAGGTTTTGCTCTGTCAGCATATTTTCCTTTAAATTCTTCCGGAATATCCGAAATCTCTTGATATGCATAAGCGACCTCTACAACTTTTTCAATCCTGTTTCCAATCACTTCTTTAAAATCTTTTTCTAAATCCTTGCGGATAACAAATACAACCTTATCAAACCCAGCTTCCATGGCATCATAAATAGAATAATCCATAATGATCTCACCATTTGGTCCTACTGGTTCCAACTGTTTAATTCCTCCGCCAAAACGACTTCCAATACCTGCTGCCATAATTATCAACGTTGCTTTTGCCATCCTCTTCCTCCTATTCGCCAAGCCCTTCTTCCACGATTCGTACCATTTCTTCCAAAGCTTTTTCTTCATCCTCACCTTCGCAAATCACTTCAATCACATCACCCTTTTTTATACAAGCTCCCAAAACACTCAATACGCTTTTGGCATTGGCACTTGTATTTTTCGAAAGAAAGGTAATTTTACTCTGAAACTGCATTGCAGTCTTGCAAAACAGACCCGCAGGTCTTAAATGAAGACCTGTCGGGTTATTAATTGTCAGTTTTTTTCGTACCATTGTTCTGTCCCCCTCGTTTTATTTTTTCGTCAAAATAACCTGTATCGTTGCACCACCGACAAAGCTACATCCTTCCGGAAGGCTTGCTATTGTAATCGGAACATCATATGTTCCTGGTTCACTATAACTCTTTAAATCTATAGATGCTGCAATCTTCTCAGAAGACATATTTTCCAATGCCTCATCAAGTCCTTCGAATTGTAACTCCACATTCTGATCCGGACCATATGAGATTTCCATTCCTTCCGGTAAACTATTGACTGCCACCGAACGCACTGGAATAGCAATATTTTTTATTCCCTCTTTTTCAATCAAAATATTTACTACAACACTTCCGGAAGCACCTTCTGTCAGACTAATTCCTTCCGGAAGATAATCGGTAATATTTACCACAACTCTTGTTGTCTCCGTAAGATTTTCCTGCCTGAGCGCACTGCTTCCAACTTCTATATACTCTATCTGTTCTACATCTTCACGACTTCCCATAATTGTAATATATTGTGGTTCAATCTCCAATCCCGATACAGCATATCCATTCTCAGTTCCAATCTCAGATTGATCAAATTTCAATTCCACTTCCTTCGTCTCCAACAAGTGCACTTTGATGTTCACTCCGCTACTGTCCACATCGCTGGATAGTAAATTTTTATCAATCACATTATCTGCAGAATCGTAATAAATCAATTCATCTGCTTTTAAAGTCGCATCTTCCGACAATCCAGAAACGTCAACTCTTGCAACCACCTTACTAATTCTTCCAAGCGAAGACTTAGGTCCACTGATATCAATAGACTTAGGTTCCGTTTCTAGTTCTCCAATCACATAACCACTCTGCAAATCTCCTGTTGCAATTGCAGTAACCGGAAATGTTTTATTCTCAATATTTTCTTTTACAATCTGAATATTTCTAGGGTTGGGTAATGCTTCTTTATAATCGCCTTCAAACCCCTCTATCGTGATTCTCACTGGAACAGAACCAGATTGTTCCTCTTTCAAATCAGCTACAGCCTTGATGTCCTCTGTCTTAATTTTTTCCATAATAGAACGTTCAGCTTTTACCGTAACCGCAACCTGTTTTACATCATCTGCAATTTTAAATGTCTGCCCATGACCAGTTACCACCTCTGGATTTGCCACCGTAATCTCTGGATAAAATGTCTTTGTGACAATCGGTCTTGAAATATTTATCACAACAAGCCACAAAAGTGCTGAAAAAAGAAGTGCTATGAACTTTAGGCCAAAATTATTTGTCAGTCTGTTTTTCATTCTTTCGCCTTCCTTTCCATATCATAAACCGTCTTTCTTCCAGAGATTTATTCTGTACCTGGACAAGTTTCTCCCTTAAAAACTCCTCCTTCACATTCCTTGTAAGATGTCCTCCCATCGCTATCGATACATATCCTGTCTCTTCTGAGACTGCAATTACAAGCGCATCACTTACTTCGCTCATCCCCACAGCTGCTCTATGTCTCGTTCCAAGTTCTTTGCTAAGTCCCATATTATCAGACAGCGGCAGATAACATGTAGCCGAGACAATTCGATTGCCTCTCACAATAACAGCTCCATCGTGAAGCGGTGTATTATGCTCAAAGATATTAATCAGCACCTGACTGGACACCAAACAATCCAATTCGATCCCCGTATTCTGGTACTCTGTAAGCATAATTTCCTGCTCTACTACAATCAATGCTCCGGTCTTCACCTTTCCCATCTCATAACATGCTGTCACAAGTGCATCAATTGTTTTATCATCAAATCTTCCCGACTCCTTACTTCGCTCAAATGGAACAACCGAAGTCCAGAAATCTTTTTGTCCCAATCTCTCCAACGCTCTCCGAAGCTCCGGTTGAAACACAACAACCGCAGCTGTCGCCAGAACACTGATAGAATTCGTCGCAATCCATAATATGGTGTGCATTTTAAAGATAGCTGCGAGTAAAATGAAGACAAGCAAAACAATGATCCCTCTCAACAGCATCCATGCCTTTGTATGTTTGATCCACACTATCAACTGATAAACTAGGAATGCAATAATAATAATCTCAATAACATCCGTCACCTGAATTTTTGGAAAATACAATTCTTTAAAATATATTTCAAAAAAATTCTGTAGTTTCTGTCCCATTTTCTCACCTCCATCTCTTTTCTATCACTTCACTAACGTCTTAATTCTTCTTCTAGCAGTTCTCGAATCTCCAATTCTTCTTGCAATGCTTTTGTAAGAAGCATCTCATCAGTCTGGTTCCTCAGTATCTTCTCCTGTCGCCATCCATCCATTTTTGATGTCTCCTGACGCTCATTAATTCGTTTTACCGTTTTTTCCGGCGCTGCAACTGTTACCTTAGGAACTGCCTTTACATAATAGACATATTCATCATCTTCAAACTGAAGCCGCTCTGTTCTTGAATAATCAACCGCAAAAACAAAAAACTCTAACACCAACGTCAATAACACGGAAACAATCGTTCCGATAATTACGGTTACATACGGAGCATCTACATGCATTGCAATCTTGCCGATCACCACCACTATCACATATATAAGCCCCCCAGAGACAATCGCAATCTTCCATGCATTGTCAATCGATAGTTTTCTCAAGCTGTATACTACAAACAAGCATATCATAAGTGCAATAATTGTAATCCACATATCTTTATTATTTAGCAGCTGCTGGGCAAATGCACTCAGTTGAGCAAGCATCTCCGCATCCCCAGCCCCTTTAATCGTCGTTTCATATGCTTTGACATATGTGACCATATAGCAGGCAATCGTTCCAAAAGTAATCGGAACCGCGCACAACGGGCTTCCTATTAATCCATACACAATCGGAATCAACATTGGTATCTTCAAAGCAAACGCAATTGGTGTCAGCAATAGAATAATTGCCTTATCCGGTGTGAATCGAAAATATAGAATAAACATCACCAAAAACAAAACCGCTGCCACAATCGCCACTCCCATAGACAGCGTATAAAACTGGACAATCGTAAGCAATACTGCCGCTACAACCGTAGCTGCAACTGGCAAAAATGTACAAATCACCGAAAGCCCAAGTGTAACTATCGGATTGGCTGCAAGCTTCATAAATCCAATATTGTTACTAATGAATATAAGAGTTGTCAGCGCCAAGACAAACTGTATTCCTTTATCTATAATTTTAGAATATCTTGCATATAGTCTCAGTATAGTCTCTCTTACCTCAATCAAACGATCCATCTACATATTCTCCTTCTCATAAAGTTTATTTAAAACTAATAGATTATGGCTATATTTTTTCACACGCGCCCTCGCTTCACTATGTTTTTTCTGATAAAATCGTCCACTTGCCAGCCAATATACAATCATCACAACCAAATATACAGCTAAAATTGCTATTAGCAAAATAATCGCCTTCGCCAATGTCAAGCCTTCCAAAATCTGATCCATATATATAACTCCAAGCAATCCAACGATCATACCATATCCAATTGTAGTCCAAATCATAGTTGCTAATCTATGAAAGCTCACATAATCTTTCTTATAGTAAGAACTCACCTTAAAATCTTCTTTGCCTTTTTTTTCTTCGTAGGAAGCAAGTTGCACCATAAGTTTTACTCGTTCTTCATTCAACATAAACGTCACCTCTAAGCTTGTTTTCCCCTTAAGACATTAGTTTCAGTATAACATTATTCAGTATCCTTGTCCAATACTTATAGTCAAAAAATATACTTTTCGCGCCCCTCTGCTTTTCAATTCCTTTGTCACTGTATCAATCGTACTTCCCGTTGTATAAATATCATCAATTACTAACACATTCTTATAGTTTGCCCATTGGCTTGTAATCGAAAATGCCTGTTTTAGATTTTTCTTTCGTTCTTTATCATTCAGCTCTTTCTGAGGTCTTGTATATCGATTACGAATTACGGATTTACAATCGACCGGAATGTCCATTATTTCACCAAGATTTCTTGCGATAATTTCTGCCTGATTATACCCCCGCAGTCTTTTCTTCTTTCGATGCAATGGAATTGGAATAATCACTTCCACTCCCCACTCTCGTATCAATCTTCCATAAATACGAAACATCTCCTTTGCATAAAACTCCCCATAAATGCGCCTATTTTTATATTTGAACTGATAAATCGACAGACTGACGGGCATCTTATGCATCCAGATACTTCTCCCTTGTTCATATGTATGTACATTTTTCTGACAGTCGTAACAATACTCCTGCTCTTCATAACGAACCGGCTTCCCACATTTTTTACATCTTGGTTCCGTTATATAAACTACTTTTTCTGCACACTCCTTACACAGTTCCTTTTCGCTTACTTTTCCACAAAAGCAACATGTTTTTGGGTAAATTATCCCCAAAATCTTTCTCCAAATGTCCATAGTTATTCACTGACTCTAGACACATTTCAAATATCTCATCTAAAATTCCTGTATACATTCTACAAGACTCGTATATCGATTCTGCTCATTTGCATTTCGAATCATCTCTTGAAATGTCACATCGCTTCCAACAAGTGTCACACATTTTTTTGCTCTCGTCACCGCCGTATAGATCAAATTCCGGTGATAAAGCTGCCTTGGTCCCTGCAGAAGCGGAATCACAACCGCAGGGTACTCACTCCCCTGCGATTTATGTATGGTGATAGCATATGCCAACTCCAACTCGTCTAATAACTGAAACGGATAATTCACTTTCTTTTTTTCCTCGTATTCTACTTCCACCGTCTCCGTGTATGAATTAATGGATGTAATTCTGCCAATATCGCCATTAAACACACCGATTCCTTTATCCACAACGAGACCGTATTTTGTCGCAATCTCCCATTCCAGCTGATAATTATTTTTTATCTGCATTACTTTGTCTCCAACACGAAAAAGCTTATCCCCATATTGTTTTTCTTCTTTACTTTTATCCGGCGGATTCAGATACTGCTGCAGAATCGTATTCAGCCGCTCCACACCCAAAAGACCTTTCCGCATCGGAGTTAAAACCTGTATATCAAACGGATCTGCCCCCACATATTTCGGTAATTTTTTTTGAATCAAGGCAATCACAACACTAATGATCGTGTTGGCATCCTGTCTTTTTAAAAAGAAAAAGTCTCTGCTCTTATTATCTAAAATGACCTCTTCACCACGATTGATCTTATGGGCATTCACCACAATGTCACTTTGTTCTGCCTGTCGAAAAATCTTTGTCAATGTAATAACAGGGAAACACTCTGATTTAATCAGATCTTTCAAAACACTTCCCGCCCCTACAGAAGGAAGTTGATCCTGGTCTCCCACAAGAATCAGTCTTGTCCCAACCATAACCGCATTCAACAACACATGCATCAAAGGCAGATCCACCATAGACATCTCATCGATAATGATAACATCTGTCTCCAGTGGATTCTCCTGATTTCTCGCAAATTCCATGCGATTGTCGTCATTTCCAGGTGCGTATGCCAATTCTAGCATCCTGTGAATTGTCCTAGCCTCACAGCCAGTTGCCTCCGTCATACGTTTTGCAGCTCGCCCCGTCGGTGCCGCCAAAAAAATATCCATGCCTTCACTCTCAAAAAAGTGAATCATCGCATTGATTGTTGTCGTCTTTCCGGTTCCAGGTCCTCCCGTCAGAACCAGCACTCCATTTCTCACGGCTTCTTTCACTGCCGTCCGCTGGAGTTCATCCAATGAAAGTTCCGCATCTTCCTCAATCTGCTGAAGTCTCTTTTCAATCGCATCCTCCGCAATCTCATAAGAAACATTCAAATCATGCAGCATCTTTGCACTGTTTAATTCTAAGTAATAATAATGTGCCGGATACACCCGGACTCCATCTTCTTTCTCTTTCAAAACAACTTTCTTTTCCATCGCCAAGTCCATGAGATACTTCTGTATGTCACAGATCTCGACTTCCAAAAGCTGCATCGTTCTCCTAAGCAGTTCTTCCTGCGGAAGATAGACATGTCCGTCTGTCACACTCTGCAACAGCACATAAAAAATCCCACTTCGTATCCTAAAATCAGAGTCTGTGTGAATTCCCACTTTCGCCGCAATCTCATCTGCTGTCTTGAAACCAACTCCCTGCACATGGTCTGCAATCTGATATGGGTTCTCCTCCATCACTCGATAAACGCTCTGCCCATAATGTTCATAGATTTTTGCTGCCAAAGCAAGTGAAATGCCATATTTTTGAAGGTAAATCATCGCTTTTCGCATATCCTTCTTTTCTTCCACCTGCTCTGAAATCTCACGCGCTTTCCGTTCACTAATTCCTTTTACTTCTGCAAGACGTTCCGGTTCTTCTTCAATAATACGAAATGTATCATCTTTAAATTTGCGTACAATTCTTCCAGCAAGTGCAGAACCAAGCCCTTTAATCGCACCGGATCCTAAATATCGCTCAATCGACACCAAATCCTCTGGCTCTTTCACTTGGTGAGAAATCACTTGCAGTTGCATGCCATACACATTGTGATTTGCATATTCCCCGGACACTTCCAGCATTTCACCCTCACTAATATACGGAAATGTCCCGACACATGTAAGTTCTCCATCTCTATTCGTCAAATGAAACACCGTATAGCCATTCTCTTCATTTCGGAATACGATATGCTCTACATATCCCTTTATGACTTCCAAAACCTCATCCTCCATCTTGTATAAGAAAAGCTCTTCTGATATTAGACGACAAGAGCCGTCTCTTTAAGAGACAGCCCTCACTCACTCTACACACTTACGCTTCTTTTCTTCCACTCATAAATTCTACAAATTGACCTGTTCCAATTGCAACGACTTTCATCGGATCTTCCGCTGTCATTGTATTAATTCCTGTCTTTTCTTCTATCAATTCTTCCAAACCACGAAGAAGTGCTCCTCCTCCTGTCAAAACGATTCCTCTATCCAAAATATCTGCTGATAGTTCTGGCGGTGTTCTCTCCAATACTGCAATAACAGCCTCTACAATCTGCCCTGTCGTCTCTTTCAAAGCTTCTTCGGTCTCAGAAGATGTCACTGTCACAGTCTTCGGAAGCCCTGTAACAAGGTTGCGTCCACGCACTTCCATCGTCTCCTCTTCCACCAACGGATAAGTTGTCCCAATTTTAATCTTAATATCTTCCGCTGTACGCTCCCCAATTAGCAGATTATGTTTTTTACGCATAAATCTTACGATCGCTTCATCAAAGTCATCACCGGCAATTTTAATTGATGTATTTACTACCGTTCCTCCAAGTGAGATAACCGCAATATCCGCAGTTCCTCCACCGATATCTACAATCATATTTCCACATGGTTTTGCTATATCAATTCCTGCTCCAATCGCAGCTGCAACCGGCTCTTCAATTAAGTGTACTTCTCTTGCGCCAGCTGCAAAAGTTGCTTCCTCTACTGCCTTCTTTTCTACTTCTGTAACACCACTCGGCACACAAATACTGATCCGCGGCTTCTTAAAAGTTCTCTTTCCCACCGCCTTCTGCACGAAGTATTTGATCATCTTTTCCGTCACTGTATAGTCTGAAATGACCCCCTGTCTCAATGGTCTTACAGCTATAATATTTCCAGGTGTCCTTCCAAGCATCAATCTCGCTTCTTCACCAATCGCCTTAATTGCATTTGTATCTCTGTCAAAAGCAACTACAGATGGCTCTTTCAACACTACACCTTTTCCCTTTACATACACTAGAACACTAGCTGTTCCCAAATCGATTCCGATATCAATTGACATCTGATTTCTCCTTTCACTGCACTTATCTATTCTATCATCTTTCGTTATTATACATATACTTTATTCATTATAATAAAAATTCCAATAAATGCAAAGAGTTTTTTTTAATTTAAACTTTTTTTAAGGATTATGTCTATATACTTGCCTGTATACGATGCTGGATTGGCGGCAATCTTCTCAGGTGTTCCCGTTGCCACAACGGTTCCACCTTTATCTCCACCCTCTGGACCTATGTCGATAATGTAGTCCGCCGTCTTAATCACATCTAAATTATGCTCAATCACAATTACTGTATTTCCATCTGCTGACAAACGGTGCAGGATTTCTGTCAATTTGTGCACGTCCGCAAAATGAAGTCCCGTTGTCGGTTCATCTAAAATATACACCGTTCTTCCCGTGCTTCTCTTGCTCAATTCAGTTGCCAATTTAATTCGTTGTGCCTCACCGCCAGAAAGTGTAGTGGACGGCTGCCCTAATCGAATGTAAGAAAGTCCAACATCATACAGTGTCTCCATCTTTCTTCGAATACTCGGCACATTTTCAAAGAAATGAAGCGCCTCCTCCACAGTCATATTCAGCACATCATAAATACTCTTTCCTTTGTATTTTACTTCTAAAGTCTCCCTGTTATATCGCTTCCCATCACATACTTCACACGGAACATATACATCCGGAAGAAAGTGCATCTCAATTTTTAAAATCCCATCTCCTGAACAAGCCTCACATCTTCCGCCTTTGACATTAAAACTAAATCTCCCTTTTTTATATCCTTTTGCCTTTGCATCCGCAGTTGCCGCAAAAAGATCACGAATCAAATCAAAGACTCCTGTATAGGTCGCCGGATTCGATCTTGGCGTTCTTCCAATCGGCGACTGATCAATATCAATCACTTTGTCAAACTGTTCAATTCCTTCCATCCGCTTGTGCCCCCCCGGAATTGTTCTCGCTCTATTGAGATCCTTAGAAAGTCTTTTGTAAAGAATTTCATTTACTAATGAACTTTTTCCTGAACCAGAGACTCCTGTCACACATGTCATTACACCAACTGGAAATGAGACATCAATGTTCTTTAAATTGTTTTCTGTTGCCCCGATTACTTTCAGCCATCCTTTCGGTTCTTTGCGCACCTCCGGTACCGGAATCTGCATTCGTCCACTCAGGTATGCACCGGTAATAGAATTCTTATTCCGCATAATCTCCTTTGCGGTACCTGCAGCAACAACTTCTCCACCATGTTCGCCCGCTCCTGGACCAATATCCACAATATAGTCCGCCTCCAGCATCGTATCTTCATCATGCTCTACTACAATCAAACTGTTTCCCAGATCACGTAGATGTTTCAATGTCTTCAATAGTTTGTCATTGTCTCGCTGGTGCAATCCGATACTCGGCTCATCCAAAATATAAGCCACTCCAACCAAACCTGAACCAATCTGTGTTGCCAAACGGATACGCTGAGCCTCTCCTCCCGAAAGGCTTCCTGTTGCTCTGGCAAGCGTCAGATAATCCAATCCTACATCCATCAAAAATCCAATGCGTGCTTTGATTTCTTTTAAAATCTGTCCACCGATTAACTCCTGCGTCTTTGTGAGCTCTAATCCTTCCAAAAACTGTTGAAGTTTTTCAATCGAAAGCGATGTGACTTCCGCAATATTTTTATCTCCCACTGTAACCGCCAATGCACTCTTTTTCAATCTCTGTCCGCCGCATTCATGGCAAGGCGTAATCCGCATAAAACTTTCGTATTCCGCTTTCATCGTCTCTGAGCCTGTTTCACGATATCTTCTCTCTACATTTTTTATAATTCCTTCGAATGCAACATCATAAATGCCTTCTCCACGCTGTCCTTTATAATATACTTTCACTTCTCGTCCATTGGTTCCATGAATCAAAATATCCTTGATTTCCTGCGGATAATCTTGGAATGGAGTGCTCAAAGAGAAATTATATTCTTTACAAAGAGCCTCTAAGATTGCTCTCGTATAACTTCCTTTGTCTGTACAAGACTGCCATCCCATCACTACGATAGCCCCCTCATCAATACTTAATGATTGATCCGGAATCATCAAGTCTACCTCAAATTCCATCTTGTATCCCAATCCAAAGCAAACTGGACATGCCCCAAATGGATTATTAAAAGAAAAGCTTCTCGGTTCAATCTCTTCGATACTGATTCCACAATCCGGACACGAAAAACTCTGACTAAAGTTCAAAGGTTCTCCGCCAATCACATCTACAACCAAAAGTCCCTCCGCCAATGCCAATACACTTTCAATTGAATCTGTCAATCTCTTTTGAATACCTTCTCTCACGACAAGTCTGTCCACAATAATCTCTATATTATGCTTAATATTTTTGTCTAGAGAAATTTCTTCTGACAATTCATACAGATTCCCATCAATCCGCACACGTACATAACCGCTTTTCTTTGCCTTTTCTAGTAACTTTTCATGTCTGCCTTTTCGTCCTCTCACAACCGGTGCAAGAAGCTGGATCTTCGTTCCCTCCGGCACCCCCATAATCTGGTCCACCATCTGATCCACCGTCTGTTTTTTTATCTCCTTCCCACATTTCGGACAATGTGGAATCCCTATTCTTGCATAGAGCAGACGAAAATAATCGTAAATCTCCGTCACCGTTCCAACTGTAGAACGCGGATTTCGATTCGTTGACTTCTGATCAATAGAAATTGCTGGTGAAAGTCCCTCAATACTTTCTACATTCGGTTTTTCCATCTGTCCGAGGAACTGTCTCGCATAAGATGACAGCGATTCCATATACCTTCTCTGTCCTTCTGCATAAATTGTGTCAAACGCAAGGGACGACTTCCCCGATCCACTTAGTCCCGTCAACACAACAAGTTCATTTCTTGGAATATCCAAATCTATATTTTTCAAATTGTGCTCATTGGCACCCCGTATTTTAATATATTGTTTTGCCATCGTATGCTCACCCTTCCATATCCTGTAACTGCTTTTTCAGTTCAATTAATTTGTCACGCAGCTCTGCTGCTGCCTCAAAATTCAATTCTGCTGCCGCTTTCTTCATCTGCTTTGTAACATCTTTTATCAGTTTTTCTAGTTCTTTTTCACTCATCGACTCCGGATCTTTTTCAAGACGTAATTCCTCTGCTGCTACCTTCTTAGAAATACTAATGAGATCTCGCACTGACTTTTTGACTGTCTGAGGTGTAATTCCATGCTCCTCATTATATGCCATCTGTATCTTTCTTCTTCTTTCCGTCTCTTGAATCGCTTTTTCCATCGACTCTGTCATATGATCCGCATACATGATAACGTGACCATCCGCATTACGGGCAGCACGTCCGATTGTCTGAATGAGCGAAGTCTCTGAGCGCAAGAATCCTTCCTTATCCGCATCTAAAATTGCAACCAATGTAATCTCAGGAATATCAAGCCCCTCACGCAACAGATTGATTCCGACAAGCACATCAAATACATCCAAACGCATATCCCGAATAATCTCTGTTCTCTCTAACGTATCAATATCTGAATGAAGATACTTCACCCGTATACCAAGTTCACGCATATAATCCGTCAAATCTTCTGCCATTCGTTTCGTCAATGTTGTAATAAGAACCTTATTTTTCTTTGAAATTTCCCTGTTCACTTCACCGACCAAATCGTCAATCTGCCCTTCCACAGGACGCACTTCGACCTCCGGATCAAGAAGACCTGTCGGTCGAATGATCTGGTCCACACGCAAAAGTTCATTCTTCTCTTCATATTCTCCCGGCGTTGCAGATACAAACAACATCTGATTTACCTTACTTTCAAATTCCTCAAAATTAAGCGGTCGGTTGTCCTTTGCTGACGGCAAACGGAATCCATAATCTACAAGAGTTGACTTTCTCGACTGATCACCCATGTACATTCCACCAATCTGAGGAATAGTCTTGTGCGATTCATCAATCATAATCAAAAAATCATCTGGGAAATAGTCAATCAATGTGTGCGGTGGCTGCCCTGGCTCCAGTCCCGTCAAATGCCTTGAATAGTTCTCAATCCCCGAACAAAATCCCGTCTCTCGCATCATCTCAATATCGAAATTTGTCCGCTCTGCAATACGCTGTGCTTCCAAAAGCTTGTCTTCTCCTTTAAAATATCGGACTCTTTCCTCCAATTCTTCCTCAATCGCCTTTGTTGCTCGATCCAACGCTTCTTTTGACACAACATAATGGGATGCCGGGAAAATCGCTACATGCTTCAACGCATTTTTAATCTCGCCCGTCAAAACATCAATCTCTGTTATTCTCTCTACTTCATCCCCAAAAAATTCCACGCGAATTGCATAATCTTCTGAAACTGCCGGAAAGATCTCCAACACATCTCCTCTTACCCGAAATGTCCCACGTTTAAAATCCATATCATTTCGATCATACTGTATCTCAATCAACTTCGCAACAACCTCATCCCGATCTTTTATCATGCCAGGGCGCAGTGAAATTACCATCTCCTGGTAATCAATCGGCGAACCTAACCCATAAATGCAGGATACACTCGCCACAATAATCACATCCCGTCGTTCAGACAGTGCTGCCGTTGCCGAATGGCGCAGCTTATCAATCTCATCATTGATGGACGAATCTTTCGCAATATAAGTGTCAGATGACGGAACATACGCTTCCGGTTGGTAATAGTCATAATAACTCATAAATAGTTCCACAGAATTATCAGGAAAAAATTCCTTAAATTCACCATATAACTGTGCTGCCAAGGTCTTGTTATGTGCAATTACCAATGTTGGTCTATTCAATTGTGCAATGACATTCGCCATCGTAAATGTCTTTCCCGAACCGGTTGCACCAAGTAATGTCTGACATTGGTTGCCTTCTTTAAATCCTTTCACAAGCTGCTCGATGGCTTGTGGCTGGTCGCCGGTTGGCTGATATGGAGCTTCTAATTTAAAAATTTTTTCTTCACTCATACACACTTCTCCCTCTATGATTCTTGAATACTTGGGTGGTAATTACACAATCTTTTTGTGTAATTATGATATCCTCTTTCCTATATAAATCACAACACATATATTTTGTCGCATTAGGACTTTTCTATTGTCGCTTTAAGAACAAACGTTCTTGTTCCATTTTATCTCATGTATTGTTTAGTGTCAACTCTTGTTTTTAGGATTTTATTGTGCTGCATTGTCGTAGTTTTTATTTAAAAAATAGGCTTCGCCTATTCAGCTCCCCTTCCCCTCAATCTTGAGGGGTTAG